>Ga0310123_10004761_pt1 | contig 10229 bp, 9 predicted proteins | sample CB6_AW_1057_MG_FD_203505 | JGI IMG/M metagenome (GOLD analysis project Ga0310123, IMG submission 203505) | Marine microbial communities from Western Arctic Ocean, Canada - CB6_AW_1057 | ecosystem: Environmental > Aquatic > Marine > Oceanic | place: Canada: Western Arctic Ocean | collected...
TCTCTTACTAAATAACATAATATTAACTAATATATATAATATTATAAAGTGCATCTAGCGTTTTATCAATAATATCTATAACATAGAATATTATTTATAAAAAAGTAGAATTATTTATAATTATTTTATGGGATGAGGAAATATTGGAAGCAATTCTAGAAAATTTAGAAGTGGTTAAATTTGATAATAGTTTTTCGCGTTTACCAGAAAAATTTTATGCACATGTAAAACCCACTCCTGTAAAAACACCAAATTTAATAAAATTAAATGAATCTTTGGCTAATCATTTAAGAATGAATTTAAAATCTATTGACTGTCATAAGTATTTTTCAGGAAATGTATTATTTAATGGTTCTAATCCTATCTCTATGGCTTATGCTGGACATCAATTTGGTCATTGGGTTCCTCAATTAGGAGATGGAAGGGCTATTCTATTAGGAGAAGTAATTGATTTTGAAGGGAATAGACGAGATATACAACTTAAAGGAAGTGGTCCGACGCCATTTTCTCGTATGGGGGATGGTCGTGCATGGTTGGGACCGATATTAAGAGAATATGTAGTCAGCGAAGCTATGGAAAATTTGAATATACCAACAACCCGAGCACTTTCTGTTGTGTCTACAGGAGAATACATATATAGAGACCATGAATTACCCAGCGCAATACTCACAAGAGTAGCGCATAGTCATATTAGAGTCGGAACATTTCAATATTTTGCTGCAAGACAGGATTTTGCAGCTTTAAAGACTTTAGCTGATTACGTAATTGAAAGACACTATCCTTATTGTAAAAATAAGAAGAATCCTTATATAAATTTGCTGAAAGAAATTATTAAACGTCAGGCTGATCTTATTGCAAAATGGATGTCTGTAGGGTTTATTCATGGAGTAATGAATACTGATAATACATCAATTTATGGTGAAACAATAGATTATGGACCGTGTGCATTTCTAGATGAATATAATTCTAATAAAGTATTTAGCTCTATTGACCAAACAGGACGATATGCATATAAGAATCAACCTGAAATTATACGTTGGAATTTAGCATGCTTAGCTTCTTCTTTACTTCCATTAATTCAAGATGATGAAAAACAATCTATAACGTTAGCGCAAAATGCTGTTGATGAATTTCCTGATTTATATAAAGCACAGTGGTTAAAATTATTTAGAAATAAATTAGGATTAAAAACAGTTAAAGAGATGGATGAAAAACTTATTAATAATTTATTGTTAATAATGGAAAATAATGAAACAGATTTTACTTTAACTTTTAGAGACTTATGCTCTTTAGTTATGGATAATAATGAAAATAATTTTAAAAAATTTAGAAAAAATTTTTTAAAGCCTAACGATATTAATAATTGGCTTGGTGATTGGAAATCACGTTTATCTTTTGAAAAGGACGATAAAGAGCATATATTCAATTTTATAAGAAATATAAATCCTGCATATATCCCAAGAAATCATAGAATAGAAGAGATGATAAATAATGCTTTGGATGGAGATTTTTCTTTATTTAATTTATTAAATGAAATTCTTGCAACACCTTTTGATGACCAGAATACCCATATTAAATATCAAAATTCTCCTGCTCCATCTCAAGTGGTTACAAAAACATTTTGTGGAACATAATATTTTGTTATGCTAGTCTACTTTTTTAAATTTAAAGGGGAGGATTTATTTGATGAGAGCCAACGGTATCAAACAATTATGGGATAATAATCAACCAGTAGTAAATGGTTGGGCTTCAATCGCTAACACTTTTAGTGCGGAAATTCTGGCTGCATCAGGTTTTGATAGTGTCACTATGGACATGCAACATGGCTTAGTTGGTTATCAAAAAGTTGTAGAGATGCTTCAGGCGGTTTCCGGATATAATATTACTCCCATGGTAAGGGTTCCATGGAATGATCCTAGTATGGTAATGCGCTGCTTAGATGCAGGGGCTTATGGAATTATTTGTCCTATGGTAAATACAAAAGAGGAGTGTGAAAAATTTGTTTCAGCTTGCAGGTATGCACCTAGAGGTAATAGGAGTTTTGGGCCAGCTAGAGCGAAAATTTATGGTGGGGATGATTATTTGGAGTATGCAGATAATACTCTACTTAATTTTGCTATGATAGAAACATCTGAGGCAGTAGATAATTTAGATAAAATACTATCTGTAGAAGAATTAGATGCAGTTTATGTAGGGCCAAGTGATTTAGCTATTACTATGGGTTATTTACCTGGAGTTTATGAAAAAGAAGTAGAAGACTGTATAAGTTATATTGTCGAAACTTGTAAAAAGAAAAATATTAAAGCAGGCATCCACTGTCCAAATGGAAAGAGTGTTAAGGAAAGATTTGATATAGGATACAATCTCGGGACTATTTCTGCAGATTCTGCGCTCTTAACGCAAGCTTCAAAAAGAGAAATCTTTGATGTTAAAAATTAAATATTATATTATTTATTTTGGCTTAAGAAGTAAAGAAACAACACTTACCTGAAAATTTTATAGTAACTGTAGTAAACATTTTAAGTAGAGAAATAAATGGAAATTAAATTGGGAATCTGTGAAATATTGTTTTATGAAATGTATCTCCTTTTCTAAGAATTAGACTTAAATAAAATTGAGAATAAAAATAAGAATAATAGTTTTTAAAATTATTAATATGGATAAAATTATTTAATTATGAATAATAAATCAAAAATAAATGGTGCTGAAAGTCTTGTGCAAACATTGCTACATAATGATGTAAACGTATGTTTTGCAAACCCAGGTACATCAGAAATGCATTTTGTTGCAGCATTAGACAAAGTTCCAGGAATACGTTGTGTTTTAGGATTATTTGAAGGTGTTTTGACAGGGGCAGCAGATGGGTATTACCGTATGAAAGGTAACCCTGCATCTACTTTACTACATTTAGGTCCAGGGTTGGCTAATGGTTTAGCTAATATTCATAATGCTAAAAAAGCTAACTCAGGTATGGTAAATATTATAGGGCAACATACATTGCAGCACCTTCAACTTGAATCTCCTTTGACATCAGATATAGAAGCAATAGCGCGACCAATGTCAGACTGGGTAAAGACTTCTAAAAATTCTATGGATTTATCTAAAGATGGTGCTGAAGCCATTGAGAATGCTAATATAGCGCCGGGAAAAATTGCATCTTTAATTTTACCTGCGGATACGGCATGGGGTGATGGTGGCCCAATAATTACTGCAAAAGCTAAAGTGACTAGAAGTAAAGTGGATGAAATTACTATTAAAAATATTGCTAATGTTTTGACAAATGGAGTGAAATCAACACTTCTTTTAGGTGGAGGGGCATTGACAGAAGAAGCAACTTTATTAGCAGGAAAAATTGCAGCTAAAACAGGATGTGGTATAATTACAGAAGCTGCAAATGCTCGTTTATCTAGAGGGGCAGGCAGATTAAATATGCTAAGAATTCCTGGTGCAGGTGTAGTGGATAGAGCATTATCTATGTTAGAAAAAGCAGGACAATTAATACTAGTAGCAGCTAAGCCTCCCGTGGCATTTTTTGGATATCCGGATAAACCTAGTTTATTATATAAAGAGGATGCACCTATATCTAAGTTAGTAGAAGTAGAAGAAGATATAGTTTCCGCGTTGACTGATCTAGCCATTGAATTAGGAGCAATAAATGCAGTGCCTAACCATGTAGCTGTATCAAAAAGACCAGACCGTCCTAGTGGAAATATAAGTAAAGAAAAATTAGCGATGGCAATAGGAGCAACGCTTCCAGAGAATGCTATAGTAGTTGATGAATCAGTCACAACGGGTAGAGATTTTTTTCCAGCTACCGCTGGATCACCACCTCATGATTGGTTAAATAATAGAGGAGGGTCTATAGGGTATGGTATGCCTGTATCAATAGGTGCTGCAATAGCGTGCCCAGAAAGAAAAGTAATTTTACTTGAAGGCGATGGAAGTGGTATGTATACGGTGCAGTCTTTATGGACTATGGCTAGAGAAAATTTAGATATTACTATTTTAATATTTGCTAATCGTACATATGAAATTTTACGTGGAGAACTTACAAATGTTGGCGTACAAAATCCAGGGCCTAGAGCAGTAGATATGCTAACTTTAGATAGACCTTATATAGATTGGGTAAATGTGGCAAAAGGTATGGGAGTTGAATCATTACAAGTTAATGATTGTGATAATCTTTTAAAAGCACTAGACGTTGGAATAAAAAAAGATGGTCCATTCTTAATCGAAATTATTTTTTAATAGTAAAACTATTGCTTTTTAAAAATTTATAAAACCGAGGTACAAATTTTTTACACATTATTTCGTCATTAGAAAGAGATTCAGATCCTTTAATATAGTCCCCATTAATATTTTTATTTTTATTTAATAACGCAGCATATTTATTCTTTAAATATGTTTTTCTATTTTCAATTTCTTTTTTAATTTTTCTTTGTTCAGTTTTTTTTATCATAATTTTAGTTATGATTGCTCCTTCATGAAGGTTTATTGATGCAATTAATATATTATTATTTGGCATTACTTCGTTGATAGCTTGAAACAAACTTCCACATTGTAAAGAAAAGTCAGCAAGATAATTTAATTTGCCAATTGGAGATCTAAGATTTTGCTGCTTTAATAAATCTTTAAGTGGGATTAACTCTTCATTTGCATTAGTAATATTTATATTACCTATAAAAATAAAAGTAATTATTAAATAGATATATTTGCTAAGATTCATTTTTTATTTTCCATCTGTATTATGCTTTTCTTTAATTCCATTTATAGTTACGCAATCTAGTTTATGATCCGTCCATATTTCTTTTGTTGGTCTAAGAAATTTTATAGTATTTAGTGTCCCAGCTTTAATAAATAGTAAATTAGGCGCAGTACTTACATCACTAATAATTGGAGAACCACAATTGCCGCAGAATTTTCTATACACAGGTTTTCCACTATTTCCAATATCTTTAAAACATTTTAATTCGCCATTAATATGTAATGATTTTCTGTCTATACCTACTATTATAGAGAAAGCTGTTCCAGTTTGTTTTTGACAATGTGAACAATGACATATGGTAGTAAATAAAGGATCTGATTTACTAAAGTATTTTATATTGCCACATAGACACCCTCCTTCAATTTTATTCATTACCTACTCCATTTTATATTAAAAATAATTTGTATATTGTATTAAAGTATTATTAAACTTAATAATTTAAATAACAAAATTATATATTAGATTAATCTAAAATGAAGGAGCTTAAATTTGAAAAAAAGTAATTTACATAGAAGAAAATTTTTAAAAGGTTTAAGTGCAACTAGTGGTTATGCAATAGCTGCTCCGTACGTAAAAACTTCACATTCTGCTGGCAGGCTATTATTGGGAATTTGGGATCATTGGATACCTGGTGCTAATGATGTGCTTGAAAATATTCTTGTATCTTGGGGTGAGAAAAATGGCGTTGAAGTTAAAGTAGATTTTATTACATCTATTGGAAACAAGTTACTTTTAACAGCTCAAGCAGAATCTCGTGCAAAAACCGGTCATGATATTTTCTCTCAACCAACTTGGTATTGTTCAATGTTTAGACATAGATTGGAGCCTTTAGATGATGTTGTAGAGGATATTATTAAGAAACACGGATCTTTATTCGATTCCGCAAAATTTTATGCTCATTTAGACGGGCATTGGAGAGGTTCTCCAGCACCAACTGGTTCATTCTTTGACTCTATGGTTTCACGTTTTGACTTATTTAAAGAACATGCAGGAATAGATCTTCAAACAATGTTTCCTGCAAATGAAAATAGAGATACTAATCTTATTAATAATTGGAATTGGGATACGTTTTTAATAGCAGCAGAAAAATTATATAAAGCAGGAAACCCTTTTGGAGCTACAATTGGAGCTACTCCAGATAGTCGCTGGCTTAGCGCTTTATTTACGTCATATGGTGCAGAACTAGTAAATAAGGATGGAGAAATCACGGTAGATTCTGATGAAGTAAGGCAAGTGTTAGAGTATATGAGTAAATTAACACAATATATGCCAAAAAGTGTTTATGCATGGGATGATTCATCTAATAATCGTTGGATAATATCTGGACAAGGGTCTGCAATCTTTAATCCAGCAAGTGCATGGGCCGTAGCAAAGCGTGATAATCCTGACATTGCTAAAAAGTTGTGGCATCATGATGTACCGAGGGGGCCTAAAGGAAGATATCGCCCAGATAATTCTCAATTTTGGGGATTATGGGATTTTGCTGAAAATAAGTCTGCTGCTAAGGATTTATTAAGATATATTGCTGAACGTCCGGTTGTAGATGCATGTGTTAAAGCGTCCCAAGGATATGATATTCCTTTAATAATATCCCATTTTAATAAAAATAAAACATGGGAGGAAGCCAGTCCTCCAGATGGAGTTTTATATAATTACCCTATGAAAGGAGATGAAATACCTGTCGCACCAGGATACCCTGCACCTCCAGAAATAGCGTCTCAAATTACCACACAATATGTAATAGCGAATTTAACTGCCCGTGTAACGTCTAAAGGACATTCATTTGAAAAAGCAATAAAATGGGCGGAAAATGAGTTAGAAGGTGTTATGCGTGGATAATGCAAAATAGTTCAGTATATCTTTGGTTAAGGCAAAAACCTCGTATAGCATTTTTTATGTGCTTACCACTAATCCTTATGGTTGTATGCCTTATAATATACCCTTTTATATATTCTATATTTTTATCGATGTTAAATAAAGCTGAGACAAAATTTGTGGGTATAGGAAATTATTTATTTTTATTCAAAAGAGAGACGTTTTGGCTAGTTGTTCAACAATCAATATTTTTTGCATTAGTAGCTGTTTTTTTTAAAGCACTGATAGGTTTTATTGCTGCGCATTCTATCAATACTATCCCGAGTAAAGGACAACGAAAATGGAGAGGGATGTTATTGATTCCTTGGGTAATTCCTCCCGCATTATCAACCCTTGGATGGTGGTGGTTATTTGAACCTACTTATAGTGCACTTAATTGGTTTCTAGTGAAAATATCTCTTCCTGCTATTCCCTGGCTAAGTGAAACATTTTGGGCAAGGTTTTCAATCATATTAGTAAATATTTGGGTAGGGGCTCCATTTTTTTTGATTATGTATCTAGCTGCTTTAAAATCTATACCTCAAGACTTATATGAGGCTGCTTCAATTGATGGAGCAAATTATAGACAAAAATTATATTATATAACTCTACCTATGATGAAAAATATAATTTCTATTACTATTTTATTCTCTATAATAGTTACTTTTGCGAATTTTGATATTGTAAGAGTTTTAACTAGAGGTGGACCTATAGATACAACACATTTATTTGCCACATATGCTTTTAGGGTAGGTATAGAATCCGGTGACATACCTTTAGGAGCTGCAGTATCACTTTTCATGTTTCCTATATTGGGGATTCTTGCATTTATAATTTTAAGAAATGTAAGAAAAAGAGCTATGGAGGTTTAAAATGAAAAACAATATTTTAAATATTAAGAATAGTATGCATGCTAATAGACGATGGGCATTAATTGCAGCGTATACTAGCTTAATTATTTTTGTAATTTTCTTTTTATTTCCTCCGTATTACATGCTTATAACTTCTTTAAAGACAAATAAAGAAATAGCTGAAATGGCCTCTAACCCATGGTTAATAGAACAGGGAGTTACATTAAAACATTATATTTATTTATTTACTGAGACTCCATTTTTAACTTTTTTTAAAAACACAATTATAGTTACGGTGTGTGTAGTAATTATTACTATGATTATTAGTGTTTTAGCAGCGTATTCTTTATCTAGATTAAAATTTTGGGGGTCGGGAGTTTTAGCAACTGGAATATTTCTTACATATTTAGTACCAGAAACGTTATTATTTATTCCACTTTTTAAAATTGTGGGATGGTTAGGACTTTTAAATAGTTATTGGGTATTAGTATTAGTGTATCCAACATTAAGTGTGCCTTTTTGTACGTGGCTTATGATTGGATACTTTTCTTCTATACCCAAAGAAATTGATGAAGCCGCATTAATAGATGGCGCTAATCACATGCAAATGCTGCTGAAAGTTTTTATACCTGTTGCTATGCCTGGTTTAATTGCGGCTACAATATTTGCTTTTACTGTTTCTTGGGCGGGTTTTCTTTATCCATTAGCATTTATATATAGTGAAAGTGAAATGGTGTTGACTGTAGGAACTGTAACCACGTTAATTAAAGGAGATGTTTTTAATTGGGGATCACTAATGTCAGGCGCACTTTTAGCAGCCGCACCTCCAGTTATAATATATGCGTTTCTAATGGATTATTATATTGCTGGTCTAACTTCAGGTGCAACAAAAGGGTAATAGTATGGCAGAAGTATTAATAAAAAATTTATATAAAATTTTTGATAGAACAGAGGCTGTTAGTGGAATTGATTTATCAATTAAAGATAAAGAATTTGTAATACTAGTTGGTCCCTCCGGATGTGGTAAAAGTACTGTGTTAAGAATGGTAGCTGGCTTAGAAGATGTTACCAAAGGAGAAATTTTTATAGAAGATAATAAGGTAAATGATATTCCTCCTAAGGATAGAGATATAGCTATGGTATTTCAAAGTTATGCACTTTATCCTCACATGACTGTATTTGAAAACATGTCTTTTGGTTTAAGATTAAGAAAATTTAGTAAAAATGATATTAAACTTAGAGTGGAAGAAGCTGCTAAAGTTTTAGGTATATCTGAGTTATTGGATAGACGGCCAAAACAATTATCTGGAGGACAAAGGCAAAGAGTTGCTATGGGCAGAGCTATTGTTAGAAACCCCAAAGTATTTTTATTTGATGAACCATTAAGTAATTTAGATGCTAAAATGCGTGGACAGATGCGAATAGAAATTAAAAGAGTGCATCAGCATTTAAACACAACGACTATATATGTGACACATGATCAGGTAGAGGCAATGACATTGGCAGATAGAGTTGTTGTCATGAAGAGTGGTAAAATTGAACAAATAGGAACTCCCGATGAAATTTATAATAAGCCTGTGACAGGATTTGTAGCTGGTTTTATAGGTTCGCCTACAATGAATTTTATTTCATGTAAAATTGAAAAAAAAACTAAGAGGTTTATTGCTAAGTTAAATTCAGATTTAGAATTTATGATACCAAAACAAAAAGAAAAAATACTTTCTCAATATATCAATAAAACTATTACTTTAGGAATTAGACCAGAACATATAACAGAAATAAAACAAAAAAGTTCATTAAAAATTGAAGCTAAACTTGATATAGTGGAACCATTAGGTATGGAAACTATGGTTTATTTTTCAATTAATAATGCTCAGGTTTGTGGAAAGGTTTCTCCAGACCAATCTATACAAAATGGTAAAAATATAAAATTATATTTTGATAGCTTAAATGTCCATTTTATTGATCCAGAAACAGACTTAGTTTTATAAATTAATTTATAGTTAGGAAAATAAGATATGCAATGCAAAGCAATTCAAATTGATCAAGTAGGTGATACTGAAGAAATGAAATATAGAGATGTTATTATAGATAATCCTGCCAAAGGACAAGTTCTGATAAAGCATGAAGCTATAGGATTAAATTATATTGATATAATGCAAAGAAGTGGAAAACACCCTATAGCGTTTAAAGAGTTTCCTGCAACATTAGGTATGGAAGCAGCTGGGATTGTGGAAGCTATAGGTGAAGATGTTAAAGATATAAGTATTGGTGATAAAGTTTCACATTGTATGGTTATAGGTTCCTATTCTGAAAGAATGCTAATTGATGCTAATAAATTAATACTATTGGGTCAAAATACTTCGCTAGATATTGCTGCAGCATCTACACTTCAAGGACTTACAGCACAATATTTATTACATGAGTCATGGGAGTTAAAGACAGGTCAAACTGTCCTTATTCATGCAGCCGCAGGTGGAGTAGGATTAATATTGTGTCAATGGGCAAAACATATTGGTGCAAGAGTAATTGGCACAGTTGGGACTGAAGAAAAATCTGATTATGCTTTAAAGCATGGGTGTGACCATACTATACTTTATTCTAAGGAAGATTTTGCAACTAAAGTAAAAGATATAACTGAAGATAGAGGAGTAGATGTAATATATGATGCCATAGGTAAGGATACCTTTAGTAAAGGCTTATCATGTCTAGCTGAAAGGGGTAGACTTGTTTGTTATGGTTTTTTATCAGGACCTATA
>Ga0310123_10004762_pt1 | contig 10225 bp, 8 predicted proteins | sample CB6_AW_1057_MG_FD_203505 | JGI IMG/M metagenome (GOLD analysis project Ga0310123, IMG submission 203505) | Marine microbial communities from Western Arctic Ocean, Canada - CB6_AW_1057 | ecosystem: Environmental > Aquatic > Marine > Oceanic | place: Canada: Western Arctic Ocean | collected...
CTCGCGGACCAAAATGAGCCCGCCGTCGGAAGTGACGCGCGATCCTTGGAAATCGACTTTCAATAAGCCGTTGAAGCTTAGCTGGAATGGTTTGTTTTCTTTTTCACTCATTGGGTGTTGATCTCCTCAGCGCCTTGAGTGCTTTCCAACCAGCATAAATAAAGGCGTCCGAGGCCACCCGATGGTTAGCAGAACCGAAACTAAAGTGGAAATCCGGGCTTGACGAGGTCTTCGACACTGGCTCCTTTCTTGAGCACGACTTGGCGCGCCTGCTCCTCGTTGACTTCCACACCCACTTGCGGAGCGACAACCGTCTCGCCACCCGAGAAAGGCGCCGGTTGTGAAACGACGAAGTCGGTGACGATCTGGACGGTCAGATTGCCGTGGAGAACGGCCACCGGGGCGATCGTTACGTTGCTGCCAATCACCACCGTACCGGTGCGCTCATTGAAGACAAGGCTCGCACGGCGGTCGGTCGGCACTTCCAGCCGGTCGATCCGAGCGATAAACTTGACCGGTTCTTGGCGGTAGTCCGGTGGCATCGTGACCATCACGGACGCTGAGTTTTCGGCGCGAGCGATGACCGTGGGGAACTCCTTATTGAGGACCTCGGTGAGCCGCGACGCGGTGACGAAGTCGGGGCGCCGCAGTTGCAGCCGAAATCCTTCGGGATTGGGCTCGACCGTCGGAGCGGCTTTCTCTACGCGGCCGCCTTCGGGAATCCGTCCCACCGTCGGATGGTTCACTTGAACGCCGCTTCCCCCGCGGCCGGCGCTAAAGCCGCCAATCGAAAGGGCCCCTTGCCCAATCGCGTAGACTTCGCCGTTCGCCGCCTTGAGAGACGTCAACAGCAGCATTCCCCCTTGCAAGGTGGCGGCATCACCGATAGAAGAAACCGTCAGGTCGATCTTGACGCCCGGCGTGGCGAAGGCGGGCAGACTGGCGGTGACCATCACGGCGGCAATGTTGTTGACTCTTAGGGCCGTGGGCGGAACGTTCACCCCCATTTTTTGCAGCAGATTGGACAGACTCTGCGTGGAAAAGACGGTCTGCTGGCGGTCGCCTGTCCCGTTGAGACCGACCACGATGCCATAGCCGAGCAGCATGTTGTCGCGAACGCCTTCGATCGAGACGAGGTCTTTGAGGCGAGCGGCCCGAGTGGGTTGGGAAGAAACTAAAAGAGCGGCGAGGATGGCAACGAACAGGCTGACGGTTGGTATTTGGAGTTTCCTTCGAAAGCCCGTGGCATTGCGGGCGGGCCGCGGGCGGGCGTCAAGACGAGTCTTGATGCGGCAAGCTGAGAGCTTGCGCCACGTTACTCGCGTGCGCAGCTTGGACCGATTCGTCCGGTTCAGGAGAGTTAGATCGAACGTTGTCACAGTGTTCCTCATCAGGGCCGGGCTTATTCAGGGCAACTAGAACGGAAGTATCTTCTTGAAAATTCGCATCAGCAAATTGGGCCGACGAATGGCGTCGTTGACGATTCCCCTGCCGTTGATGCGAAGCTCCATCATGGCGATGCGGTCGGAGCGCACGCTGTTGTCGGGCAGCAGATCGACCTGACGGGCCATCCCTCCAAGCCAGACGACCTGCCTTTCCGAATTGACCAGCACCTCCTTGACGCCCTCGATGACCAGGTTGCCGTTCGGCATCACGTGGGTGACATGCGCCGTAATCGTCGCGGTGACACTGGTGCTGCGGCTGGTGGTTCCCTGCCCGTCCAGCGTGCTTTGGCCGGACGTGCGCGCCAGGTTCGCCAGTCTGCCCAAGGGATTGAGGACTCCCAACAACGCAGCGACCGAGTGATCCGAATCCGAGCCGCGGGAAGCTGAGCTTCCGCCAGTTGTCAGCGCGCTGGCCTGCTCGACGATCCGGATCGTCACCAGGTCGCCGACAACCGCCGCTTTGGGATCGCGCCCAAGCTCGGACAAGAAGGATTGATCGGTATAGAGAGAGCCACTCGAATACCTTCCGCTTCGGGTGCTGGTCAGCGATTCTTCGATCAGGCGGCGAAGCGCATCTTGGCTCTTTTGCGCAAAGGCGAGCGGCCCGGCCGCCAGACATGCCACCAGCAAGACCGGCCAAGCGCGGCTTGGCAGGAAAAAGTTCATGGAATCCTCTCCACTTCAGCGTGTTTGGAATCGACGATGACCGCGCGAATCCGCTGTCCGCTCTCCAAGTTGCGGCAGGTGATCGTCTCGCCGGCCAAGCCCGACTGCTCGGCTCGTCCCGGAACCCTCAATTGGATGGCACGAGACTTGAGTTGCAACTCCAACAAATCACCTCGGCGGACGGTGCTGTGTCTGGCCAGCGCGCTGCGGAGCAATGGCTCACCCTCTCTTGAGTGACGCCTTAGAGTCATCCCCATAACCTGTTGAGGTGTAGAGATATATTTTTTTGGATCCCCTGGCAGTGGACCTGTTTGGAAGACAAAATCCTCGGGCCGAAGAATCGTCCCCACCTCCAGCGATTCCGCCGCCACTGCGTAGCGGCCAACTATCGCCAACGTTGCCCTGAGCCAGATCGTGGAGCTTCGGCCGCCTCCGTCCTTCCAACGCAAAGGTAATGAACGGGGCTCATTGAGCTGGGTGAGGGGAATGTTCGCTTCGAACCGGAGCGCGCCGGTTGGAACCGGAGAAGCCTGGAAATCATCGAGGTGGACCCGCACCTGAGCACTATCGAGCCCATGGCGCTCGGCAATGGCCGCTGCCAGCTCCGTTTTGGCTTCGGCCTCGGTCAACTGGCGCATTCGCCGGGAGACAAGCACGACGTCCGGCAGATTTTCGGGTTGGAGGTCGAGGCCCAGGCGCTTGCCCCAGCCCAGCAGTTGCCCCTTTGGCGCCCTGCGGTCAATGCCCGGCAGGGGGGCGAAGGCGAGAGGTTCATGGGGAGCCACTGCTTTCCATTCGGGAATGACTTGGGCCAGATCGCCGGCAGTGAGACGGTCGTGTTCGAGGGCGAGGCGGACGATATCGGCGGCCTGGGTTGCTGGGACGAGGGTGACCGCAAGTACCGCCGCGAGCAGCAAGAACGGCCGGAACACGGACGGCGAGTTGGAGCCGGTCCTGTGTCCGCTCCAGTCCGCAGAGTGGAACTTCGGCAGCCGGGCAAGACCGAGCGTCGAGATGAGGCTCGGCTTGGCAAGCTGAGAGATTGTTCCACATGACGGGCCGCCGCCGGGCTGGACGAGCCGGGTTTGAGTGACGATGCCGATTCTTTTCAATTTATTCATCTCGCGCCTACCGGCTCAGACTGTTGGCTTCTTGGTACATTTCGTCGGCTGTCCGGACCACCCGTGCGTTCGCTTCGTAGGCCCGCTGGCTCATGATCATTGCAATGAACTCTTCAACCACACTGACATTGGAGCTTTCCAGGAAGCCTTGTCCCAGCCTGCCGAGTCCCTCCTGGCCACCCGGAAGACCCAGCGCGACGTCTCCGGAGGCTTGGGTCGGTTGGAACAGGTTCCGCCCGAGAGCCAGCATCCCGGCGGAGTTCTGGAAACCGGCAAGCTGCATGATCCCGGCTTGCTGGGCCTCAATTTGCCCGACTTGGGTAAAGCTGACGGTTCCATCGGAGGCAATGTTGACATCGACCGCCTCTCGCGGAATCGTAATGTTGGGCTCCAGGGGATCGCCCGAGAAGGTCACCAAATTGCCGTCGCGGTCCAGGTGGAATGAACCGGCGCGGGTATAAGCCAACTCTCCGCTGGGCATCCTCACTTGGAAGAAACCAGAGCCCTCGATCACTACGTCCAGCGGGTTGCCCATCGAGACAAAGTCTCCTTGCTTGAAGATGACTTCGTTGGACACGACGCGCGTGCCCAGCCCGAGTTGCAGGCCGGACGGAACGACGGTTTGTTGGTCGGCTTGGGTTCCGGTGGCAATGATAATTTGATAAAGTAAATTTTGAAATTGTACGCGGCGTTGCGTGAAACCAGTAGTGTTAGAGTTCGCCAAGTTGTTGGCGATGTTGTCGATGCTCATCTGCTGCGCCACCATTCCGCTGGCGGCACTGAAAAGGGCTCTGATCATTTAATGTTGCTCCGTTAACGGTTGATCGGTTGATTTGTTTCTTCTCGCTGGTTTCTTTCACCCGGCGGACAAGAGGTTTTCACTTACGAGCTTCTCCCCAGCTCCTCGACCGCGCGGCCATCCATTTGGTCGCCGATCATCGAGGCGACCCGCCGCATCATTTCGAAATGGCGCGTTGCCATGATGAGGTTGACGGCTTCTTTCGTGAGATCGACGTTTGATCCCTCGATGTAACCCTGCTTCATCGTCGTCTCGGAAGCCGGCTGAGGCAGTATCCCCTCCCGGCCGCAAAATAGCTGCGGCCAACCTTTGTTAGAGGGGAACGTCCCGGAAACTCGACCATATGGAGCTGCCCGGCGACAAGGCTATCGACCGACACCGTTCCGTCGGGGCCAATATCGATCTCCCCGGTCGCTGAGAGGAGAATCTGTTCCCCCCGGCTGCCCACGACCGGATGGCCGTCCAGGGTTGAGAGAACGCCGGTCGAGGAGCGCTGCAAACTACCGCTGCGAGTGTAAAGTTCACCGTTCGGAGTCTGGACCACCAGGAAGCCCGGTCCCGAGAGCGCTACATCGAGCGGCCCCACGGTTTGTATCAGTGGGCCTTGCCCGAAGTCAATCACGGATCCTTCGACCACGGGCATCCAGGGACGCTCGCCCGCCGGCACGTCGAGCCGTGCCTCGGCCGTCGAAAATAATCGATAGAACTCGCGGTCAGCCTTGTAGCCGCTCGTCGGGGCATTGGCGATGTTATTGCCCAATACCTCCAAAGCTTCCATTCGGGCGCGCATTCCAGGCGCGACGGTCAGCAGTGCTTGATCCATCGTTGACACCGGTGCACTTGCGGGGCCATTCAGCAGCGAGTTCTAAGCCTTGTGTAATCAGTAGGCGACTCCGTCGTGACTCGGTGGTGATCTTGGCACTTGACATTTTTTCGTCACTGCTGATTGCTCGTAAGTGGTTGAATTCGCGGCGCTATCGATTTGGCCCCTGACATGCTGGAAAAGCTTCGCGATGACGGTCGGCCAAGTTGCAGCGGGCAGTAGCGGGGATGGGCCGCGGGCTGCCTTCGGGCCGGCGACTGCGGGGCTGGGTTCGAATCCTAGAAAGGACTCTGCATTTCCGCTGCCCGGCGAGGCGGACGGGAAGTCATTCTCGTTTCACTTCACGGTAAGCAGCGACGAAGCGCCCGCGGGCAAGAGCCTCCCGGAACGCAACACCAGCCGACGTGGGGAGGCATTTGGCGTATCCCGGGAAACGGCGCAAGACACACCACAAGAAAAGGAACAGCCGGAAGCTGCCGCGCCGGGTCAACTCGCGGGGCTCACCGCAACACCGCTTGCTCCGACGGCTCTCGAAACCGCACGCCGAATCATTGAGAAGCTTCAAATGTCTTCCCAAGCCCCGGGTGAAGTTGGCGAAGCAGGAGCCGGGAGTCAAACTGAAGCCGCTGAGCCAACCTCGGCGGATCTGCTCGCGCCGTTCCTGGATCGGGGCAAACCGGGTGACGTTTTCCATGCAGCCGCATCCCACGGGGTCGAATGGCGTCGCCAGGCCCTCGTTCCACGAGCCACGATCGAGCTGACTTCGGCTGACAACGACGCCGTCAGTATTCAGCGCCTAGAACAAGGAATCGGGCGTACGTTCTCCGAGCCCGGACCTCACGCTCGAGATACGGACCTCGCCGCGCTACTCGGCTCAGTGCGTTCGGCGCGGGAAATGCAGCCCAACCCTGTGGAAAACTCAAGGGTTAGGGCCGCAACCGAGGTCCTGGAACGCGTCGCCACGCTGCCGCTCAGAACTGGAGAGGCCGACAACCCAAACCATCGCGCGGCGTTGCCCTGGTTCAGCCGCCGAAGCGATGTATCCGGTACCAGCGAGAGCGCTCGGCAGTACCAGGACCCTGATCAATTAGACCCAGGCCAGTCGCCGAAAACAGCAGCCACGGCAGCCAGACAGACGAAGACTGCGGTCGATTCATGGCGGCGACATTTAGATGAAGTTTCACTTCAGTATAACTACATATCTAACTCCTTAAAAACGACTTATCTTACTAGTTTATTGCATTCATCCGGTACTCCAGCGGCTGCGGCGTCCGGCCCATCGAGCCATTCCGAGCAGTTCTCGAAAGCGCAAGCAGCGCAATCAAACATCCCCTCCCGGAAGGCTGGAGCTGACTCGTGGCCTCGGAATGCCGCGGTGCCATCGGACCCGTCAGGCAATGCCCGAGCAAGAGCCGCTTCTCTGCCGATCGCGGCAGCACGGTTCTCTCTACGTCCCGCGGCGCAACGCGGGTACGAGGGCGTACGTACCGAGGTCCGGAACCTCCAGTTTTCCACAAGTAATCCACAAGCCGGGGTAGCTCACCAAGCCGATCGGGCGAATTTGGAGTCGGCCGATACGGCCAGCCAAACCCAATCCAAGGACACTGGATCAGGTCAGCAGCCGAGAAACGTCCGTTTGCGGGCCGCTGACAAGTTCCTGGCGGAAATCGATTTCGAAGGCCGCGCGTGTTGGCTCCCGGGAGGCCGAAACGGTCCCAGCGCGAAGTTTATCCATGTCGGCGCAGGGACGACCCGCCGCCGCAGCTTCTCGGGGAGCGTTTTCTTCCGGCGTGGCTGGCCCTGCCAGGCCGACTTGGTCAGCTCACGCGGCTCCCGAAGTGGCACGACCTCGCGAAGGTCAGGCTCCCTCCTCCACGCACCCACGGGTGTTGACCGTGTCTGACCCCACACGCGCGGAGACGAATCTTGCCTCTTGGCGCCAACCGGCTGCCCCGCTGTCTGGTGTTATACGGCGGGAGCGCGGCCAACAGGACGAGCGATCCAGTCCAGGGCTAGCACAAATCCATCAGGGGCAGGATTCGCCTGAACAACCAGAAAGCCAATCGGTGCTCCTGGAAGCAGCGGTGTCGAAGCGCCATGCCCAGCTTGCGGGCGGCTTGTGCGGAGGCTTACAGCCTGCGGATCGGAACAATTTCCGATCCACGAATGATCCCGAACCAGTTGTATAATCATGGCATCGGCACGGATACGCTTCTCGGTGCCATGAACCGTATCCCCCGAGATCGTTCAGGTTCACCTCGTACCCTTCAAATGAACTGCCAGGCCGAGTTATCCCCACTTTCTGCCGCGCTCTGGCGCCTGTGAGATTCTTCCTTCAATTGTTGACCGCACCGCCGCGAACCTTGCGGTTACTGCTCGGCGTGTTGCTCATCTTCGATGCCGCCAGTCCGCAAGAGGCGGAGCCGGGCTTGACGCTAACCGGTCAGGCGGTGAGTCCCGGCCCGGATGGTGAGAGCTTCGCCGTGCAGGGGGCGACGATGGAGCTGAACTCGGTCTCCGAAGCCGTCGCCGAAGGGGCGCCGCCGACCCTCACCGAAACGAACGAAATCGGAATTTTTCGGTTCAAGAACGTCGCCGAGCGTTGCTACATCGTGGTCGGGGAGACCGAAGGACTGCGGGGACAGAGCGACATCATCTGCCTTCCCTTGCCGCCAGACTTCGGCCGGATTACCGTGCGGATGGAAGTCAAGATCGTTGTTCAGTCGGTCGAAGTAACGGCCTCCACGATTGAAATCGACCCAACTGAAACTTCTTCCAAGGGGGCCGTGGGGGGGGGCACGCTCTACAACGCGCCGAAAGCGAACCGCAGCATCGAGGACGTGATGCCGCTGATTCCAGGTGTGTTGCGGGGGCCGTCCGGCGAAATCAACATGAACGGCGCCCGCGCCTCGCAAAGCGGCGTGCAGCTCAATGGAGCCGATGTGACCGACCCGGTCACGCGGACTTCCCAGATCAATTTGCCGATCGAAACCGTCTCGAGCGTCGAAGTTCTTTCAAGCCCCTACGATGCTCAATACGGCGGATTCACGGGGGCCATTTCAACGATCGAGACGAAGCCTTCGAATTGGTCCAAGTACAAAGCGACTTTGCAGAATTTTACGCCCCGCGCACGAAGGCGAGACGGCACCATCATGGGCATCGAATCTTTCACGCCGCGGTTTACCATCACGGGTCCGATCAAGAAAAACAAACTCGCCTTCTTGCACTCGACTGAGTACCAGTACGTGCGCACCGATCAGGAAGACGCGAACCTGCCGCTGTTCGAAAGAGACACAGTGCGCGAGACTCTCAGCTCTTTCACTCAAATCGATGCTCGCCATTCGGAGCGCAACAACACCACCGCGACCTTGCTGTTCTTCCCCGAGAAGCTGAACTTTTTCGGCCTGGACGCCTTCACGCCACAGATGTCCACGCCCGACCTGCGGCGCAGGGGGCGATTGGGCACGCTCAGCAACACTCACCAGTTTGATTCCGGCGCCGCGCTTTCGTCGCGAATCTCCTACCAGGACTTGGACAACGACGTGAAGCCGCTTTCCTTTGAGCCGTCGGAGATCGGACTGGAGCTTGCCAGTGGCGCGTTTTTCAACCGGCAGCGCCGCAATGCCATTCGGCGTGCCTGGTCGGAGCGCTACGATTTCGCTCCGGTAAACGGCCTGGGAAGGCATCAGGTGAAGATCGGAGTGGCAGTGGCGGACGAAGACTATCACGGCGATCAGATTTTTAATCCTGTTCGATGGCTGGGGATCGGGGACCGGCAGGTTTTGCGAACGGATTTCACGCCTCCCGCGGAGGTACGCGCCGGGAAGACAGATTTCGCCGTCTTTGTGCAGGACAAGTGGGAAGTCTCTTCGGCCCTGACTTTGGATCTCGGCTTGAGGCTCGAACGCGATTCTATCGCTTCGCGCTTGAATCCCTCCTTCCGGGCGGGATTCGCGTATGCCATCGGGGAACAAGCCAAGACCGTGATCCGGGGCGGGGCCGGCTTGTTTGTCGACAGGGTGAGTCTCATCGTCCCGACATTTCTTCAGCTCCCTCAACGCTCCGAGACGCGATACGGACCCGAGGGGCAAATTACGTCACGGCGTTTCTTTGAACACCGTTTCGGCGGCCCGATCCGAAACGCGCGGAGCTTGAGCTGGAGCCTTCAGCTCGACCGCGAGGTCATACCGAACCTTTTTTTGAGAGGCGGCTATCAACAACGGCAAACAACAGACAATTTCTTGCTCGATCCCGATACAGACACCGGTCTATTGCCCGCGGCACTGAATCAAGACTATTTGACTCTCAGCAACAAGGGCCGGGACACCTACCGCGAGTGGCAGTTCACGGCTCGCTACCGGCTTGGCGGCAGCGGGCACTTGACGGCCTCCTACGTTCGTTCTTCGTCGGTCGGCGATCTGAACGATCTGGGGTCGATCTACGGTCCGACGCCATCAGTTCTCATCCGGGCAAACGAGAGAGCGCCCCTGACCTTCGATGTGCCGAACCGATTTCTGGTCTGGACCGAGTTCCCCGTTCCTTGGGGATTGCGAGCGGTACCGGTCTTTGAACTGCGCGATGGTTTTCCCTACTCAAATATTGATGAGAACCGCGATTTCGTGGGCGCGCGCAACCGGGCCGGCCGTTTCCCGCTCTACAAAAGCCTGGACATCCAAGTGACGAAGTTGATCGAGGTGAAGTGGCGCGGCAAGAACCGCCGGTTCCGGGCGGGCCTGCGGCTCTTCAACCTCTTGAACACCTCCAACCCGCAGGACATACAGAATAACCTCGCCAGCCCGGCCTATGGAGTGTTCTATCGCGGTGTGAAGCGGAAGATCCGCGCTGTGTTCGAGTTGGGTTACTAACCCGCTTTTCTCCCCACGTGACGAGGCGAAGTGCGTGAGACGCCCGTCAGTAGGAGGCGCGCGCCGCTTGACGACCCCCACTTAATCAAAGACGCGTATTCGAAACAGTCTCTGAGCACCGCGGGCAAGTGCAACGAAGCAAACCCGGGACCTGTCGGAAAGCGCCGGGATAAACCGGCGGGGAGTCGGGGGTGAAAGAGCCCCACAGTGAAGGAGTAGCGAACCACGCTGACCTCGAGTCATGCGCCGGCGCTGGCGAGAACGCGGGCGAAGCGTTGACAGAGGCACTGGCCGGCCGCCGATCGAGCCGCGAAATACGTCTCTCGGGTGCCGACCCTGTCGATAGAAGGGGAAGGCCACATCGACCGTCGCGCTACCGCAAGCGGCGGACAAGCCCGGCGGGCGGCAGCGCCCGCTGGGCATCGCCGCGCTGGAGGACAAGATCGTCCAGCAGGCGCTGGTGACGGTTCTCAAGTTCATTTATGAGGAACGGTTTCTGGGATTCT
>Ga0310123_10004763_pt1 | contig 10224 bp, 10 predicted proteins | sample CB6_AW_1057_MG_FD_203505 | JGI IMG/M metagenome (GOLD analysis project Ga0310123, IMG submission 203505) | Marine microbial communities from Western Arctic Ocean, Canada - CB6_AW_1057 | ecosystem: Environmental > Aquatic > Marine > Oceanic | place: Canada: Western Arctic Ocean | collected...
CAGGTGCATACTATTGCCGGGGAGGCCGCAACTCCAATCATCCTCTCCAACTGTGGCCGAAGGTGTGCCTGGCTTCTCCATAGGCGTCCTGGGCGTCTTCGTGAGAAACCAAGTGCCCCTTCGGCCTTCGTGCGTTGAGCACAACGGTTCACTCGGTGACTGTAACCTTTTGCAACACGGCCATCGCGGCCGATCGCTGCATCACCAGCGAGAAAGGCTGACTGTCACCCGATGCACCGAACCCCGGGCCCAGCGCCCGACTTTTTTTGCCCACAGGGGCGTAACCCGTCCACAAAGGAAACGAACCATGGCAACCGAAAAACAAATCCAAGCAAATCGCTAAAACGCAAAGAAATCCACCGGCCCGCGCACCGACGAAGGCAAGCACCGCGTCTCCCGCAACGGCCTCAAACACGGACTCCTCTCCAAAGTCTGCGTCATCCCCGGCGAATCACCCGCCGACTACGACAAGCACCTCTCCGGCTTCCAAGAGATGTACTGGCCCTCCAACCCCTTCGAGCACGCCCTCGTCCGACAAATGGCCGACGCTGAATGGCGCATGCAACGCATCAGCCGGCTCCAGGCCGCCTACGTTACGTCGGCCGTGGCGAACAAATGCGAGGTTCACAACAGAGTCTATTCCGACAGACCCGAACCCGGCCAGGAACAAATCGTAGGCGATGTCATGCAGCACAGCGCCGCCGACACCGACCGCTTCGCGCGCTACGAAATCCAACTCCAGCGCATCTTCATGAACGCCTACAAGCAACTCATGGACTTCCGCGACCGGCTAAAGAACGACCGCCAACTCACCAACGCCCAAGCCGAGCTCGAACGCGATCCCAACGAGCCGTCACCCTACCGCCGTGTCAAAGAAGTTGTCTCACCCTACTACCAAGCCGACGACCCGGAACATGACGAAGCCCCTCCACAGGTCCAAAGCCAATCTCCCCTAACTCCCAAGAAACCAACCACTTCCGACCAGCCAGGGGACATCGCCTCCGACGAAACCGCAGCCTAACCTACGTCGGAGCCCAGGCACCCAGCCCCCAAAGGAGCAAAACGAAATCGAAATAGCCTGACAAAACACGCCAAACCATGACACCCACCCACACCGGACACCACACCTGCATCCAATCGAGTCATGCCAGAAACAACGGAGCCGCGACAGTCATGGAGCGGGCCCACAAACCCGCAGCCTGCGGCAGACCCGAGCCACACCTATGCCCGAGCAACCCCGAACCGCGCACGAAGCAAGCGATGCTACACCACAAATTCCTCTACCCCTGACAAAAAATGCAACAAAAAATTAAAACTGTAAAAACAGGACAACCTGAAAACGCCGGGGTAGAACCGGCGCACTCGCCGCGGGCCGCTGCGTCGAGAGCCTGCTGTGCAAAGCACCCGTCGCTGGTCCCACGGCCTTGGCCACCGCGAACCCCTCGGCTAAGAAATACGGGAACAATCCACCGTCGTGCGGTGTCAAAGGCTATGTACGTAGCTGCAAGGACCAGTACCTCGGCGCCATGTTTGAGTCCATTCAAGAGCGCAGGTCGAGCCCGGTACTGCGATGGACACCATCCTTCGCGGGCTTGCTGGCAACCGTCTGGGTCGGCTGGGCAGCTTGTCCGACACCGCCGGAACAGCCGTTCGCGTTGGACACCTTGTTGGGCGTCACTGCGAAGTATGCAGCCGTTCTTTGCCTAACGAACGCGTGGGTCGGGTGGTGTTCGGCGGCTTTCATACCGGGCGGGTCGCGGCGCGAAGCGAGACGACTGGTTCTGAGGATGTAGGCGGTCGCCCTATGGCTCGCGCCGCTGATGATCTTTCTCTCGCAGCGCTCCATGTGGGCCGTTCCCATCATGGGCTTGTTTGTCGCCGGTGTATCGAAGATTCTGCGCACTGATCAAGTCGCTACCGAAAGCAGCGAGGACTCCGGTGACCTCAGCGACGTTCCCGCCAGAGAGTTTCTGAGCTCCTGCCTCCCGCCGCCGCAGGCAGGACGACGGGCGGCGGTGGTTTCGATAGCGGCTTTCGGCCAGTCGGCGTTAGTCGCCTTGCTGATCGGCGTTTCGCTGTTAGCCTCCCTATTATTGGGGCTAGGTGTAGCCCTCCTTGCGTGGCTTCTGCCGGCTTCGCGGAGCGGATAGCGGGCCCCGTCGCGATGGGGACGCTCGTTCGCCCGGCCTCTGCTTGGTGTGGCGTCGGCAATGCTATTGGTTCTAGTGGGCTTGATCCCGTACGTAAGAACTGGGGAGGGCCCCAGTAAGATGGGCTGGTTTGCCTTTCTGGAAATGGGTGAAGGCTCTGCCGACACAGCAGAACCCGATGCAAAAAAGCGCAAGAGAAACTGGCGCCTGAATCGCGACGCGGACAGTGTGGTCGACCCACTCAGCCCATCATTCCCGGGCGTTATCCTCTGGCCGGAAGCGAAGCCGCATGTGATGCTCGTTTCTCCACGATCTCTCACCTACGGACGGTTGACGCTCGATCGCACCAAACCGTTCAGCGTGCCCTTCGACGGCGTCTACTGGTTCCTGCGGTCAGACACGGGCCCGCCGCCGGAGAACGCGTTCGTCACCCGGGGCAGTCCCGTAGACCGTACATTTCGCACAACCGCCCGGAGTGTTCCGCTCTCGATGTCGGCACGGCAGAACTTCGGTGCGCTGATCGATGTCTCTTGTTGCGACCGCATCCAAATAGAGATTCGCAACGCCGATGCCTATCCCAATACCATTTCTCTGGAACTCACACTTGTGAATACAATGCTCCCGGGCGAGCCTTCCCAATCCCTGGGCAGAGCGCTCGTCAGGTCCACGGCTCGCTTGACGCGCAACAAAGAGATCATCCCAGCTCGAGAAACGCTGACGTTTTTCATCTCGAAGGACACACCGCTGCAAGCATTCGATGAAGCGGCGGTCTCGTTTGGAAGGGACTGGAAGCGCAGGAATCAGAGCGTCAAGGTCGCCATCGATCGTTTCGTATTGATTCCCAGAGGCCGCTCGTCGATTCCCAGACGAATCGGGCCCATCACCCGGCCACCCCAACGAATAGCTGACCAACCTCCGGGTGCACTGAGCGAGCTTGCGGGAAACCCGGTCTACCCCGTCTCCGCTGATACGATGAGGGGCTTTCCCGTCCGACGTAGGAACCCCATGCCCGCCGAGCTTGTTTGCTTCAATCCCGATTGTCCCGAGCGCTTCCCGATTGACGCTGTCCTGTACAACTGCCCCCAATGCGGTGCCCTGCTCGAAGCCCGCTACGACTTCGCGCCGCTCAAGCCCGCTGAACTCATCGCCACATGGGACAGCCGCCGCCTGAGCCGCGAGCCACTCGACGTCAGCGGCGTCTGGCGTTATCGAGAGCTGCTGCCCTTCGTCGATGACGAGGCCCACATCGTCACCCTGCAGGAGGGCAACACGCCCCTGCTCGACGCGCCCCGCGCCGCCGCCTATGCCGGACTCGACCGTATTCAGTTCAAGCACCAGGGCTACAACCCGTCCGGATCGTTCAAGGACAACGGCATGACCGCCGGCGTAGCCCAGGCCCGCTCGCTCGGCATAAAGCGCGTCGCCTGCGTCTCGACCGGCAACACCTCCGCGTCAATGGCCGCTTACGCTGCCGTGGGTGACTTGCAGGCCGTCATCTTTCTGCCGCACGGCAAGATCGCTTACGGCAAGCTCGCCCAGGCGCTCGAATACGGTGCGCTGACGATCCAGGTCGAGGCCAACTTCGACCAGATCCTCGCCCTCGTCCGCCGCCTCGCCGAAGAGTTAGGTATCTACCTACTCAACTCCATCAACCCCTTCCGCATCGAGGGCCAGAAGACCATCGTCATCGAGATGCTCAATCAACGGAACTGGCAAGTCCCGGACTGGATCGTCCTGCCCGGCGGCAATCTCGGCAACGTGTCCGCCCTCGGCAAGGGACTACGTGAGTTGAAACAGATCGGTGTCATCGACCGGCTTCCGAAGATCGCCGTCGTGCAGGCGGAAGGCTCCGCCCCGTTCCACCACCTCTTCCAGAGCGGCGTGGACGGAACGATCGAGAACGTCGAGAACCCCGAAACCCTAGCCACCGCCATTCGCATCGGAGCGCCCGTCTCCTGGGAGAAGGCACGCTACGAGATCCAAACCAGTGGTGGCGTGGTCGAGTCCGTAACCGAGCATGAAATCGCCGACGCCAAGGCCGTTATTGGACGCTCCGGTATCGGCTGCGAACCTGCCTCGGCTGCGTCCCTCGCGGGTGCGAAGAAGCTCCGTGCCAAAGGCGTCATCCCCGCGGACGCCGATGTCGTCGGAGTTCTCACCGGCCACCTACTCAAAGACCCCGACTACGTCTACCACTACCACACGGGTGAACTCAAAACGCCTGCCGGCGACAAGCTCGAATCAACGTTCGGCAACCAACCCGTCGTCATGCCCAACGACCCTGCAAAGATCGCCGAGTTCCTAACGTCCCGCGAGTAGCGTGCGGCGGTGGTCGAAACCACAGCGAACCAAGCACCGGGGTGCGCCCTTTAATCCCCGACAGCAGGTTTGCGTACCGGCGGACGCACCGACATCGTGGGAGGCCCTGCCGAATCCGTATCCTCTTCCGAGTAGGGATAAGCGATCCCCCCCCGATTCAACTTCAAGATGTAAATGCTGTGCGGCATCAACCGATGCGATAGATAAACACTCCCCACCGTCGCCGCCATCAGCGGCAGCATGATGCGGTAGTCACCCGTCATCTCAAACAGAATCAGAATCGAAGTCGTGGGAGCCTTCGCCGCCGCCGCGAAGAACGCCGCCATCCCGACCATCGCGTATGCGCCCGACGTCGCCGTCCAATCCGGAAACACCGAGTGGACGATAGCGCCGAACGCACCACCCAGCATCGCGCCCATATAAAGGCTTGGCGCAAACACGCCGCCCGATCCGCCTGAACCCAGAGTCGCGCAGTTCGCCAGCATCTCGGCCGCGAACAGGCAAAGCAGGAACCCCCACGTGTAACGTGTCCACAGCGCGGATTCGATCGCCGGGAACCCGGAGCCGTAGACTTCGGGGAAGAAGCGCAAGATCAGCCCCACAAGCAGCCCACCGACAGCCGGCTTCAGATACTCCGGAAAATTCCAATCTCCAAATAAGTCCTCGCTCGCATAGAGAAGTTTCACGTAGTAGACCGCCGCCACGCCGATGATGATTCCCATCAGGAAGTAGAGCGGCAATTCCCCCGGACTCACCAGGTAATACGACGGAGAGAGGACGGCCGGGGTATTACCCAGATAGTGGCGGGCGATGATGCTCGAACTCAACGAGGTCAGCAGCACCAGCAGAAAGTCCGTCTGGATGCGCCCCATCAACACTTCCATCGCGAAAATAGCGCCCGCGATCGGTGCATTAAACGTCGCCGCCACGCCGCCCGCCGCCCCGCAGGCCACCAGCGTGCGAACATTCTTCGTCGTCAGCCGCGCCCACTTGCCGATCGCCGACCCGAGCGCGGAGCCGATCTGCACCATCGGACCTTCGCGGCCCGCGGTCCCTCCGAATCCAATCGTCAGCGACGAGGCAATGACTTTCACCACGACGACGCGCAAGCGAATGAGGCCGCCACGCGTCGCCAGCGCCGTCATCACCTCAGGTACGCCGTGGCCCTTCGCCTCTTTCGCGAACCGGTTAATCAAAGGCCCTACCATCAACCCGCCCAAAGCCGGCAACAGCACCAGTTGCGCGGGTCCGAAGATCGCGAGCACCTCCGATATCGTTCCGCGCGCGAAGTCGGCGAGGGTGTGCAGCACCATCACGAAACCGACAGAACCATAACCCGTCAGGATGCCGACCACGACAGCAAGGATGATGAGGTAGTTCTGCGAGGGCAGGAACGAAGAGCGCAGCCAGATCAGCGCCCATCCCCAGACCGGGGCACGCGGGGTCACGCGCCGACCCATCCGCCCCATAGCTCGCAGGCGGAAGAACAGCTTGTGCCCCAAATCGAGGGCGAGACGAATCAGATTGCGCATGCGTGTACGGCGCCTATTCGACCGAGGCGGCGGCGGGTTCACGCAGGACCGCGACAAGTTGCAAGCGTCCCTCTCGCGAGACAGTCAGCACGGCGGGACGGGAGTCTTGTTCGATCGTCTCCAGAATCTCGCGCGGCTCGGTGGGCTTAAAGGCACGGCCTTGCACGGCCACGATCAGATCATCGCGCTGCAATCCCGCCGTTTCGGCCGGCGAGCCAAGCGCCACGCTCATCACCACCCACCCCAATCCCGACCCGCCCGTCGCCCCACCATCCCATCGCAGCACAAGCCCCAGACTTGCGAAAGGAACGATCCCGAGCGCAACCGGGCGGCACCTCGCGTCCGGTACCCGCGTCGCTCCCGCAATGCGCCGTCCTTCGCGGAACACCATATACCGCGCCAAGCCGCCGGGTTCCTGAGCAAGGTACGCCTGCTCAAACGCCTGCCGCGTCGGCACAGCCTCACCCGCCCATCGAAAAATAATGTCGCCCGCCTGGATCGAAGGCATCGGGAAGAAGGCTTCTTTGTTCACTCGTTCGACAAATACACCCTCGCTCACACCTAAGATCGTTCGCACCTGTTCGCCTAGGTCTTGCGTCTCGATGCCTATGCATGGCGGCGTCTCACTCGCCTGCCGAGCTAGGTCGCGCACCTTGTGTGCCGGGATGATGTTCAACCCATCCTTGCTCTCGAACGCCACACCCAGTAACCCGCCGTCGAGGTCCGCGATCGCCGCCACGCGGGTCTCCTCCGGGAAGCGGATCGAGACATCCAGCGTCTCGCCGACGAAGCTTCCCTGCTCCGGATAGTCCGTGGCGACTTGGGCGGATACGACGACTCCCGGTGTAATTTGCAACGAGGCGTCGGGGGTCAAGCTGAGAGCGGCTGCATGCGCGCCGGACTGCAACTCACTCAGATTCGCGACCGGAGCCGGAACCTCAGGCGCGGCAAGCTCGAAAACGGCAATCTCATACTCCGTACTGACGGAAATCAGCCGATAGGGTGGCTTATCATCCGTCGCCTCCGGTGACCTCTCGCTCTCTTCGACAACCGTGTCATCCGGACCTGGCTCGTCCACGGCCTCGCTCGCCGCGTCTTCTCCAGGAAAGTTTCGGTCAGCAATGCCGCGGGCCAGTTCCTCGGCAATCCAATCGTCGGCGGCGTCCGCCGAACTCACCGCCAAGCGCGGAGCGACGACGATGGCCGGGGCCTGATTTCGCCCGATGAGAACAATGTGAGGACGCCATTGTTCACCCACCTGCAGCCAGTAGTCAGCCGTGTAAGACAGCGGCGTCTTCTCGAACTCAGGACGGAAAACACGAGGCGCCGGAGCCGGTTCCGTGGCCGCTTCCGCCGAGTCCTGCACGGGCGGCGATAACGCTCCGTGGAGCAGGACAGCCGCCACGACCAGCATCACCACAGCGGGGAAAAGCAGCCTACGGGAATGAAGTTCCCTAACGCCGGGTAGATCCAGGATGGATCGAGTTGTCATGCCACCAAAGCCGTCTCACAACTAGAATAACGTGCGCGTCCCCTGAACACCGAAGGGGGCCACCAACAGGCAACATCCACAAACAGAAGATCAACGCCCTCGGTATGTCCCGCAGCGGCTTCCTCGTCCAGTCCTGCACCTACGCCCCACTCAATCGATCCCCTACCAAGCTCTGAGCCGCGCCCGTAAGGGTGCGATGACCCAACTCACGACCACCGTCGCCGCCGAAAGCAGTCTCACCGCGCGCGCCACCCGGAAAAATGGGGGACTGTACCAAGCGCCGCCCTCCCAAGTCTTCTGCTCACCGCCTCTGCAAGCGGCGCGCTGCGGCAACAGCATAATTGAGGCTGTCCCGTTTTTTTGTGTGCATTTCTTGTAGTCAACCTCGGAGTTGATTCCACGGGACCCAGCCGACTTTCTTGGCCCAAGCCAACCAAGCAGCTTCCATTTCAGCGACTTTCTCGGGCATATCAGCGGCCATGTCGTTGAGTTCGCTACAGTCAACCTCGATGTCGTAAAGTTCCCAGGGCGTGTAATCACTGATGCGGCGGTTGTACAGGCACACGAGTTTCCACTTACCCATGCGAACAGCCCGGTTGCCCTGGTGGTCCCAGAATAGAGCCTCATGATCTTCGCGGTCTCCTGTCTCGAAAATGGGCCGGAGACTTTTCCCTTCAAGCGGAGTGATCTCGTGGCCCTTGAAAGTGGACGGATAGTCGGCGTCCGCGACATCGAGGCAGGTCGCCATGAGATCGATAAGATATCCGGGTTCATGGATGAGTGAGCCCTTCGACTGCCGTATGCCCGCCGGCCAATGACAGACAAGCGGTGTTGAGATTCCGCCCTCGTGAACCCAGCTCTTGAACATACGGAACGGTGTGTTGCTGGCGTTGGCCCAGGGACGGTCGTATCCGTCAAAGGAATCGGCCGGCCCCGGCATGGCGTTCGGGTCGCCCCAGGTGTTGCGGGGCGAACCTTGCTCGATGTCGGCACTTTCGTGGCATCCACCGTTGTCAGCGAGGAACAAAATGATGGTGTTGTCGATCTCACCCATTTCGCGGACCTTATCGACTACGCGCCCGATACCCTGATCCATGCGATCGACCATGGCAGCATAGACTTCCATGCGGCGTTCCCATAGAGGCTTGTTGTCCACTTCGTCCCAGGCGGGGACGTTGGGGTTGCGCTCGCTCAGTTCCCACTTCCGATCGATAATGCCCAACTCGACCATGCGAGCGTAGCGCTGGCGTCGCAGTTCGTCCCAACCCATGCTGTATTTGCCTTTGTATTTGGCGATGTCCTCGGGCCAGGCGTGGAGAGGCCAATGGGGCGCGGTGAAAGGGAGGTAGAGGAAGAACGGATCGTCTCGTTGGGCCACTTCATCGAGAAATTCCACCGCGTGATCGGTGAAGGCGTCCGTCATATAGAAGGAGCCGTCGTCGGGTGGCGTCCATGGCTCGTCGTTGAGGGCCATCTGCCGGGCGCCGTCGAGCTTGAAGTAGTTGGAGCCGCCGCTGATCAAGCCGAAGTAGCGGTCAAAGCCGCGCCGAGTTGGCCAGTGCTGCGGTTTCTCGCCGACATGCCACTTCCCCGACATTACGGTGGTGTAGCCCGATACGTTGAGCGCCTCAGCGATGGTGACGCAGCTATCGTTGAGGTAGCCTTGGTAGGACGGGTGGCCGAGGTCACCGACCATCTGTCCAACGCCCGCTTGGTGCTGGTAGAGGCCGGTCAGCAAGGATGCGCGCGTTGGGCAGCAGCGGGCGGTGTTGTAGAACTGCGTGAAGCGCAGGCCGTTTTCCGCCAGCGCGCCGAGGTTCGGCGTGGAGATTTAGCCGCCGTAACAGCCGATGTCTGAGAAGCCCATGTCGTCGGCCATGATGATCACGATGTTGGGTCTTCTAGCGGCGGCAGGTTCGGTTCGGGGTGCCGTTTGGCAGCCTGCGAGACTAGCCCCTCCGAGGATCTTCAGGAAGTTGCGGCGTTCGAAGGCTTGCTGCATGATATCCAGAGTTTCGCAGAATTGACTCAAGCTTAGCGCCGCACCAAGCTCACTTGAGGAGCAACAGGACCCGTAGCGCGGATCTCGGTTTTGAGATCCGCGGGGTTTCCTACAACCGAGCCCTAGGTTCCGACGGCAACCGCAGGAAATCCACCGCAAGCGGCCCCTCGCGTTCATCGATCCAACAGGCACTCGACCAAGGCCAGTCACGCCGCGCGGCCACAAGCCCCCGAGTGACGGGGTTCATGTGGACATAGCTCAATGCGTCGTCGTACTCCTTGCGGGTCCTGAGCGCATGATCATAGAACCGGCTTTGCCAGAACTCCACGGGCCGATGGACCGACCGTTTAAGTGATTGGAACGTGCCGAGTTTGAAGCTCTTGATGATGTCGAAGATGGTTGTTGTCTCCTCCGGGAACACGATGACGTGGATGTGATCGGGCATGAAGCAGTAGCCGCATAGGGCGAACCGGAGGCGCTGGCGGGTGCGGTCGAGAATCGTCGCCCGGATGCGGAACTCTTCTTCGTTAAAGGGCCGCCGTCAGCGTAAAAGCTTCGTTGTCAGTAAGAAAAAGCGCGAATTAGTTTCACGTCGGCGCACACGCGACATCGTGTCGGATCGTAGCGAACTATGAGCCCAGGAACCGGATTAACTGGGTCGAAGGAAAACCCGCGAATCTCAAAACCGAGATCCGCGCTACGGTCTTGATCTCTTGGTCCACTCCCCTT
>Ga0310123_10004768_pt1 | contig 10220 bp, 10 predicted proteins | sample CB6_AW_1057_MG_FD_203505 | JGI IMG/M metagenome (GOLD analysis project Ga0310123, IMG submission 203505) | Marine microbial communities from Western Arctic Ocean, Canada - CB6_AW_1057 | ecosystem: Environmental > Aquatic > Marine > Oceanic | place: Canada: Western Arctic Ocean | collected...
AGCGGCGACTGGAAACGGGGCAACGGTACGGAATGAGGCACCGGCAGGATGGCGAAAGCCGCCGGCAACAGCGACTCCCCGGACCGGCAGTTACCGCGCCAGTCGTCGACTCTACTAAACTGCCGGCTGCAGAGCCGCCAAGCCTCGCGCTGGCTGCGTTACCCCCACTCGGGCTCCTCGGCATAGTGCACGACTATGCCTCCGGGGCCCTCGCGCGTAAAGCCTTGCCAACCCGGACTTTGCGACTCTTCGCTTCGGCACCCTATGAATTATGCGGGCTGGATTCTGTCCCCATCGGCGCGGCTACCGATCGCGGAGCTTTGATAGCGACCCTGATCCCATGGGCGGGAGAATCTACAGCGCACTCAGGACAGCGAGTCCCAAGAACGAAAAATAGGCGATCGCCGCTCCCGGCCCAGGGTGATGCTTGCCGGGAGTCCTCAGTAGGAACCAAACCGTATTGAGCAGCGAACAGGCCCAAGGAGCCAGAACCATCCAATCGACGCTTGCGGCGTCCTCTTGCCACGGCCGCAGCAGGAACAAAAGCAACGTGACGGCAACGGACATGAGCCCGAAGGAGATCGAAATGCTGGCCACGGCACCGACTTCCGTTGAATAGAGCTTTGCCCCCGGAGTGCTCATCGTGGGCCATCGGGTCTTGCGGGCCACCTCCCAGTGCAGGTAGGCGCAGACGAAAGCGGCAATCACGGCGACCACGCCCAGGGTATGCGCCTTTGCCGCTGAGGCTGGACGAACAACCCAAACGTAGAGCGCTTGCATCACGTGGAGCTGAATCGCCACCCCGATGGCAAAGAACATGCGCTCGCGATAAAAGCGCGAATGCGCCTCCAGCCACCATAAGAAGAGAGCATAGGCCATAATCGCGCCTAGCAATCCGCCTCCGATGGGCGTCGCAGCGTTCAAAGCTAGAATGAGCAGTGCGGTGATCAATAGCAGTCGGTACAGATCGCTGAACGAAACGACGCCGGCGGCCAACTCGCGCTCAGGATTGTGCTCCCGATCGTATTCGTAGTCGCGGATCTCATCGACGACCCGCATGAAGAAAGTGACCAGGAAAACGCTGAGCCCAGTCCAAACGCTAGAACCATCGAGGGTGTCCAGCAGGCTCCTACCCTCAAGTCTTCCCAGCAGACCGTCGAGTGCACAGGTCCAAAGGGATACCCAGACGACATACAGAAGGGGGGGATATCGATGCCAGACGAAGCCAATCAGACCGCGAACAGGTGTCGCTCGCATCACCGCTCCAGGATTGTGACCGTACCGCCTGCACCATCCAGTTTGATGAGTGCCCCTTCGGGAATGACGCGGGTCGCGTCCGGGACCCCGACGACGGTTGGAATGCCAAATTTTCGTCCACTGATCGCCGTATGCGACAACATGCTGCCCCGTTCGACGACAATCCCCTGACCGGCCAGCATGAGGAAGAGCCAACCGGGATCCGTTTCGCGCGCTACCAGAATATCGTCGGCGTCGATGAAGGCAGCGATGGGGTCCAGGACGATCCTGGCACGTCCCTCCACGACGCCTGCGCTCGATCCGATACCGCGCAGAATCTGATCTGTTCCAACCGGGGATCCGCTTTGCGGGATTGCCGGTTGAACGGGACCATTCGTGGTGAAGTCCCGAGGGGGGCCGGCACCGATCTCATGGCGCTCTTTCTCGCTACGGCGGACTTCCACCAAAGCCTGCAAATCGCCGGTAATCCCCGTGCCCTCGAAGAACCCGATGATCTCCTCGTGCGACAGAAACACGGCGTCTTCGGTACGCTTCAGAGCACCGTGTTTCACCAATGAGCGAGCCAGGACATCAAAGATGTCTTTGCAGTACCCGAAGAGCTCACCGCGCCAGAAGCGGCTATCCTCCCGCTGATTGATGGTAATCCGGAGCCTGCGAATCAGCTCCAAAAACAGGTAGCTGCGGATCGAGTGGCGACCCCAAGCTTTATGGATCTGCTCTTGGGCTCGCCGGCGTATCTGTTCTTCCGAGTGCGCCAGCTCCTCCAAAACGAGCCCCTTGGACAAATAGGATCGCAAGATTCGGACAAACAGTTTTGGCTGGCGCCGAAAGCTGGGCGCCTCCATATTGAGCTCCGATACACCCCGATCGCCGTAGGTTTGGAGATGGAGCTGAACGCACCTGCGAAGCTCTCGAAAATCGGGCTCGGTCGAGATGGACGCCCACACCCTCTGGTCGTCCATATCTTCGAACAGTCCCGCCCACCTGGAATCGGCCTGTATGAGCTCCGCAATCCGGATGGCAGAAGTGATCGCGCGCGTGCCGGCGTTTTCCTCCCCGCAGAGTAGATCGCTCAGGCTGATCTCGAGATTCCATTTCTTGGACAGCTTCTGGGCGATACCGAAGGTCGTGTTGATCAACCAGTGGTTGATCAGCGTCAGGCCCCACCAGCGTCCCACGTGTTTCCAGAGCTCACGAAACGTAGCCACCGCGACCATCGGGTCAGAGCCGTCGAGATCGAGCTGTCGGAGACCTGCGAGGTAGCCTCGCCACCACACCTCAAACTCGTGAAACTCTCTCCCCAGGCGTAGCGCACTGCGTCCGGCAATCATTGACGCGCGGCCCATCGCCCACCATCCTTCACTGGTGTTGTCCTCGCGAGCGATCGAAGCCGGCATCTCGAGCACATCCTCCAGGTCGCTCATGAACCATTTGGCGATGGGGACCATGCCATTGACTCTCAGCAGGTGAGTTAAGGAATGGTAGACACGACCCTGGATGAAGCCGAGCATGCGGTCGAAGTCCGGGAGCTGCTCGTAAAGGAGGTCGGGCCGGCAGCCGCTGCGCCGGATGAAGTCGTAGAACACGGTCCGGTAAAAGAGCCGCGCCATACTGTAAGTCAGTGGCGTGGTCACGTTGGGAAAGCTCTCCGAAACGTTGGCACTGCTCCACACGCGGAGTGCGCGATGGTCCAGGTGTATTGGGCGGCTCTGCAGCAGATAAAGGCAGCCTTTCGCATCGTAGGCGCCTTCGATGTCCTGCGGCGATCCAAATACGCCTTCCACCTTTTGTGCGAGTGAGTCGAGTTCCAGGATTTCGCGCGTGGTCAAACAGGGTTCTTGCACCGCTTCGGCTGCGACGGGTAGGCTCACCAGCGAGGATCCTTCGCCGTCCGGGTCTTGTACCAGCTTTGTTGTCTTGGAGCCGATCTCCGTTGTGATGATCTTAGACTTCTGATTGACGAAAAAGTGGTCCACCCCCACCTTCTCTTGGACGACCCCTTCTCCCACTCCGTAGCCCGCTACGATGACGGTCTGTCTCTGAGTTGTCCGTGGGTCGCAGGAGAAGACCACAACCGATCGCGCCGAGGCGATCATGCGCTGAACCCCCACTGCAACGGAGAACCCGTGAGGGGCCAACCCGATCCGTTGCCGATAGGTGATGGCTTCGCTGCTGTACCCGGAGGCCCAGCAGCGACGGATTCTGGCAAGCAGCAGGGTCGCACCCACAAACAGACACGAATGACTCATCCCAGCCATCGGATTATGGGCACTGTCTTCGCTCTCCTCTTTGTTGTGCCCAACGATGGATGCGCGAACTGCCACCGACTCCCCAGGCTCGAAGAGGCCCTCAAACGAAGCCTGAATCGTTTCTTCCAACCCGTCGGGTAGGCGAACCTCGAGAAACATCTGCTCGATCCGCTGTGACAGTGCGCGCACCGCCACGGCGTCAAAGTCGCAGCCCTCGAACACGGTTGGCAACTGTGGCCGGACGGCAGACAGCACCGCCTCATAGGCGTGCCTGGTCACGCAGAAGTAAGGGGGAACTGCAAACCCGGCAGCGTGCAGGGCACCGAGATTAGCCAGTTTTGGCCCCACCGTCGTTGGCACCAACTCCGACCGATAGTCAACAACCATGGGAGGGCCGGTGCTGATCATTTTGCGACCTCTTGATACTCGCGAATCGCTACCTCGAGTCGCCCTTGGGGCGAACGCGATGGAATGTCACAACCCATCTCAATGAGACGGCGGCAGGAAAGAATCTGATCTCGGGAAAACAACTCGAGACGAGTAGCCAGCCGGTGTAGCCGGCGACCTGGCAACGTTCTAAGCGCGCCAAGAAGAGGACGGGGCCAGCGCAAATGGACCCGAGGGTGCGGCAGTCCTACGATACCCCGCACGGTGGATAGGATCTGTTCCTGCCCGAGTGCAGCGTCATAGGCGACGTTAACGGATAGCCGTTCCGCCTCGGCCCTACTCCCGTCTTGGAGCGCCAGCCTCTGCAGCAAGAAGAGAATGACCTGGGCGTAGTCGTCAACGTGAATGAAAGAGTAGGACACATCTTGAGTGCCGGCCAGTCGCATCCTGGCAAGGCGAAGGAGCATCGGAACGATGAAACGATCGCCACGGCCGACGATGAACCGAGGCCGACAGAGGTAGGCTCCGATGCCGAGTTCCCTCGCCCATTTGAGAATCACGTTCTCGGCTGCCCTTCGACTCACGGCCAGAGGTGTCACCGGAGCCGGACGATCCGCTTCCAACGCCGGCTGTAGGGGGCCTTGTCCGTAGACCGATGCCGAGCTTCCGTACACGACGCCGCGCAGGTTAGCGTCACCTCTACCGAGAAGTTTCTGCGTGCCGGTGACGTTGGTGGCGGCAAACCCGGTGCCATCTCGATCGACGTGCTGGGTCGCGAGATGGACGAGCAAATAGGGCCGCAGCGGGAATGCTTTATTCGGGATTTCGGGCAGGCAACATTGGACCCACCGGATAGCCGGGGCTCCCTGAGGCCGTGGCTTTCGGGCCAAAACGTGCACCTGTTTCTCTGGATGGGCCTTGATCAGTTGCCGCAGTACGGCGCTGCCTACGTACCCCGTTGCGCCAATCAGGACCAGATCGTAGTTGTTCATCACCATATGAATGGGAGGAGTCGCTTTCTGGTCTTCGCGAACTCCCGATACGCCTGCACAGTCGAAAGCAGCAGCGACTCTTCGACCAGGATCCGATAGGCCACGGCGGGCAAGAGCAGCCCAAACAGCGCAGCCATGCCAATCGGGCTGGCGAATGCAACCACGAAGCCGAGATTACCCAGTACCATTCCCGCATAGGCAGGATGTCTGAGGTAGCGATACATTCCGCCACCGATGATGCCGTTAAAGGGAATCCGGACCCTGTGACTGTAGGTTCCGGCCAGCTGTCGGATAGTCGCCAGCCGGAAGCCTACGCCAACGACCATGATCGTGACTCCGGCCGCCACCAGGACCCACCGGATTGATGACTTCCCATGCCAGGGCGGCGAAAGAACGGTCGCGAGAACAGTCACACAACGAGCCGCAAAATAGAGCTCGAGACTGCTCCGATCGTGCTGCGCCTCCTCGTTTTTCGGCTCCCGCAGCGTAATTCTCGCTTCGGCCAGCAGCCAACCGAAGTAAAGCCCCACCAAGCCGAGCGTCAGCCAATGAGGGGGCCACGGATGGGTGAGGACGCGGTAGGCCGTGATGCCCGCCAGGCTCGGAATACCCATTGTCATGAAAAGCACCGGTGCCCGTCGCTTGATGTTAGTCATGTCGTCCGGGACGGCCGTAGCATCCCTGTCAAGTGGGCGCCGACACAACATTGGCCGTTTTGGAAGATCTGAGCCACTCCCCAGACTCGATGGGGGCGCTTGTTTTGCCAATCTTCAAGACGTCGCGCGCGGCTCTTCCCGAGTCCGGGAAGCGTCTTCACAACGATTGGAGCTTCGACGTCGACGTACCTGTGGTAATCCGTGTGGAAACTCGTCGGCACGATCCCCCACTCCTGGGGCACTCCGATGACATGCGAGGAAGCGATGATCGCCTGACGAATAATCTCCATCAGTGCCATCCCCTGTAGATGCCCCGATTCGTGATCAAAGCGGAACTCCTCGGTCACGGGTGAGGCCAGGAAATGAATGAGGCCTCCAACCTGTACCGCACCGGACAACATGACGTTGGCTTCGTGCTGCTTGTGGACCATCCAACGATCGATCCGTCCTTTCCGGCGCAAATCGTCCAGAAGAGAGGGCACGTCGAAAGGGGAAACCCGAAGGAGTAGGCACTGAATCTTATCGTCGTAGTCGCCCCGGATCTCGGGCTCCGGCGGAGTTGTCCGTTCTCGCTTGAAACGCTTTGCCCATTGCTGCATTTGGAACTCGGTCTCACAGGCGGGAGAGCTAGCACCGATGAGGGAACAGGGGCCGGGCAGGATGCGGGTGAAAAAGTCTATCTCCGATGGTTTGGTCACGAGGACTCGAATCCTGGTTTTGTCGTAGCGGTCGAAGACTGACGGGGTGAGCAATGCATACCGGGGAGCTCCATCCCCCGGGGAAACCATCCATTTCGCCGGCTGGCTGTCGGCCAGGGCGTCGTTTGCGGAAACCTTCTCTCGAAGGACAACCTCCTGCCCGGTTGCGCGGTACAACATATTGACGATATTGGGTCCGGATCCAAACGCACTCAGTAGAACCCGATCGCCCCGCTGGCAGCGATCGGTGAAGGCCTTGGCCATCGCGATGCCGAGGCTGGCTCCGGCGTTGTTTCCTCGATGCCGGACCGTCTCCACCAACAGAGATTTTGGAAAGCACCGACGGTGCAGAAACTCGATGGCTCTCGCGTTGGCCTGATGGGGTACGAAAACGTCGATGCTATCTGGAGACGTGTTGCACTGCTCAAGAAAACCGATGAGTGCGCGCGGGACTCTTTGAAGGATATACTCGCTTACTGCGGCTCCACTCATGTAGAGCGCGTTGGCATAGGGCCCCCAGCTTTGGAAAACGAGCGCCTCATTCATATCGCCCTCGATGCGATTGGACTCTCTGCTCCCATCGGTTCCCGAGCGCCGGTCGTAGGCGACGAATCCGAAGTCCAACTCCTCGGTCGGTCTCAGCAACACTCCTGCACAGCCATCACCAAAAAGATAGCGGGGGACCCCGGTGGGAGTGTTCTGATGATCCAACTCCACGATGGCGACGAAGGCGGCGAGCTGATTCAGCCGAACATAGTCGGTAGCCGCCCCCAGCACACCGAGAAAAGATGTGCAGCCTCCGAAGCAGCTCAACGTGCCTGCGTTGGGCAGCCCGAGGCGAACGCGAAGATCTGATGCCGGGTTGGGAACGAGACGGGCTGAGGGCCGGTTGAGACTGCAGGTGGAGATAGCGATCAGACCGATGTCGTGTGGCCTGGTAGTCTCGAGACATCGCCGGGCGCACATCTCGAGCAGCTCTATCGGATCCGAATTCTCGGCCGAGAAGCGCCTTCTCCGTTCCACACCCGTTTTCTCGAGCGCACGCTGGGCGCGCGGGCGGTCCAGCCGACCCTCTTGAAGTAAGAACTCATTGCTAACTTCAAGATCGGGAATGACCTCGGTGATAGCAGCAATGACCACGCCACAAGCAGGTGCATTCATCATGGACACCCCCTTGATTCCCATCTTCGATTCAAGTAGCATACAATCTGTACGTATAGTACATACAGACTGTATGAATGTAAAGACAAAAAAAGCCCTTCAGTCCGAAGAGACGCGCCGAAATCTCGTCCGTGTTGCCCGTAAACTGTTTGAATCGAAAGGCTTTGCCGAGGCGAGTACGGAGGACGTCGTGCGCGGAGCCGGCGTCACCCGCGGCGCCCTCTATCATCAGTTTCGGGACAAGAAAGCGCTCTTCGCGGCCGTTGTTGAGGAGTTGGAGCGTGAGATCGTGGGGCGCATCGGTGTGGCGGTGGCCGCCAAAACCGATCCCTGGGAGCGCCTCCAAGCTGGCTATCTGGCCGTTCTCAATGCTTGCACCGAGCCCGATGTCCGGCAGATTCTACTTCTGGATGCGCCTTCCGTTCTGGGTGTCGAGCGCTGGCGGACAGTGGAAGCCGACTACGGACTGGGATTACTGAGTCGGGGCCTCGAGGCGATCATGAAAGCGGGAAGGATGAAGCCTCTACCGGTACGGGCGGTGGCTCACCTGCTGCTCGGTGCGATCAGCGAGGGAGCTCTGATGATCGCTTCGGCTGAGGATGCAGGGAAGGCCCACCGCGAGGTCGCTTCCGTTCTGCAACGATTGCTCGACGGTCTCGAGAATCCGCACTCCAAATGAGGCTTTGTAGTCGGGAACTGGTCCAGAAGCGGATCAAGAACGATGATGTCTGAGAAGCATACGAGGAGAATCTCATGGCCCACAGGTACGAAGAACGACTCCGGTTGGCAAATGACGAGATCGTTGGCAAGGGTAACTTCAGTGCTGTGGATGAGTTTTTCACGGCCGATTTCGTGCTCCACGCAGGTGGCAAGGAACACCAGGGCACGCAATTCGTAAGAAGATTCGTCCGCCAGCTTCGGTCAGCGATTCCCGATCTCCGTGTCGTGGAAGTCGAGTTTTTCCTCCAAGCAGGCGAAACTATCGCCTGGCAGCGCACCCTATGCGGTACCCATGAGAAAGACCTGAAGGGAATTCCACCGAGCGGGAAGCGGGTGGAGTGGCGAGACATGGTCGTCACTCGTTTCGAAAACGACAAGATTGCTGAAGACTGGGCGATTTCGGACCTGGCGGGGCAGTTGCTCTTGAAATTGCCGGCTCCCTAGGTGGTCCGGATGGGCTCGACCGCCCGTCCGAGGATGGTGGGATGATCATCAGAGTCCCGGTTGTCCTTGAATCTCAATCTCCGCTGGAGGGGCAACTTCTTCGCGCCGAAGGAACAGTGGGATAACAGCCCAGGGCACCGCCCTGGGGAAACAGGAAAAGGGAACAGGTAACTCTCTTCAGCGACCACGTCGTGCTGGCTGTTGGCCTGGGAGGCCAGGTTGAGAAGCTCGCCCCGTTACCAATCAAGGCATCGTCTCTCAGAGAGGTCGTACCGAATTTCGTAGCCAGGCTTCCAAGTGTTTGAAGTCGGCTTTTCCATGTTCCAGCAGCCCTATCAAGAACTCGTGAGCCGGTTGCGAATCGATCTCGATTTTCCAACCGTTCAGGCGCAGGAAGGTGTCCGTGCCGAAGAAGGCCACCCGCTTATTGCCATCGACAAAGGGGTGATTCATGAGGAGAGATTCAAAAAGAGCGGCAGCCATCTCGACCAGATCCCGGTAGTATCCCGTCTGAGGCCGGAATAGGGCACTTTCCAGCAAGCCCAGATCCCGCACTCCGGAGCTGCCGCCGAATTGTGCAATCAACGATTCGTGAATGGCCGGCAGTTCATCGACGGAGAGGTGGGAGGTTGGTCTACCGGGCAAGGAGACGCCCCAGCTCTTCGTTGGCATCCATGGAATCGTCCAAGTGGCGGAGCACTTCGGGCCGGACGCGCCGCCGCTTCAAGTACTCTGATATCGCTTCGGTCAAAAGCCCCGAGATATTCTGGTGCGACTCCTCGGCTAGTTCCTTGAGCTCGTGCCATACACGCTGGTCGACTTTCGAGCTGATCTTAATGGCGGTCATGGCCTTGCTCCTTGACATATCATGATATGTCAAGGTGGCGACTCGAGCAAGCTGATAGGAAAAGGGCCAGGGCATTTTGAGCGCTGTGCGCAATAGTCCAGCGTTTTGAAGATCGGTCAGCTTCCTGCCCCCTCCAACTTGGCTCTCGGTCGGGGCTTTGATACTGTTCTAGCTTCACCTTCTTCCAAAAAGAGAAAACACCATGACATGTTCGACACGATCAACAAGGTCCCGGGGATCCTTGGCGGCGGCCCTGCTTTTTTGTCTTTTTCTGGGGCAATCTGTGGCCCTGCCCCGATCCGATGCGGGACTCAGGTTTGAGATCTCTTTCCCCCGATCCGCCCATTCCGAACCGATCACGGGCCGGGTGTATGTGATGATTTCGAGAACCGCGGAAACGGAACCCCGCCAGCAGGTCGGGCGCACGGGCATCCCCTTTTTCGGGCAGGACGTCGAGCAGCTGAAGCCTGACCAGGCAGCCACTATCGATGAACGAGATCTCGGGGCTCCATTGGCGAGCATTCGCGAGATTCCACCTGGTGACTATTTTGTGCAGGGGTTTGTCAATATCTATTCGGAGTACCGGCGGGCCGACGGCCATGTCCTGTGGATGCACGAGGACCAGTGGGAAGGCCAGCACTGGCGGCGCTCTCCGGGCAATCTCTACAGCGACGTCCAGAAAGTCCACATCGATCCCACAAAACCAGAAATCATCCAGCTCAATGCTTCAAATGTCATCCCTCCAGTCGAAATACCGCCCGACACGGAGTGGGTGAAGCGCTTCAAGTTTCAGAGTCCGTCGTTAACCA
>Ga0310123_10004769_pt1 | contig 10219 bp, 12 predicted proteins | sample CB6_AW_1057_MG_FD_203505 | JGI IMG/M metagenome (GOLD analysis project Ga0310123, IMG submission 203505) | Marine microbial communities from Western Arctic Ocean, Canada - CB6_AW_1057 | ecosystem: Environmental > Aquatic > Marine > Oceanic | place: Canada: Western Arctic Ocean | collected...
GAGCTGCAGCGGGACCGAAGCATGAGGCCGCGAGGGCGTGCGGCCGTCTTCCTCGACCGGGACGGGACCGTGGTCGAGGACGCGCATTACCTCGCCGACCCGGAGCGCGTCACGCTGATCCCGGGAGTCGCGGCCGCGATCCGGCGGATGAGCGCGGCGGGGCTGCCCGTGGTGCTGGTGACGAACCAGTCCGGGATCGCCCACGGGCTCTACACCGAGGAGCAGTACCGGGCGGTCGCGCGACGCGTAGACGAGCTGATCCAGGCCGCCGAAGCCCGAGTGGACGCCACCTACTATTGCCCGCACCACCCCGAGTACGGGGGCCCCTGCGACTGCCGGAAGCCGGCCACGGGGCTCTACCGGCTCGCCGCGCGCGAGCACGGTCTGGAGCCGGCGGACTCCTACTTCGTGGGGGACAAGCTCACCGACGTGCTCCCCGCTGCCGCCCTCGGCGGGCAGGGGATTCTGGTGCGGACCGGGTACGGCGCGAGCGCCGAGCCGAGCCTCCCCTCGGGGTTCTGGGCGGCCGACGACCTCGCCGGGGCGGCCGAGCTGATCCTGCGTGAGCAGCGGCTCCGATCCCCCCACCAGGGGTAGCCGTCTCTAGGGCCGTTGACCCCCGGATCTACGGCTTTACCTTGGGTCGGGCCCGCCGCGGGCTCGTGAAAATGGGAACGATCGGGATCCCTTCGGGTAGAAGATTACCGACCCGCCTCGCCTTCGAATCGAGCGCCCTTCGGGGCCTGACGCCCCCGCAGAGGGCTGGAGCATGGAACGATGCAGATCATCCTGACGCCCACCGCCGTGACCAAGGTGCAGGAGTTCATGTCCGAGCACGGTACCGCCCAGGAGGCCGGGCTGCGCGTGGCGGTCCTCCCCGGGGGCTGCTCCGGATTCCAGTATGGACTCAACATCGAGGATGCCCCGGATGGCGAGGACGAGGTGCTCGACATCGCCGGGGTGAAGGTGTTCGTCGATCCGTTCAGCGTGCAGTACCTCGAAGGTGTGGAGATCGACTACGTCTCCACGATGATGGGGTCGGGTTTCTCCTTCCGTAACCCGTCCGCCGCCGGTGGCTGTGGGTGCGGGAGCTCCTTCACGGTCTGACGCGAGCCGCGCCACGGGCCAATCGGGGGGCTGGCCTCGCGCGCCCGTGGTATGGGCGCGCACGCGATCCGCGAACCCCTCGGCACCTAGGCCCTCGGTGCACGGGACGATGAGCCTAGTCCTCGACATCCTACCCACTCCGCTCAACTACGCCGAGCTCCCCAAGGGGGAGCTCGCGGAGCGCATCCGTGCGCGCAAGCAGGAGCTGAACGCGGTCATCCTCGGCCACAACTACCAGCGGGTCGAGATCCAGGACGTGAGCGATTTCCTGGGCGACTCGCTGGGTCTCTCGCAGGAGGCCGCGGGCACCGCCGCCGACGTGATCGTCTTCTGCGGCGTGCACTTCATGGCTGAGACCGCCAAGGTTCTCTCGCCGAGGAAGCGCGTCCTGATGCCCGATCCGAAGGCCGGCTGCCCGATGGCGGATTTCGTCACGGTTGACGCGCTCCGTCGACTCAAGGCGCAGCACCCAGACGCCGCGGTGGTGGCGTACGTGAACTCGACGGCCGAGGTGAAAGCCGAATCGGACGTGTGCTGCACGTCGTCCAACGCCGTGCAGGTGGTCGAGTCGATCCCGCGCGAGCAGCCGATCATCTTCGTTCCGGACCGGAACCTCGCGCGCTACGTGATCAAGCGCACCGGCCGCGCCAACGTGATCGCCTGGGACGGCTACTGCTATGTGCACGACGACATGGTGCTGGTCGAGCTCGATGCGGCCCGCAAAGCGCACCCGAACGCGAAGGTCGTGGTCCATCCCGAGGCCCGGGGGGATCTGCTCGAGCAGGCCGATTTCGTGACCTCCACTTCGGGGATGGTGAGGCTGGCCGAGGAGCACGAGGAGTTGATCATCGGGACCGAGCGCGGTCTCGTGGACCGGCTCGTCCAGGTGCATCCGGACAAGACGTTCATCCCGCTCTCGGGGGCCGCGATCTGCGGCAACATGAAGCTCAACACGCTGGCCAAGCTGGCGTGGAGCCTCGATCACGAGCAGCACGAGGTTCTCCTCGACGAGGACGTGAGGGTGCGCGCCGAGCGTGCCCTCCGGCGCATGCTCGAGCTCTCGGGAGGCTGGCGCGCGCCGACGACGGAGGAGCAGCGGCTCGAGGACGCCGGACTCCGGAAGTCCGGCTGCGGGTGCGCCTGACGAGCTACCGAGCGCCAGCATGAGGGTCCACACCTTCTCGGGGGGACCCCTCGGGCAGAACGGCTACCTGGCCGTCTGCGAGGAGGCGGGCGAGGCGGTCGTGGTGGATCCGGGCGGGGGCGCGCCCGCCATGGTAGACCACCTAAAGCGGGTGGGGATCACCCCGGCAAGGGTCCTGCTCACCCACGCGCACCTCGATCACATCGACGGGATCGGCGACGTGCGGGCCGCGTTCCCGGGCGTGCCGATTCATCTACATCCGGCCGACCGCCCGCTGTACGAGGCGGCGCCCCGGCAGTGCGCGGCCTTCGGGCTCCCCCCCTTCGACCCGCCACCCCCCGACCGCGAGTTGGCGGCCGGACAGCGGATCCTGTTTGGGAGCTGCGCGTTCGAGGTGCGCCATGCGCCCGGCCATTCTCCAGGACACGTCATCCTGTACGCCCCGCACGACGGGCTCGCTCTGGTCGGGGACGTCATCTTCGCCGGCTCGATCGGCCGCACTGATCTGCCCGGTGGAGACTTCCGGACGCTGATCGAGTCGATCCGCCGCGAGGTGCTTACGCTGCCCCTCCACACCCGCCTCCTGTCTGGGCACGGGCCGGAGACCACGGTGGAATGGGAGGGGCGCCACAATCCCTTCCTGATCCCGCACTACGGAGGCGAGCTGGCATGAGCGTCCGGCTGGCCGGGCCTGGGCCCACAGGGGAAGCCTGGGGACGCGAAGCGCGGGGAGGCTCCTGCCCCCGGTTCGGCGCAGCCCCCTCGTGAACGCGGGGGTCTTCGCCTCCGGTTCGGGCACGAACTTCCAGGCGCTGCTGGACCGCGAGGGAAGAGGCGCGCTCTGGCGCACCCGGCTGCTGGTGGTCGACCGCGAAGGGATCGGTGCGACGGAGCGCGCGGGTGTGCCGGTATGTCACATGCCGGTCTCCGGCCGGGACCTCGAGGAGCTGGGTGCCGCGACCCTCGCGGTGCTGCGTGCAGCCGAGGTAGAAGTGATCTTTCTCGCCGGCTATCTGCGGCTGGTTCCTCCCGCCGTGACCTCCGCGTTTCGCCGCCGGATCCTGAACGTGCACCCGGCTCTGCTCCCGGACTTCGGCGGCAAGGGGATGTGGGGGCGGGCAGTCCACGAGGCGGTGCTGCGGTCCGAGGCGGCGGTCACCGGGGTGACCGTGCACTTCGTGGACGAGCGCTACGACGAGGGCGATATCCTCGCGCAGTGGCCGGTGCCCGTGCTTCCGCGAGACGACGCGGAGCGGCTGGCGGCGCGCGTGCTCGAGATCGAGCATCTGCTCTACCCGCTGGCGGCGCAGCGGCTCTGCCGCGCACTTGCGACAGGGACCGAGCCGGTGCCTCTTGCGCCCCCCGGTGGTCCCCGGGCGTTGGCGCAGGCGGCGCCCTCCATACTCCAACAGTTGGTCGAAGGAGAATTTCGCTCGCCATGACGACCGCGGGATACCGCAGAGCACTGCTGAGCGTTTCGGATAAGACGGGAATCGTCGAGCTGGGCCGGGCGCTGGCCGAGCGCGGGTGGGAGCTACTCTCGACCGGAGGCACCGCGCAGACGCTCCGCGAGGCGGGCCTCGCGGCGACGGATGCCGCCGACGTCACCGGCCATCCGGAGATGATGGAGGGCCGGGTGAAGACGCTCCATCCCGCGCTGCACGCCGGGCTGCTCGCGCGTCGCGACCGCCCGGACGACATGGCGGCCCTCGAGCGGCACGGATATCGCCCGATCGACCTGGTCGCGGTGAACCTCTATCCCTTCCGAGAGACGGTGGCCGGCGGTGACGTGCCGATCGCGCAGGCGATAGCGAAGGTGGACATCGGCGGACCCACGATGATCCGCGCGGCCGCGAAGAGCCACCGGGACGTCTGGGTGCTCATCGATCCGGCGGATTACCCCCGGGTCGTCGCCGCGCTGGATGCGGGCTCCGGCGAGGACGGTGTCGTGCCGTTGCGGCGTGAGCTGGCCGCCAAGGTCTTCCGCCACATGAGCAGCTACGACGCGGCGATCGCGGACTACCTGGAGGGACGGGACGGCGCCGCCCCCCGCGCCGGCGACGCGGAGGGACAGCTTGGTGAGCGCTTTCGCCTCTCCCTGCGCCGCAAGCAGGCCCTCCGGTACGGCGAGAATCCCGACCAGAGCGCCGCCTTTTACGGGTATCCCGGGGAGCCGGCGGGGCTCGCCGGGCTCGCGCAGCTCCAAGGGAAGGAGCTCTCGTACAACAACTATCTCGATCTCGACGGTGCACTCCTCTGCCTCGCGCCCTTCGCGCGTTCGCCTCGGCCGGTGGTCTGTATGGTGAAGCACACGACCCCGTGCGGTCTCGCCGTTGCGGATACGCTGCTCGGCGCCTACCGGAGCGCGCTCGCGAGTGATCCGGTGAGCGCGTTCGGCTCGGTGATCGCCACCAACCGGCCCCTCGACCGGGAAACCGCCGAGGCGATGGGCGAGCTGTTCGTGGAGTGCGTGGTGGCGCCGGGATTCGAGGACAGCGCGCGCGCCGTGCTCGAGCGGAAGAAGAACCTGCGGCTGCTCGCGTACGCTGAGGATCCGGCACGCTTCCTGGCGGACTACGCGCTGGCCTTCGCCTACCGGAGCGTTTACGGCGGCCTACTCGTGCAGAGCCCGCCGACACCCCCCTTCTACGGGACGGAGGACGCGGGCTGGAAGGTTGCGACCCGGAGGCCTCCCGATTCGAGGGAGCTCGATGACCTGCGCTTCGCGTGGGCCGCCGTGTTCGGGGTCAAGTCGAACGCGATCGTGCTGGCGCGCGGAGGTGCCACCCTGGGGATCGGGGCCGGCCAGATGAGCCGCGTGGATTCTTCGCGCCTCGCGGTACAGAAGGCCGCGGACTCCGGACTCCCGCTCGCGGGTTCGGTGCTCGCTTCGGATGCGTTCTTTCCCTTTCGCGACGGCGTGGACGCCGCGGCGGCGGCCGGGATCCGGGCGATCGTGCAGCCGGGTGGGTCGCTGCGGGACGAGGAAGTGATCGGCGCGGCCAACGAGCACCAGATGACGATGGTGTTCACCGGGCGAAGGCTCTTCCGGCACTGAGCAGGCACACCGAGTGCGGGGGTGGGCCGGCGACTCCGGTCGCGCGATCTTCGAGAAGCCCTCGGAGGGGTGGCAGAGCGGTTCAATGCACCGGTCTTGAAAACCGGCGGGCCAAAGCCCTCGTGGGTTCGAATCCCACCCCCTCCGTTCTTCTTCTTCCACAACAACTTACGCGGTTCGGCCTGCCCTCCTGAAAATCGGGGGAGGCCGTTTCGGCAACGCCGGTGGCAACGCTATTGACATAGCGCGCTATTGGGATATAAGATAGGCGCATCCCCTGGACGGAGGAGATGCCACGGAAATGGAGACGACCCTGGTGGGGACCAAGCCCCTGTACGTGCGGTTGCCGGCCGAGCTGCACCGGCGCCTCAAGCTGGCGGGCGTGCGGGCTGAGCGGCCGATGAGCGAGTTGGTTCTGGAGGCCATCGTCCAATACCTCGATCGGGAGGGGCACAGCAATGGCTAAGTCACCTGGCCTCATCCGACGTCGTGGGCGCGGCTGGCTGGTCGTGCTGCGCGTGAACGAGGATCGCCACCAGTTCGGCCCCCGCCGCGAGAAGTTCCTGGGGCTGGCCGAGTCAAGTCCGAAGTAACCGAATGGGCGTGGGGCAAGCTCATGGAGCTTGAGGCGCAGGCCAAGCGGAAGGCACAGGGGCTCCGCAGCGCCGTGTCGTTCTCAGAGCTTCTGAAGCGATACCGGGAGGAGGAGCTACCCGTGCTCGCCCCGGGCACCCGAGACGCATACGAAGACACGGTCAAGCCTGCGGAAGCCTACTTCGTCACGAAGCTCGGGGACCCGACCCTAGAGCAGATTCAAGTGGGCCACATCGCGGCTGGAGAGCCCTGAAAAACCGGTTTGTCAGCGGAATCTGTGGGTGATTTGACGGCCTGAGGGAGACCCAAAGATTCTGCTGACGAGGCGAAATAGTAGGACATCCCCGCCAATGTCCCGCGGTACACGGCTAGTGTACCTGCGTGGTTACGCTTTTCGATCTTCGCCCGCGACCGGCCCCGCGAGAGGCGTACGTCGCCACGCGGGTCACTCCGGCAGAGCGCGCATGGCTGACGGCACTCGCCGCTGAGCGCGGCGTCTCGCTCTCGGATCTCGCTCGTTACCTGCTGCTCGGCGCAGCCCGGGAGATCGGGCGATGACCACCGCATCCTCCGGCCCGACCCGTGTCTCGCAGATCCTCGAGCAGTCGCTTGCGCGCGTCGCACCGAACTCTGAGGCGCGCAGAGCGATCGCTGAGGGGATCCTGCGCTCGAGCATCGCTCAGCCGTCCAGCGCTGCGGCTTGATGGCGAGCACGTCGAGTCCGTCGCGGACGCGATGCAGACCCCGCCGGAGCTGGGCGTGCTGCTGGGGCTGGCGGCCCCCCGATCACGTCGACCCAGCGCTGGCGCAGCCCCTCCGTCGCCGGGTGTCGCCGCGCCCATCCGCCACTCGCGCCGTGGACCATATCTTGGGACAGACACTAGCTAAGGCGGTACCGATCGTGTGGCTGAGACCGGCTTAGTTCATGATGTACCCGAGGGCAACGGCGGATCCGCCATGCCGATACCCCCTCCGCGCGTCCGTCGGGCCTCCCGAATTCATGGAGACTTGGGAAGGTCCCCTGAAACGCTCAGTAATGGTTCCCAGAACGCCGCAGTGGCGGACTCGCACCCTGACGCTAGTTTTCAGGATGCTACGAAGCGCGTTGCGGACGATACGCTATGCCCGGAGCTGGACTAACGGCTCGGTCGTTTCGCTCGGCGAAATCGAAATCGTGCGGGATGGGAGGACCCTTCCCGCGACCTTCGCTTGCCCCCGCTCCGTGAACGGCCCTCTACCCGGCTGGATCGTGCTGGGAGGGGTCACACGCATGGGACGCTTCCATCCGCAGCTCGCGCGCTTCGCGCACGCCCTGGCAGCTAGCGGTTCCGGCGTCATCGTGCCCGAGGTCCCGGAGTGGCACGATCTCAGGCTCGATCCACGGGTGACGGTGCCGACCATCCAGGCTGCCGTGCGCGCACTTGATGCCCACCCCCGAGTCCGTGCGGGCAGGTTCGGATTGATTGGTTTTTCATTCGGCGCCCCACAGGCGGTGATCGCGGCGAACCACGGGGAGTTGCGCGACCGGATCGCCGCGGTTGTCTCCTTTGGTGGCTACTGCGATCTGGAGCGGACCATGCGCTGCCAGCTCACCGGCCTGCATGAATGGGAGGGTGTGACTCATCGCGTCGACCCGGACCCGTACGGGCGCTGGGTGTTGGCGAGTAACTACCTGACCAAGGTGCCCGGGTGCGAGGAAGCCGGCGACGTCGCCGATGCCCTGCGTCGACTGGCGCTGGCTTCGAGCGAGCAGCGAATCCCAGCGTGGGACCCGAGACATGACGTGCTGAAGCGTGAGCTTCGCCCCTGCCCGGAGTCCCCACGGCGAGCGCTCTTCGACCTACTTGCACCGATGGCCGCTTCACAGGTGGATGGACGAGAGGAGAGCGAGAAGCTCGCGGTGGACCTGGCAGCCGCGTGCTGCCGGAGCGAGCCTCTACTCGATCCCACGAGTGAGCTGCGCGGGATGCGGGTCCCGATTCATCTCTTCCACGGACGCTTCGACCGGCTGGTGCCCTACACCGAGAGCCTTCGCTTCATGCGCGGCCTACCCGCCGACCTTGCGGCCAACGTGACAGTGACCGGCTTGTTCGCCCACAGCGCCGACAACCGGCCACCATCGATCTCCGCCCGCGTGCGCGAGGGCGCGATCTTCTTCCGTGCATTGCGGCGCATGTTGGACTCAGTTGATTGAGACACGACGCGTCAGGCCGACGGAGCACCGCAGGTGCCGTCGCGTCCAACAGGAGATCCTTGGGGCACCGTAGCGGATCCAAGAGTCCTCGGGATCCGTTCCCACCTCCCCACGCTCTGCCCCACCGGGATGATCAGTTCGCTACGGCCCTGATCCAGAACTTCAGGGTGCGATCCACATCTCCGGCACGAACGGTCCCAGGTCGCACCACGGGGGACGTACCGCTGGCGTACTCCGGCTAGAGGGAGCCGATGACAAGACAGCAATGAGCCCCCGGCGCACCCAGGGCTCATTGATTGCCGTAGCGGAGGCGGAGGGACTCGAACCCCCATGCGCTTGCGCGCGCCGCATTTCGAGTGCAGCAGGAGAGTTTCCGTGTGCGGGGTATGTGTTCAAAGGAGAGCATGGTTGAGCCAAGTTCTCGACCGTACCCCCCCCCTCCCCTTTATGCCATTCTTACCACCCTTGTGCCGCACGTTACGGCACAATTGCGGCACAGTCGGACCTAAGCCCCACGTGGTATCGACCAAGCATAATCGAGAGCCCCCGAGGTTTCGCTCACGAGGCGAGGTCTCGGGGGTTTTCGCATACAGCGTGTGAAGCGGTCGGGTTGTCAGCGCCCACTAAGGACGGAGTTTGAACCTTGGCAGGCATAGCGCCCCACGCGGGCCCTCCGTCCGCGCGGACGATTAAGACGAATCGGGAGTGTCAAAAAACATGGCGCGCATTCTCGTGGTCGATGACGACCCGGTGGATCGCATGATTCTTGAGTCGCTTCTGACTCAGGAGGGCCACGACCTGACGTTTGCCGAGGATGGTGCGAGGGCTCTGGCTCTCTACAGGAAACGCTCGTTCGATCTCGTGGTTACGGACCTTGTCATGCCGACCTTCGGTGGACTGCGGCTGATCAAGGAGATCATCGCGCTTGCTCCCGACGCTGCCATCATCGCGATCTCTGGGATGAGCCCCGAACAGCTTCCGCTTGCGGAGGACTACGGGGCCAGACGAGTGCTCCGTAAGCCTCTCACTCAAGATTCCCTCCGTGAGGCCGTTTCAGCGGTTCTTCCGAGGAAATCCTAGGGCAGGACTCGGACGGGCCTTGGGCCGAGCGTGCCTGTAGAGGTGTGTTTGCACTGTTTGGGAAGCCGAACATGCACACTTACATGCACACCGGATTGAAGCAACCGCTCGCGGCTAGTGTCGGGGTGGGATGGGGCTCACCCCGACACCACTGTCTGCCAGGGCACGCTGCCGGCGAGCGAGAACGCGCCGGAGCTCTTCAGGAAGCTCTTCCTGTGGGGGTCTCGATGACCGTCGTAGGCGCGCCGCTCTGTCAGCTGTTCATCGTACCCCTGGCGCGTGTGTAACGGCGGCCGCAGCGGCGCTCAGAGCTCCTTCTTCTTCATTGCGTCGACGGCCTCGAGCGCGGCACGCGCCCCGATGAAGCCGATCTTCGAGTGGGTTCCGTCGCAGAACGGCTTGTTGCTCGAGCCACCGCACCGGCAGAGGGAGTAGGCGCCCGGCTTGGACGGCTCGATCCGGTTCCCGATGTGATCGAACAGCGGAACATCGCCCTCCACGCGGCAGGGTCCGTTCTCGCGGATGGTGATCTTGACCTCGCTCAAGGTGCGCCTCCGAACAGTGGTGTGGGACGAGAAGCGGGACGCGCACAAGGACCCCGCGCGCCGCGGCCGGTTCCGTCGAGCGTGCCGCAGGCCGGAAACGCGAAACGGGGCTCCCGGAAAGTCCGGGAGCCCCGCGAGAACGCTCAGGCGAGCGGAGAGCGTCCGCTCAGTAACTCTGGTTGTCTCCGCCCGGCGCCGCCGTGCCCGGTGCGCTCGGCGCGCCAGGGGTCATGCCTGTGCCCGTATCGCCCTGCCCTCTCAGGTCGGCGCAGGCAAGCAGCTGGTCGTTGTCGCCCGGGTCGTCGTCGATCTCGATCGACACGTAGACGGGCTTCGTTCGGGCCCAGCTCGTCGACGTTGATGTACGCGGAGCCGGTGCCTGTGTTGCCCGTGAGGGTCAGCTCGATCTCGGCGAACTCCTCACCCGGCTCGTGCGCGGTCGTCGCGCTTGCATCCGCGCCCGACAAGAGCGTCTGCGCGTCCTCCTCGGACGTGGT
>Ga0310123_10004770_pt1 | contig 10217 bp, 9 predicted proteins | sample CB6_AW_1057_MG_FD_203505 | JGI IMG/M metagenome (GOLD analysis project Ga0310123, IMG submission 203505) | Marine microbial communities from Western Arctic Ocean, Canada - CB6_AW_1057 | ecosystem: Environmental > Aquatic > Marine > Oceanic | place: Canada: Western Arctic Ocean | collected...
AAATAGAAACACCATCAACGCTGAATCTCCTCCCAAAGGGAGTCCCGAAACGCCGCCGTGGAGGCTCGCTCAATCCTTTGGAGGTCGCTTCGTGAGAACCGAACTCTAGGATATCGGGAACTCATGGTAAACCCCAAAGCGTAGGTCACGTCGTCTTGAACCCCTTTCCTGTCAGCAGTAGAATTTTGATATATAACTGCTTCGTCGTGGTTATTGAAAGAACACTATGGTCGGTTCCCGCAAATATCTTGTCGCTGTGTCCGGCATTATTTTCGTGGTGCTGGTAACGGCTTCCTGTGCACGCCAAGACGAGATTTCCGAAGCCCCGCCGGCGCAACAAACTTCACTCCCGCGGCAGGACTCGGAGCCAGCAGAACTCGTTGAGGCTGGTCAAGGAACTGCTGACCTACGTGCACGCGCCGAGCAAGGCGATGCTGACGCACAGGTTACCCTCGGAGGCTGGTACTTTTCCGGGCAGGGTGTTCCGAAGAATGCCGATGAAGCGGTACGGTGGTGGCGGCAAGCGGCGGAGCAAGGGCATCTGCCGGCGCAGACCGGACTTGGCGGCAGGTACTTTAATGGGCGGGGTGTAGAGCAGGATGAGACCGAGGCTTTCCGGTGGTATCGAATGGCGGCTGAGCAAGGCGACCCGGAGTCGGTGGCATGGCTTCACCTGACGGCGGAGCAAGGCTCGACTGAAGCGCAGGTGAGCCTTGCGGCGATGTATGTCACGGGGTTCGCGGAAGTTGTAAAGCAGATTGCGACCCGAGATACAGCAGAGTCGATGCGGTGGTATCGGATGGCGGCGACGCAAGGCGATCGAGAAGCGTTGGGGTGGCTGCACCAAACGGCTGAACGGGGTCATACCGATGCGCAGGTCGCTCTCGCGGGTATGTATGCCATCGGGCTAGGGGTTCCGATGAATGACGGGGAAGCGGTACGGTGGTTTCTTCGGGCTGCGGAGCAGGGAGATGCCAACGCGAGGGACAGCCTACGGTTGTCGGCCGACCGAGGCTATGAGGTGGCGGTGGGGTGGATACTCCGAGCGGCTGAGGCTGGCAATCTTGATGCCCAGGTCAATCTTGCAGATATGTATGCTACCGGTCGGGGAGTTGCGCAAGATGACGGGGAAGCGGTGCGGTGGTTTCGGCGGGCCGCCGAGCAGGGTCATAGCCCATCACTGACTGCCCTTGCGGGCCGGTATTTCAATGGGCAAGGTGTCCCGCCGGATGTGACGGAAGGGGTGCGGTGGTATCGGATGGCGGCCGAGCAAGGTAACCCCGAGGTACTGGAGTTCCTCCGGATGACGGCTTATGGGCCAGGCGGTGGGAACACCGACGCGCAGGTTGCTCTCGGAGAAATGCATTTTTCTGGGCGTGGCGTCTTATGGGACCCGACAGAAGCGGTGCGGTGGTATCGGATGGCGGCGACGCAAGGCTATATTCCGGCGCAGATCGCCCTCGCAGACCGGTATTTTTCCGGGCGTGGGATAGCGCAGGATGTGGCAGAAGCGGCACGGTGGTATCGGATGGCGGCGCAGGAAGGTGATGTTGAGGCACTGAGATGGCTACGTCGGACGGCTGATGGGGACGGGCCTGGCCATACGGAGGCGCAGGTCAATCTTGCGGGTATGTATGCCACCGGATGGGGCGGCGTCGTGCAGGATGTGGCAGAAGCGGCACGGTGGTATCGGCGAGCCGCCGAGCAAGGCTACGTTCCAGCGCAACTTAAAATGGGAGAAATGTCCGCCGCCGGTTACGGCATTCCGCAGAATGGCGTAGAAGCGATGGCGTGGTACCGACGCGCCGCCGAGCGGGGGCATGCCAACGCGCAGTACAACCTGGGCGTGGCGTATGAAACCGGCCGTGGCGTGACCCAGGATGCAGCGGAAGCGGTGCGGTGGTTTCGACCGTCCGCGGAACAGGGAAGCGCTTCAGCACAGTTCGCTCTCGGGGACATGTATGCCCGGGGGGCTGGAGTCGCACAGGATACGGTCATCGCCTACATGTGGCTCAGCCTTGCGGCGTCCCAGGAGGCGCCCTTAGCAAAACAACGCAGGACCGCGACCGGTGTTTTCGACCGCGTCACCGAGTGGTTTATGCGCCGAGTGTCACGACGACCAACTTACGAACTAACATCAGCGACCACGGTCCGGGACGAAGTCGCAGACCGGATGACCTCCGCTCAAATTACCGAAGCCCAACGGCTCGCGCGTGCGTGGGAAGCGCTACATCCGCGTGAGCCGTAATCCTCCTCCACATTGCACCTGCCGTCCGACCAGCAGTAGGATCGGCTTCTACGCTAGGACCTCCAGGAAAATAATCATGCTATACCTTGCCCGCATCGTCGCTACTACAACTGTTCTTGCCCTGCTTCCGGCGATGACCTTGGCGCAGGATTTCGACCACACGCTTCGCTTTATCTGGGAAGAGGCACCTTTTCCGAGAGCCCATGCCTCGACGATTGTTGAAGCGCCAGACGGTTCACTTATCTCTGCCTGGTTCGGTGGAACGGGAGAGGGAAATAGGGACGTTGGGGTATGGTCCTCTCGCAAGCCGAGGGGCGGCGACTGGTCCCCTCCTAGGGAGCTTTACAAGGAGCCTGGTCAGCCCGCCTGGAACCCCGTGCTCTTTCGGGACGCGGCGGACACGATCTGGCTCTTCTTCAAGATCGGCCCGAGTCCCCGCGAGTGGAGCGGGGCCTACATGAAATCCGCCACATCGGGCCAACGGTGGACAGAGCCGGTCTGGCTTCCCGCAGGGATGCTTGGGCCTGTCCGGGCGAAGCCGGTCACGCTCGCCAATGGCGACATTCTGGCGGGCACTTCCTGGGAGAGCTACGAGGCGTGGTCCTCATGGATGGAGGTCAGCACGGACGGCGGCGAGTCATGGACTAAACACGGTCCGATCCTTTTCGGCGACATGGAGCAAGACCGCAAGGGGACGATTCAGCCCACCCTGATTGAAATCGAGCCGGGTGTGGTGCGCGCGTTTTTCAGAACTCGCAGGATGGGCAAGATCGCGACGTCGATTTCGCACGATAGCGGGAGAAACTGGGCGCCCATGCAGCTCACGGACCTCGACCATCCCGGTGCTGGTATCGACAGCGTTCGACTCGCCGATGGACGGTGCATCCTGATTTACAACCCGTCGGTCACTCGGCGCACGCCGCTCTCCCTCGCGGTGTCATTTGATAACGGAATCACCTGGGAGGATTTTCTCGTTATTGAAGAGCTGGCAGCAGACCAGCGCGGAGAACTTTCCTATCCGGCGATGATCCAGGACGTGAACGAGAATTTACAGATTACCTACACGTGGAACCGCCAGCGAATCCGCCATGTGACCGTTCCGTTCGACCTTATCCCTGAGAAGCCCGAAGGTGGGCGCTAATGGGTCGGGGTGTCTCGCGTGAGCGGTCAGCTCGGGCGGTGTTGCTGATTGGTGGATTTTTAGTGGCGGTGGTTATCTCCGAACTATTGCTCCGGATTTTTGGACTCGGATATGGGGGAGTACACATGGTGTCATCGGATGTGCTCCATCATGTGCACCCACCGGACTACAGGTTCGTGTCCTATCACCGCTCCCGAGAGCACGGCGGACATGTTGTCTACTACGACGAAGCCGGCCGCCGCGCACACCCCGATCAGTCAGCGGTGGACCTGACCGGATACGAGGGGGCAATTGCGGTCATGGGTGACTCGTTTGTGGAGGCGCTCCAGGTGGCTCACGAGGACTCCTTTGTTGGCCGACTGCAGACCGCAGCGAATGGGCATACCCCGGTTCAGAACTACGGGACCTCGAGCTATGGGCCCGCGCTTTACCTGTTGCAATGGCGGCATCAGATTCGGCAGCAGCGACCCTCTTATATCTTCTTGATGCTATTTGGAAACGATGTTCGGAACGACGCTGAGATGACTGCGATTGCTCAGGTTGATTCGCGCGGTGAAATCGTAGCGGTGTCCGGTGCTGAACAGACGTGGTTTGCTCGTGTAGCGCGTTCAACCTATCTGGCTCGACTCGTCAGGAAGGTTCAACTCCAACTCGTGTGGGCGTGGGAGCATTGGGGCGAGGAGACTGGCGAATCGTTTCTCGACTTTCTTGAGGAGAACCCCGACATTACCGACCTGACCGATGGGTATCTACAACAGTTGGTGCGTGAGACTCGCTAGGTCGGCACCCAGCTGGTGTTGTTGGCAGTGCCATCGAAAGAAGACACCCTACGACGCGCAGCCCGAACCACTCGACGCGCATTTCACGATAAGGTTCGAGTCTGGGCCGAACAACATAGGGTGCCCTTCGTCGATTTGGCAACACCGTTTCTCGTCGCGGCAGAAGCAGGTGCGCGATTGTTCTTTCCACGGGACATACATTTTACTGAGGAGGGCCACCGTGTAGTGGCCGACGTGCTTCTGTCAGCCTGTCCGAAGGTGTTCACGGGCGAGTGATAGGCTCAGGGCGTCGTGGTGAGATTTGTCTTGTTGGTCCAAAAGATATCGAACGCCCCAAAACTACTGTCCGATCGATTTGAGAACCACGTCAGTGTTCCCGCACCCGGTGGTAATGCCGGGCACATGTCAGCCGAAGACGTGTTGACTTGGGGTCCGAGGTTCACTGCCGGCGCCCACGTATTTGGTCCGAGTTGTTCTGCGCTATAAAGGTCCAATCCGCCAAAGCCACCCGGTCGGTTCGACGTGAAGTACACGATGCCGTTGGCGTCCTGCGAGAAATGGAATTCGTTCGCGGCAGTATTAATGTTCGGCCCTTGGTTCACGGCGTCTTGCCAGGTGCCGTTGGCATTCTGCTGCGAACACCAGATGTCGGACTCGCCATACCCGCCAGCTCGCATTGACGCAAAGCACAGAGTGTGTCCATCTTGCAGAAGCATGGGGCAGTGTTCATTCCCTTCATCGGTGCTGATTGGAGCGGGCAAAAGTTCTGGTGTGGTCCAGGCACCATTGACGAGGTGAGTCACGAAAAGATCATTGTTGTTGCGAGGCGTTGTCGTGGCCGTTCTGTCAGACTTGAAATAGATGGTTTTACCATCGCCAGTAATCCAGGGTTCGCGATCATCTCCACGTCGTAGGGGATCCACGTCAGTGGCAGGCGCAGCGTTGACCGGTGCACCCATGTTGACCGGCTGATTCCAGCTTCCGGTGTCTTCATTGAACGTCGCAATGTAGAGGTCCTTCGGATCACCGGGCGCCGCATCCAAATCTTCTCGGGCACTGCAGTAGACCATAGTGCCATCGTCGGCAAACGTGAGCTCACCCTCGTCCCACATGGTGTTAATCGGTTCGCCAAAGTTATGGACCGCAAGCTGCACCCAATCCTGTTGTCCCGCCAAAGCTGTGTTTGACCCGCTGACGGCGACAAGTGTTATCACGCTGCAAACACACACTCCGAGTGGCCCAACCTTTATTGTGATCATAGTTCGTCCATTTTACCTGTTTCTGGAGCCCTTCCAACCACGTTGAACCTGGGCCCCAGTCAGCGGTAAACTCTAGCGACCCATTACAATCGTCGGCGGCGTTGGAGGAACACTATGACCTGTCGCCCCTTGAGTGCTGAAGACGACTCAGTCCATGTTTTTTTGAGATGTCTGCGCTTGGTTTCGTGTAGACCGGTCGAAGCAAATCCAAAACACGGGTCTTAAATCACCAAGTCAAAGAGTTTGAGTGAGCGGCGATAGGTAGCCGGGGAAGGGAGCAAGGCACATGAGGAGGACAGCAGGACCGCCAAGAATCGTGGATGTGAGTATCGCGTGCTTCATTGCAGTGTTGCTTGCAGGAATGAGTGGCTGCCAGCAACCTGACAACGCGATTCAGATTGATAACGATGACATCGGCGGAATTGTGAGTGGTCCGAACGGACCCGAAGCTGGTGTTTGGGTCATCGCGGAAACGACAGACCTGCCGACTAGGCTCATTAAGATCGTCGTCACGGACGCTGAAGGGCGTTACGTTATTCCGGATCTGCCGAGTGCGAGCTACACCGTGTGGGTTCGTGGGTATGGTCTTGTCGATTCGCCCAAAGTCCAGGTGGGTCCCGGTACCATTCAACATTTAGACGCCATACCGGCACCCGACCCGCGTTCCGCGGCGCATTACTACCCGGCTGGCTATTGGTTCTCATTGCTCCAAGTACCAGGCGAGGAGGAGTTCCCAGGCACAGGCCCTGAGGGGAACGGTCTCTCGCCAAACATGGCAAGCCGAGCCGAGTGGCTACGAAATTTGAAATCTGGTGGCTGCATGCAATGTCACCAATTGGGTAATCAGGCTATACGTGAGATCCCCGAGGAACTCGGCGACTTTGAGTCTTCGGTGGCTGCGTGGGACCGACGCATCGAATCTGGTCAGGCGGGTGGGAGTATGAGCAACGGACTCAATCGAATGGGACGGCGACGAACCCTCGAGATTTTCGCCGACTGGACTGATCGGATTGCCGCTGGCGAAGTGCCTGAGGCACCACGCCGCCCGCAAGGTGTGGAGCGCAATATCGTGATTACGCAGTGGGACTGGGCTGACCCGAAGGCTTACCTGCACGATGAGGTGTCCACCGACAAACGGGATCCCACCGTGAACGCTAACGGCCCCATTTATGGCGCCTTAGAAGCCAGTGCGGATTACGTGCCAATCCTGAATCCTGTCGGGCACGCGTCGAGTCAAGTGACCCTGCCGGTCCGAGACCCGGATACGCCCGTGGCATCGGGTCCACCACTACAGGCATCACCCTACTGGGGTGACGAAGCGATCTGGACGAGCCGCGCCAATGCACACAACCCGATGCTCGACCATCGGGGGAGACTCTGGCTCACTTCACGAGTCCGCCCGAGGGAAAATCCCGCTTTCTGTCGGGCCGGCTCGGACCATCCTTCGGCGAGGCAGTTCCCGGTCACGAGTTCCGGCCGACACCTCGCGATGTACGATCCGGAAACGGAGGAATACGCGCTCATCAGTACCTGCTTCAGCACGCACCACTTGGTGTTTGCCGAGGATGATGATCACACGCTATGGACGAGTGGTGGTGGCCAGGTGATCGGCTGGTTAAATACGAAGATGTTCGACGAGACGGGTGATGAGCAGCAGTCACAAGGTTGGACGGCACTCGTTCTCGACACCAATGGGAATGGCAAACGAGACGCCTATGTGGAGCCCGATGAAGCGCCTGATCCCAGCAAGGATACGCGTGTCCGTTCTGGCTACTACGGCGTTGCGGTGAGTCCGGTTGACGGCACAATTTGGGGTTCCTCGTTGGGATTTCCAGGGGCCATTTTACGACTTGACCCTGGACCGGACCCGGCGGCGACTGCACTCATAGAAGTCTACATGCCCCCATGGAATAACCCAGACGCGCCGGTCCAGGGGTACTCACCGCGCGGCATGGACATCGACCGCAACGGTGTTGCCTGGACTCCCCTTGCCAGCGGGCATATGGCCAGTTTCGACCGTCGTAAGTGCACGGCACCGCTCAATGGTCCCGCCGCGACTGGTCAACACTGCCCGGAAGGATGGACTCTTTATCCAGAGCCGCTGCCGCAACTCAAGGGGTTGGCGGATTCCGGAAGCGCCGAGTCGAGTTACTACACGTGGGTGGACCAGTTTGACACGCTGGGCTTGGGTGCAAACGTGCCGATCAATACTGGGAATGGGTCTGAAGGGCTACTGGCTCTGAAGGACGGGGAATGGGTTGTCATGCGGGTCCCCTATCCACTTGGGTTTTACACCAAGTGGATGGATGGTCGGATTGACGACCCGAATGCCGGTTGGAAAGGGAAGGGGCTCTGGGCGACCTACAGTACTCGGACACCTTTCCACCTTGAAGGCGGGAAAGGCACCACGAGCAAGGTCGTGAAATTCCAGTTGCGACCCGACCCGTTGGCACGCTGAAGCCCGTCGGCGAAGTAAGCATGATCTATCGAGTGACGGCGCGCTTCAAGCCTGAGACAGCTGCTGCGTTACGTAGCCGACTGGATGACGGCTCCATCGCTGCTCAGCAGCCCGATGGCGAGGAGATTGTCGCTTCGCTAAACCGAGCCGTAGTGACGGGACCTAACGTGGTGCAATGGAGTGAGAGGTGCTTTTGTGACATGCCACTTGCTCATGAACGTGCGACTGTGTTCGATCGCTACTTTGACGGCATTGCCACCGAACTCATTGAGGACTACGAGCAATATGCTGGGGAGGCGTTCGTAGAGCATTTACAGAAGCTCTAGGGGACTCATCCGACATCCTGCATAGGTCGCCCAAGTTCTCACTGAAGAAAGTGAGGGGTGCGCAGGAACCCGGCCGCGTTAAATCCGTTTTCGATTTATTGTCCAAGGGCACGCCTCCGATGCTGAATGACTCTTTCCCTTGCACCAGAAGATCGATTGCGACACATTAGGGAGAGGAGAGCGTGAGAACTCGGGTCGATGCAGAAGACCCAGCCCACTGGATCGAATCCGGCCCTCATCTGATGCTTATGCCTGAGGACCCCAGCAGTTTGGACAACTTCACAAGTGACTTCACGACAGGATCGCCGTATAACATGTTCCGGGGCGCAGACTACGCCCACCTCATGATTCCCACGGAAAATTATTTCGACTACCAGAGGTAGGGGCTAACTCACTCTCCTGACAATCTCCCAATGATGTTACCCAACGGAGCGTATCGCTATTGAACAAAGGGACTGTTGAGAACACACGCTGATCCGATAGGGCGGTGCATCGCGCCGCCCTTTTCTATCACTGCTAAGGTTACTGAGGAATCGTCGTGCTGTCCGGAGTGGTCACTGAGATGCACAAGTGACTGCCAAAAGGGCACACGCCTTAGTTATGCAACATCAGCTGTAATGACAGTCCACATTGCATCTCGCCAAACGCAGTCTATTCCAACGAACCCGGCGTCCTGTAGCAATTTGAAGTGAACGGCCAGAGGCGTGTGATGGTCGTGTGCCTTCGAGTGGCCCATCATGCTTTGAACCTCTGTTTCCGTACAGTTTCCTGGTGCCTGCATGAAATCGAGCAAACTCTTCCACATCAGGGTATCGTTCACATCGGTACCACCACTTAGTTGATCAGCAAATCGAAAAGTGCCTCCGGATGTTATCGACTCGCGCACGCGACGAAACAACGTCGCCTTATCTTCAACGTGATGAAGACTAAAAGAAGACACGACCAAATCGAATTGCCCGCGCCCCATCCTGTAATCCTCAAACCGCTCTGTCACGAACGTCGCACGATGGGCCACATCCGGAAATGCTTCTTGTAGGCGCGTCCGAGTCAACTCCACCATCTTCTGTGCCGCATCAACAAAGGTGAAGGCACAATCAGGCGGTTTTCCTGCAGCGGCTGTTTAAGAAGTGGCTCCGCCCCATGCTCTACGAACGGCATCGTGCCCTTGCTGATGTCGTCCATCGCCGCGGCGTTTAGGTCATAGATGATGACGTGCTGGCGGGCTGAGGCCAAGGCCAATGCTAGCGGTAGGCCTGCGTGTCCCGCTCCACCCACCACGCAGATGTTCTGCTTGTCGAGGCTCATACAACACAGCCTACTGAGGCTTGCGTGGTGTAAGGCGAACCGTCAGGTTGGGTCTGGTCACGCCCAACGAGAGTCGTTGGGGTGGAACCGGTGACTCCGGTCGGTGATAAGTGACGACGTACTGGCTTGTGAGCTCAGCCTGAATGGCCATCAACGCATCGCGCACCGGCTGACCTCCCGAGAGGTTGATGCGCCGGCCGCCTGTTTGACGGGGGCCTTCACTGAGGAGGGCGTCGCGCTCGCGCGAGTCCCAGTTCAAAGTCAGCCGTCTCGAGGCGGTCGGGATGAAGACCGAGTACATGAGGGTGTAACTCGCCCGCAGGTCTTGGACAATTCTTCTGTAGTCATGATGCGACCCGTAATCGATCCCGTCGGTCGCGACCACGACCAAAACCGGCCGCGCGGCTTCGCGCTCGGCGAAATCCTTGGCGGTGTCGTTCACCGCATCCGGCAGAAAGGCACCGGTTGCCGGCCGCGAACGCAGCTTCGTGGTGCCTTCCTTCAGCTGTTCGAGGTCGCCCGTCCAGTCGACGAGAATGAATCGAGCGCCGCCGAAGGTCATTAGAGCCACCTGGTCGCCGACGCCCAGGCCGATATTGAAACGCAGGCCGTCGACGAAGGCGTCGACGGCCTCTTGCACCTCGCGCATGATTGAGCGTGCTGCTTCGCTCGTATCAACCAGGACCGCGACCTCAAGTGGC
>Ga0310123_10004771_pt1 | contig 10217 bp, 12 predicted proteins | sample CB6_AW_1057_MG_FD_203505 | JGI IMG/M metagenome (GOLD analysis project Ga0310123, IMG submission 203505) | Marine microbial communities from Western Arctic Ocean, Canada - CB6_AW_1057 | ecosystem: Environmental > Aquatic > Marine > Oceanic | place: Canada: Western Arctic Ocean | collected...
TCCGGTCGGCCTGAATGGCTGTATGTTATTGCGCTGCTTGGAGAACGCGGCTGATTTAGCTCTGGCGTTTTATTCGGAGGGACATATGACGAAAGCGGATCTTGTCGAGGAAGTGGCAGAGGCCATCGGTCCCGGAGTCACCAAAAGAGATTGCGCGCTGATCGTAGACGGTTTTCTGGGCGCCGTGAAGAAGGCGCTCACAACAGAACAGAACATCGAGATCCGTGGATTCGGCACCTTCAAAGTCCGCTACCGCAAGTCCAGGAAGGCCCGGAATCCTCGGACTGGTGAACCTGTCCAGGTTCAGGCTCGAAAGGTTCCGGTCTTCAAACCCTCCAAACAGCTTCGGAACCGGGTAGCGGGTCACTAAAGAGTTGGCAGGGAGGCCCGGAAGCCTACGAATGTGCAGGGTTGGTTGTGGGGTGGAGGCCCCACCCCCTCGGGGGCCTGTGTTTAACAGGTGCCCCCGATTTCACATCTAACCTTCGGTGACGATCCGAGACCAGTATTTGGAGCTAGGGGATGCCGCTCTTCTAGCCCTCGCTCGTGGAGGTGACTCTAGAGCCCTATCGTGTCTTGTAACTCGCCACCAAGGAGTTGTTTACAGGTATCTGCTAAGCTTCCTGAAGGACGAGGACCAAGCGGCCGATACAGCGCAAGACACCTTCCTCAAGGTGCTGGGCAGATTGGATGGGTTTCGGGGGGACTCGTCGTTTCGAACCTGGCTGTTGGCGATTGCCAGGAACGAAGCCCTGGGCCTTATCCGAGCCTGCGGAAGGCGGAAAGAGGAGGCATTGGAGCAGACTGAGTTCATTCCAGATGATGCGGATGCTCCTGATGATGTCACGGTTAGAGCGGAAGAGGTCCGGCGGGTCAGAGAGGCCCTCGAGAGACTTCCCGCTAAACAGCGACTAAGCGTATCGTTGAGGTTGTTCGACGAGCTGAGCTTCAGGGAGATCGGGAAGATCATCGGTTCTACGGAGGGGGCGGTGCGAGTGAACTACCACTACGGAATCGGTCGGTTACGGGAATGGCTTGATGAACACGGAGAATAGGGAGTCAGAGGCCCGCAAAGGACTAACCCAGTCTGGGTTTAGTCCGTGCGCTGAGATACGGGACCTCCTTCCGCTTTCAGGCTTGGGCTTCCGGGGGGATAGCGATCGACCAGACATTGAGGCACATCTACATAGCTGTGCCGAGTGTCGATCTGAAGCTGAGTTTGTGGCTCGGCTGTGCGAGCTGCGTCCGGAGCCCCCGCTTTTTATTCTTCAGGGAGTACTGGACGGCGCCGTGCGGAGCGATTGGGTGCGCCGACCTCGTTGGCGGAGCCTCTCTGCTGCAGCGGTGGCAATCCTCGCGCTCGGTATGGGGCTCTTCTGGAATCCGGAACCGACGGCCGACCCCTTGTGGGCGCTTGCCTTGGAGCCGGAACCAACGACCTGGTATAGTGACGAGTGGATTATTGCTGGCGGACTTGTTCCCCAGGCTCTCTCGGACGATGTGCTCAGAGCTCTCCTCCAGGAAATGAGTCAATGATCCGATCTGTCGCGATCGCGCTTCTGCTGTCGGCGTCATTCACCCTCCAGTATGATCAAGGCGTGGCCCAGGTCAGAGGCCGGGGGGCAGGATTGCCTCGACAGGAGGTGGAACGGCGCATCCAGCAGCGCTTTCAGGAGCGACTGACCAGGGAACTGCAGCTCAACGAAGAGCAGAGAGAGGTCTTGTTTGACATATTTGCCGCGTTCGGTGAAGAGAGGGCTGAATTCCTACCTCTCAGACGGGAGCTTGAGAGACGGAGGCGTCAGCTGATGACGGGCGATGGGGCGGAGGATCGCGCCATGGAGCTACTCTTGGAACTTCGAGAGATCAGACAACAAGAGGCTGCTTTGCGGATCGATGAGGAAGACCGGCTTTTGGAGGCGCTCGCGCCGTCGCAGGTTCTTCAGCTTCAGAATCTGAGGGACCAGTTTGGGAACCAGATCCGAGGGCTTGGCTTGCCTAACGGGCCAAATGGTCTGGAACCGAGACGGCTGGGCCCCGCGGGTCCGCGGAGACCGCCACGCCGCTGATACTTCGGCCTGTCATTCTCATTGGTTTGAGTCCTAACTGTCTTCAGTAGACAGGGTGGAGCCCCCCCCGAAAACAAGGCCAGGACCGGCCGTTTTCGCCGTTGACACCTACCCGGGGCCCCGGGTAGTTTCTTGCGGACTTTTCTCAGGATCCACTGTCTGAAGAGGCTGGGATGAGGAAGATTACCGTCGTCGGAGCCGGGAACGTTGGATCGACCTGTGCGCAGAGGTTAGCTGAACGAGGGGTAGCCCGAGAAGTCGTCCTGGTCGACGTAGTGGAAGGGATCCCACAAGGAAAGGCGTTGGACCAGTGGGAGAGTGCTCCGGTGGAGGGGTTTGACTCTCGCGTTACCGGATCGACGGACTACGCCTCTGCAGAGGGATCGGATCTCTTCATCGTGACTGCGGGGGTCGCGAGGAAGCCGGGAATGAGCCGAGATGATCTACTCAAGACGAACGCAGCAATCGTCCGCTCGGTCTCTTCCGAGATAGCACGTGTTGCGCCCGATGCGATCGTGATCGTGGTGTCGAATCCACTTGACGTAATGGCTTATGTCGCGATGACGACCACCGGCTTCCCAAGGGAGAGAGTTCTGGGGATGGCAGGCATCTTGGACACCGCGCGATTCCGCTCCTTCATCGCGTTGGAGCTCGATGTGAGCGTCGAGGACATCCAGGCGCTTGTACTAGGAGGCCACGGTGACACGATGGTGCCCTTAGTGAACTACACGACGGTTAGTGGGATCCCGCTTAGCCAGCTCTTATCGATGGATCGTATCGAAGCCCTCATTGATCGTACGCGGAAGGGCGGTGCGGAGATCGTGAGCTATTTGAAGACCGGTAGCGCCTACTACGCCCCCTCCTCCGCCGCGGTTCAGATGGCGGAGGCGATCGCGAGGGACACGAACCGCATCCTCCCGTGCGCAGTCTACCTCGAAGGGGAATACGGGGAGGAGGGGATTTTCCTCGGAGTTCCCTGCAAGCTTGGCGACGGCGGGCTGAAAGCCATCATTGAGGTCGAGCTTTCCGAGAAGGAGAGGTCAGATCTCGCAAGCAGCGCGGAGTCCGTCCGGTCTACCATGGCCGCCTTGGACTGAAACCCTAATTGATCCGCAGAGCAAAGGCCACGGTCTAGCTACAGCTTCGGTAGGGTTACCCCTATCTGATTCTGATACTTACCCTTCCGGTCTGCGTATGCGGTCTCCGGCTCCTCATCGCCCTGGAAGAAGATAAGCTGCGCGATCCCCTCGTTCGCGTAGATCTTGGCGGGGAGTGGTGTCGTGTTCGATATTTCCAGCGTCAGGAAGCCCTGCCAGGTGGGCTCCAGTGGTGTGACGTTGACGATGATGCCACAGCGTGCGTAGGTGCTCTTTCCGACGCAAAGAACCAGCGTGTCGCGTGGGATGCGGAAGAACTCGACGGTGCGGGCGAGTGCGAAGGAGTTCGGTGGAATGATACAATTCTCCCCATTTACGTCCACAAAAGAACGTCCGTCAAACTCCTTGGGGTCGACGACAACGTTGTGCACATTCGTGAAGACCTTGAACTCGGGAGCTACGCGAATGTCGTATCCGTAGGACGACACCCCGTACGAGATGGTCCTGCCGCGAACCTGATCCGATTCGAAGGGTTCAATCATCCGGTGCTCTTTGGCCATTCTTCGGATCCAACGGTCGTTTCGGATCGACATTGATTCTCGCGTATGAAGCAGGTGAATACCGCGGGTGCGGCGAGTTTAGTCACCCTCCCAGGGATGTAACGCGCCGATAAGCCTACTGTGGCGCCGGGAGTATAGGACGGTAGAACACACCCACGAAAGGGGCCGATCGGAAGCACTTGGTACGAGCAAGTCGGATAGGACGATTGCTTGTGCTCCTTGATTCCCGAAATCTCTTGAATAATGGGGACAATGGCTCCGTTATCGGGTTGACACTTATTCCAGTGCTCGGGTAAATTTCTGTCATCGTAAGTGAATGATTCCACAAAGTCTTCCAACGGATCGTCATGGCGCCTAGCTATCTGCCGATCCTGATCCTTCTGGGTGTATCGGTGCTGAATGCGGTTGGGATGTTAGCAGCATCCCATATCCTGAATCCGCGTCGGATCACGCCGGAGAAGGAAATGCCTTATGAGTCGGGGATGATCCCGCTCGGCGACACACGGGGCCGGTTCTCGGTCAAGTTCTACATGGTCGCTATCAGCTTCATTATCTTCGACCTTGAGGCCATCTTCCTCATCCCTTGGGCGGTGGAGATGCGGAGCCTGGGTTGGGCGGGATTCCTGGCGGTCTCCATCTTTACTGCGGTGCTCGTAGTCGGCCTGATCTATGAGTGGCGGAAAGGCGGGCTCGAGTGGGAATGAGTGAAAAACTGAGGTCTTCGACGGGCATAACCGGGGGTCTCTTCGGATCGGAGACGCCCACTTTCCTTACTACGAAGGTGGACTTCGTGGTGAACTGGGCTCGACGCAATTCTCTCTGGCCTATGCCCTTTGGAACGGCGTGCTGCGCGATCGAGATGATGGCGTCCGCTGCGTCCAACCAGGATCTTGCCCGCTTCGGTATGGAGCGCATGGCCTTCTCTCCCAGACAGGCGGACGTCTTGATTTGTGCTGGTCGGGTTCCCTACAAACTAGCTCCTGTACTAAGGCGAATCTGGGATCAAATGCCGCAGCCAAAGTGGTGCGTGTCCATGGGCGCTTGTGCCTCGTCGGGTGGCGTCTTCGATGTGTACTCCATGGTGCAGGGCATCGACACCATTATCCCCGTTGATGTATACGTTCCCGGATGTCCTCCTCGGCCTGAGGGGCTGATCTACGGGCTGATGATGATCCAGGAGAAAATTCGGGGTGAATCATTGGCCCGGCATGCCGAGCACCGGTTCGAGGATCCCGATCAGGCGGGGCACCCCCAGGCAGACGAAAAGGAGGTCCGAGCACTCTCGGGACCGTTCGGAAACTCCACCCGACAAGACCGGACCAGTGGTCTGATAACCGAGGTAGGTTGCCGACCCTCTGATCAAGTCATTCCGTGAGTCAGACAGGGAAGTCAAATGCAGCCGATTTGTCTGTCGAGGTACATCCGTCCGTTCAAGCTCTTCATGATTGGTTCGGGGTTGCCATTATTCGGGACGAAATCGTCGCGGGTGATGAGCACGTGGTTTATGTAGACGCATCGCGGATCACGGAGGTCCTCGGATGGCTCAAAGAGGTTCCCGAACACCTGTATGACTACCTCTCGGATATCACAGCCGTCGACTATGGGGGGGGGCGTCCGATCCAAGTAGTCTATCAGCTCTTTTCCATCTCTCACCGACGATCCCTCAGAGTTAAGGCGGAGCTCCCGTTGTCGGCTCTTGAGATTGACTCTGCCGTTCCGCTTTGGGCTTCCGCGAATTGGCTCGAGCGGGAGGTTTACGACATGTTTGGGATTTCATTTAAAGGCCATCCCGATCTTCGGCGAATCCTAATGCCGGAGAACTATGCTGAGGGATATCCACTCAGGAAGGACTTTCCCCTGAGGGGTAGGTTCACGAGGGCCGAGCAAACGCAGCGTGCCCTGTCACAAGAGCCTGAAGACTACTACATCCCCGCAGATTTCGAGTGCGGTCGCAAGCCACAGTTGGTTCAGTGGCAGGAGACGGGTGGGGAGCCCGAACCGGATGGGGACCCATCGGACCACTGATGTCGAAGCGAACCGTGGAATACGAGGTCTCCCGCACTCCAGAGCTAGGGATGGATTTCCGCCCGCGGGAAGGGTTGATGTCGCCGGCAGAGCTGCCCGAACCCGACTTTGGGTCGGACAATATGCTGATCAACATTGGCCCTCAGCACCCCGCGACCCATGGCGTCCTACGGTTAGTTCTGGAGCTGGATGGGGAAACTGTAGTCCGCTGCATCCCGCACATTGGCTATCTGCACTCTTCGTTCGAGAAGCTCGGGGAATACCGGGACTGGAACCAGATTGTCACTCTTACGGACCGGATAGACTATCTGGCCCCCCTGATCTACAACTGCGCCTACGTGATGGCCGTGGAGAAGATGATGGGGGTTCAGGTCACTGAGCGCTGCAAGGTGGTCCGAGTGATCTGCATGGAGCTGGATAGAATCTTCTCGCATTTGCTCTGGTTGGGGACCTGGGCAATCGATGTTGGTGCGTTTACCCCGTTCCTGTACGCGTTCCAAGAGCGAGAGAGGGTTTATCACCTACACGATGCCTTCACGGGAGCTCGAATCACGACTTCGGCCACCCGAGTGGGCGGTATGATGGCGGACATCCCCGAGGGATGGGATCAAGGGGTGCGAGAGTTCGCGAACACCCTCCCAGATACGCTGGATGAGATCGAGGCTCTGCTTACGACGAACGGAATTCACCTGGGCCGTAGTCAGGGAGTGGGTGTGATTTCGGGAGGAGAGGCGATCAACTCCGGTTTGTCCGGACCGAATCTCCGAGCCTCAGGCGTTCCCTACGACCTGCGAAAAGACAAGCCGTACTACGACTACGAGACATACGATTTCGAGGTCCCTGTCGGTGAGCATGGAGACTGCTACGACCGGTACATGGTACGCATAGAAGAGATGCGTCAGAGCTGTCTCCTCCTCCTTCAGGCACTCGATCGTCTTCCAGACGGGCCGATCAACGTGAACGATCCCAGAGTCGTGTTGCCCCGGAAGACGGACTGTATGAACGACATGGAGTCGATGATCCACCACTTCAAATTGGTTATGGACGGCCTAAAGACACCCCCGGGTGAGTCCTACTTCGCGGTCGAGGGGTCTAAGGGGGAACTCGGCATGTATGTGGTCAGCGATGGTGGCTCTAAGCCCGTTCGATGGAGAATCAGGCCCCCGTCGTTCATCAACCTGTCTGTGATATCCAAGCTCGTGGAGGGCGGGCTGCTTGCCGACGTGGTCATCGTGAACGCTAGTCTCGATATCGTCCTAGGGGAGATCGATCGGTGAGCGAGTCGGGAGTGGAAGCCCAAACCGGGGAGATCCCTTTCCGTAATCCTGGGTGGGCTGGGAACACTGGTGAATTCGATCTTACCGAAGCGCAGGTACGTGGGAGTGACTATGTGGGGGTGACCCCAGCCGATGGTGGGCATCCCTGTGCTGCCTCCGCCCATCCCTACCTTCTTCCTGACAAGGATCCTTCCGCTCCCCTTTTCGAAGGTCCGTACGAAAAGCGGCTGAAGAAGATCCTCTCGCGCTATCCGGATTTGCGTGCTGCCCTCATCCCTGTCCTCAATCTGGCCCACGAGCTCCGTGGCCACATTTCGGAAGAGACGATGGGCGAGGTTGGGGAGGTGTTGGGACTCTCGTACGCCTATGTCCGTGGAGTAGTGTCATTCTACACCATGTACAACAAGCGGCCCGTCGGCCGCTTCTTGATTCAGGTGTGCACAAATATTTCCTGCAACCTCTGCGGAGGAGAAGATGTCCTGTCCGCCTTCCTCGAACAGATCGGGACGCAGCTAGGAGAGACCTCTGAGGACGGTTTGTTCACGGTCATGGAAGTGGAGTGCCTGGCTGCATGCGGTTTTCCGACGGCGGTGCAGATCAATTCTCTCTACTTTGAAAACGTCTCGTCGGCGGATGTCCCGGGGGTTCTCGCCCGGCTCAGAGCGGAGGCGGAGTAGTGGCATATCCCTACACTCATGAGAAGGAAGTGCGGATTCTCAGCAGTGGCTGGGGAGATCCCCGGTCCCGAACGCTCGAGGGATGGAGAGCTTTAGGGGGATACAAGGGGTTGGTGAAAGGGTTCGAAATGGGGCGGGATGAGGTTATCGAAACAGTCAAGCAGTCCGGTCTACGGGGTCGGGGGGGCGCGGGCTTCCCAACAGGTATGAAGTGGTCGTTCATGCCGAAGGAAAAGAACGGCCTTCACTACCTTTGTTGTAATGCAGATGAGGCTGAGCCGGGGACCTTCAAGGACCGAGAGTTGATTCGCTGGACTCCTCATCAGGTCATCGAAGGGTGTCTGATTGCTGCCTATGCCATTCAGGCCGATCACGTCTACATCTATTGCAGGGGAGAGTTCTTCGAGGCCAATCAGGTCTTGGCACGTGCGGTGGAGGAGGCGTACGAGGCGGGCATCGCGGGAGAGGACATCCAGGGCTCGGGAGTCTCGATCGACCTGACGGTGCACCAGGGGGCGGGCGCCTATATCTGCGGGGAAGAAACCGCACTCATGGAGTCTCTCGAGGGTCGGCGAGGCCTTCCTAGGATCAAGCCGCCTTTTCCCGCGGCAGTCGGGGTCTTCGGTCAGCCCACCACGATCAACAATGTGGAGACCCTTTGCGCGATTCCTCACATCATCAGGCATGGCGGAGAGTGGTACCGCCAGTGGGGAACCGAGAAGAGCCCTGGGACCAAGCTCTTCTGTGTTAGTGGGCACGTGTGTCGGCCGGGAAACTACGAGCTTCCCATGGGCTTTCCAATGAACGACCTGATCCACGAGGTGTGCGGAGGTATCCGGGACGGCAGGCAGCTGAAGGCGGTGATCCCAGGGGGGGCCTCAGTGCCCATCATGGATGCCGAGGAGTGCGACGGATGTGAGCTTTGCTACGAGGGTGTAATTGAAAGGGGGTCGATGCTGGGCTGTGCTTCCGTCATCGTCATGGATGACACGACCAACATCGTAAGGCAGGTTCGTCGGATGGTCGACTTCTTCGCACATGAGTCATGCGGTCAGTGCACCCCCTGCAGAGAGGGGACGACCTGGCTATCGCGGATCCTGCGTAGGATCGAGGAAGGGAAGGGGACCGAGCAGGATCTGGACACCCTTCTCGATCTGGGAGAAAAGATGACTGGAACGACCATCTGCGTTCTCTCGGACTCCGCTGCTGCCCCGGTCGCCTCGTCGATCCAGAAGTTCAAGGAGGACTACCTTGCCCTGATCCGAAGAGGTGAGGCGGTGGGGGCCGTCTGAGGTATGAGTGATAACGGACTTGAGCAGCAAACGGTAACAGTCACGATCGATGGTCAAGAGGTCACCGTTCCCACCGGCACCACCATCTTACAGGCCGCTGAGGCAGTAGGGACCCGTGTTCCCCATTACTGCTTTCACGCAGGGCTCTCGGCTCCGGCTCAGTGTCGGCTTTGCCTCGTCGAAGTCGAAGGGGCACCCAAACTCATGCCCTCGTGCGTGACTACTGTCCAGGAGGGCCAGGTCGTCCTCACTGAGAGCGAACAGGCGAGGGCGATGCGAGAAGGCGTGCTCGAATTCTATCTGGCCAACCATCCTCTTGATTGTCCGATCTGTGATCAGTCCGGTGAGTGTGAGTTGCAGAATTACGTGTTTGCAGAGGGGCGCAAGCACGGACGGAGCCGAGAGCCGAAGAGGGTTTTCGGACGAGATGATTTCGGTGGAGACGTTTTGTTCTACGGAGACCGATGCGTGATGTGCACACGGTGCGTCCGATTCATGAACGAGGTGGCGGAGGAGCCGCTTCTCACTGTTGTCGAGCGGGGCGACCGATCGGTGATTGACACCTTCTTCGAAGAGGGTGTAGCAGGATCCCCCTACGCCGGAAACATCGTAGACATCTGTCCGGTTGGGGCTTTGGTATCGAAGGACTTTCTTCACAAGGCTAGGGCGTGGGACCTAGAGCACACGCCATCGGTCTGTCCTGGATGCTCCCAGGGCTGCAACATCGAATTGCACACGCGAGACAACATCGTGCAGAGACTGAAGCCTCGTCTGAACTTGGACGTGAACGGCTTCTGGATGTGCGACTACGGCCGGCACCGGTACGAGTGGTTGAATCGAACGGACCGGATCGACGAGCCCCTTTTGGTTGGCCCAGATGGTCGGCGTGCCTCTGCTTGGTCCAATGCGACTGAGGAGGTGTTGAGCCGGCTCCGGCTATCCCTCGGGGGAGAAGGTGCCGTGCTGGCAGTAGCCTCACCCTATGCTTCGAACGAGGACCTGGCCGAACTCCGGGCGCTCGTCACCGTTCTGGGGGGGAAGGAGATTGTGTACCGCTCCCCGAGGGCTGACGAAGAGATCCCGCTTCCCGGGTTCCCTCAGTTGTCCCGTCGGCATGATCTGACCCCGAATTCCGGGGGGGCAGACCGACTTGGAATGCGCCGAGTGGGCGGTGATGACGGGACCGGAGGGCTCCAACATGCCGAGGAGCATGAGGGGGT
>Ga0310123_10004772_pt1 | contig 10215 bp, 4 predicted proteins | sample CB6_AW_1057_MG_FD_203505 | JGI IMG/M metagenome (GOLD analysis project Ga0310123, IMG submission 203505) | Marine microbial communities from Western Arctic Ocean, Canada - CB6_AW_1057 | ecosystem: Environmental > Aquatic > Marine > Oceanic | place: Canada: Western Arctic Ocean | collected...
CACAAGAGACGGCCAGGGGTGCGTGTGTGCAAAGGCGGCCACGGCCGCCTTTGCACACACGCACCCCTAGGATTAGGGATTCTCGCTGGTAGACTGGCTGCAAATCAAAATTCCTATCAGCGCACCGCGCGACGGTGGGATGTGGGTTCACAGGGGCTTGCGCTGGCGGTAGATCCACCTCCATCGGGGAAGATGTCATTCGATGGAAGAGGCGGCCCTGGGGCGTAAGAAACAGATCCGGCGCTCGCGCGAGCGCAAGCTCGATGGCGAGGGCGAAGCACGCGTCATTGCGTTGCCCTGCAGCGACTCCCCCGAGGGATGTGATCGCTGGACGCTGGAGCTTTCGGCAGATGAGTTGGTGCGCCTGCAGTGCTTGAGGAACGTGCATGAGCAGCATACAATTACCTCAAGCGGTTGTCCGAAGGTGTAGCGGCCGGCAGGGGGCCGGTCTTCGGACGCACATATGGCATTTCAAGGCACCACTCGAGACGACCATGGGTGCGAAGGCACGACGGCCTTGGCAGCGATCTTGTGATCGCAACGTTTAATCGCCTGGCCTTATCTGCCAGCACCTGTGGGAAGGGACAACACTATGCATCGAAGGTTCCCTTGGGTGCCGGCGTTTTTCGCGGTGGCTGCTGTCTGGCTTGCAGGCGGGGCGCAGGGGGCTGACTGGCCGATGTGGAGGTATGACGCCGGCCGCACTGGCGTTACTCCAGAGAAGCTTCCGGACGATCTCCATTTGCAGTGGGTGCGCAAGTATCCTCCGCTGAAGCCGGCCTTTTGGCAGGTTAGACAGGGAAGACTTCAATTCGATCTGGGCTACGAGCCGGTGGTCATGGGCAAGACCATGTTCGTCGGGTCCTCGCGCAACGACAGCGTCACCGCCATCGATACGGAAACCGGCGCGGAGAAGTGGAGGTTCTATGCTGATGGTCCTGTGCGATTCGCTCCCGCAGCCTGGAAGAGCAGGGCCTACTTCTCATCGGACGACGGCCACTTGTATTGCTTGGACGCCGCCAAGGGAACCTTGCTTTGGAGGCACAAGGGCTCACCTTCGGGGCGCAAGGTTCTTGGGAACGGGCGTCTCGTTTCGCTTTGGCCGGCGCGCGGAGGTCCTGTCATCGCGGATGGGAGGGTCTACTTCACAGCAGGCATCTGGCCGTTTGAAGGTGTCTTCGTCTATGCGTTCGATGCGGATACCGGCAAAGTCATCTGGGTGAACGACAGCAGCGGTTCCCGTTACGTTGAGCATCCTCATGCCGCCATGGCCTTCGGCGGCCCGTCCCCTCAAGGGTACTTGCTGGTCAATGGTGGGCAACTTGTCGTGCCGAGCAGCAAGGCTTTTCCGGCTTACTTCGATCTCGAAACAGGGAAACTGGATACGTTCGAGTTTGGGTTCCAGACCTATGGTAGCTTCCCGGGTAGCTGGTTTGTTTGCACAGACAGGAACGGAAGGATATGTGTCGATCCGGGGATCAACACTGAAATCCATGATACCGGCCACCAGGTAATCGGCCAAATGGGAGGCGTAAGACAGAAGGGCGAGAGACCACGAGCAGAAGTCTCCCTGGGTGGAAAGTCGTACAGGGTAGCGGAAGGGATTCGAGAGACGATTTCTGTCGGCGGGAGAACGTACCGGTCGGGCAAGGGATTCAAGGGTGTGAGCGCCGAGGTGCACACAATGCTTGCCGCGGATGGCAAGCTCTTTGTCGTCACCCGCGAAGGAGATATTTACTGTTTCGGCGGGAGCCAGACCCGGCCGAAAAGACATGAGACCAGTAAGCGGCCGCTCATACCGCCCCATCGCGGCTCGGCTACGGAGGTCGATAAGATTCTCAGCTTGACCGGGATGAAGGGCAGCGGCGGGTACGCCCTGGTCTGGGGCTTGGGAACGGGGAGGTTGGTGGACGATCTGGTTCTCCAAACGAAACTCCATGTCGTTGCTGTCGATCCTGACGCCAGAAAGGTCGACGCGCTTCGCAAGCGGCTTGATGGAGCGGGGCTCTATGGTACGAGAGTCGCTGCCCATGTGGGGGACCCGCTCTCCTTTGGCTTTCCTCCTTACGTTGCCGACCTCATTGTTTCGGGAGATCTCGATGCGGCAGGATTCGTTTCGAGGAAAGCATTTGTCGAGGGAGTTTTCCGGTCGCTCCGTCCCTACGGCGGCGTAGCTTGCCTTGCAATGTCTTCGGACAAACACGCTTCTTTTGCCGGCACGGTCAAGGACGCAAACCTTCGGGAGGCCCGAGTGGAACGTGTCGGCGGCTGTTCGCTTCTCACACGTGTGGGGCGTTTGCCGGGTTCCGCGAACTGTACAGGGCCCGGCAACTACGACGAGCTCGCGAGAGCGCCTTTCGGCGTATTGTGGTTCGGCGACACGTTTTACCATCACAAGAAAAAGCCGTGGGGCAGCGTGCCGAAGGTCGTCAATGGCGTCATGGAATATCGCACATTCGAATCGCCGTTCCCCGTTGACCCAGAGGTCGCGGCGGTTCCGGACCCTGAGTCCAAGAAATGGAAGAAGGTCCATATTGATGTCTTTACGGATGTCTTTACGGGCCGTGTGTTGTCGAAGGCGGAGGCGGCGAAGCGAAGATCGGCCCGGGGCGGGCCGCCTGCAGCCGGTGCAACCCACAGGCAAGAGGTGCTCTACAGCCGCATAAATCCTTTGACAGGTGTCGAGGAAGCCCGGACATTCCTCAAAAGCCACGGCTGCGCTACACCGAAAGACTATGGATATGTCGTTACCATGCGCTCGGGAACGACAGCGTACTACGACAAGAGGCTCGAGAGCGGCACGGTCAATCTCAGCGGCGTCAGGCCGAGTTGTCTTACCAGCACTATCCCGGCGGACGGGCTCTTGAGCCTGCCCTCCTGGAGCGGCAACTGTGCCTGCAACTATCAGGTCTCGACGTCGCTCACGCTCCGTTCCATGCCCGAGGAGTTCGAGCAGTGGTCCGCTTGGGGTGGTGTGGCGGTGGAGGCACCGGTAGAGCGGGGCGGGATCAACTTCGGCGCGCCGGGGGACCGCATCGTGGAGGACGGCACGCTGTGGCTGGACTATCCGAGCGTGGGCGGGCCATCGCCTGAAGTCCCCGTTAGCGTCGCACCGGAGAAGCCGGAGTTCTATTACCGTCATTCGTTGTGGATGAAAGGTGGCCGCGCGTGGCCGTGGGTGGTTGCCTCGGGGGTCAAAGGTGTGAGATCCGTAACGATTGAACCTATAGCGAAGAGATCTGGCGTACCTGCCAACAGTGAAAAGCATTACCGCAATACGTTCGGTATCAGATGGGTTGGTATGGTCGAGCCGGAGTTCAGTGAGACGTACACGTTCTATGCCGAGACCGGCTATCGCGTCCGGCTTTGGATAGACGGGAGGCCCCTCATCGACAATGCCAAGAGCGTCCGACGGGGGAAGCGAGGCGAAGTCTCCGCGGAGCTAGCGCTGAAGGCGGGAGAAAAACGCAATATCAGAATGGAGTACTACCATCGGGAGGGCGAGCGTGCTATGGCGCAACTTCGCTGGAGCAGCCCATCCACGCCGAAGAGCATCATCCCGAAGAAGAGCCTTTTCACGGCTGATGGGCGGCCAGGAGGTCTTACGGGTTCATATTACGGCATTGGGGACTTCACCGGTCCCGCGGCACTCCGGATAGATCCGCAGATACGATTTGACTGGGGCCGGGAGTTTCCGGATGCGGTCAGAACAGCCGGTAAGCTTGTCAAACCGTACCGCAAGTATACGGTCCGTCTTTACTTCGCCGAGCCGGACAAACTGGACTTGGGCCAGCGTGTCTTCAGCGTAGCACTTCAGGGCAGGGAGGTCCTGAAGGAATTTGACATCGTCAAGGAAGCCGGCGGCCCGATGCGGGGTGTGGTGAAGGAGTTCAAGGGGGTCGAGGTGGAAGAGGAATTGAAGCTTGAGTTCTCACCGAAATCCGGCGAGCCCCTGATCTGCGGCGTTGAGATGATTGCCGAACGACGGTGAAACATGTGTGGTATCGCAGACATCCACATCTGGCGACTGAGCGGAATGAAGTGAGGGTCCGAGCAAAGATCGAAAGGGAACTGGTTAAGGCCCGCTGATGTGAACCCGACGACGTGTCAGCCGGCCTATGCGCTGTCGGTCTGCTGGAACTGCCGACGTCAGATCGATCCGGCTCGGCTGATCGATGAGGTGCTCGAGCTCGGCCTCGGGCGCAACCTTCAGGGGGACATCTCAACGACGAGCATGGCGAAATCGCCGAGGCGGTCGATGCTCAGCGCGGCGTCGCCATCCTGCCCCGTGAGCTGAAGCGGCACGGCGTGCGGCTCCGGCCTGGGCAGAAGCAGCCACGCTTTCGCGCCGGCCGCGCCCCTCACCGTGACACCAAGGTCCTGCTTCGGCGTCGGCGGGTCGAAGTGCAGGTAGAACCGGCCGTCGCCCTCGGGGACGTTGATGAAGTTGACGATGTACTGGACGCGGCCGTCCGGCAGCTTGCGTCTGTAGGCGATGTCGTTCCAGCGGACGCCCTCGGCGCCCGTGACGCCGATGACGTCCTGGTCGAGCGGCAGACGCCGCATATCCGGCGCGTAGAAATACTCGGAGTAGCGGAGCGCGAAGCGGTAGTTCTTCCATGACTCGTCGTCCGGGGCGTGCCGCATCGGGGCGGAGCCGAACATGTGGTAGCCGTTCGAGAAGGCGAGCCACTCCATCAGGTTGTTGTAGACCAGCGGGCCATACTGGACCTGGCCGACGGCCGGCGCCCCGCCGAGGTCGCGCACGTTCTGGCCGTTCACGCGCAGCGCCTCGGCCCACTTATCAATGTTGTCGTACTTGCCGTTCGTCTGCATGAGGTTCTCATGGAGCACGTAGCCGCCGCCCCGGCAAATGGCGGCGTGCCACTTCGGATACAACTTCTGCTGGTCGAGCGTGGTGCTCGAGTTGGTGTGGTAGCGGTAGGTCGGCTTGTGCGCGCGGGTGGTGTTGCGCCAGACGTTGGTCAGGTCCGCGGCGGTCGCGTCCGGGTCGGGGTAGAACGAACGCGTCAGCTTTCCGTCCCAGGTATAGCTGTCATCCTTCGGTTCCCCGTTCGCGCGCAGGCCACCGGGGTCGTTGAGGGGCAGTATGGGCAGGAAGCCGCAGTCGAACCGCACGCCGTCCCAGCCGAACATGTCCACCGAGCGGTTCATCTCCTCCGCCCAGCCGCGCACCAGGTCCTCGCTGAAGTAATCCCGGAGGATGATGGCGAACTCCGCGCCGTCCTCGTAGATCCTGCGGTACCAGACCCATGGCTGACCATCCTCGGTGTAGACCAACTCCTCCGGATGCTCCATGGAGTGATGGAAGCTGGCGAACTGGGCCAGCTCCGCCACCACGCGCAGGCCGTTCTCGTGAGCCAGCGCGATCATGTTCTTCACGAACGCCTTGCTCACCGTGGTGCGGTAGGCCCCCTGACTTTCGGTGTGGGGCTCCCAGGAGTCGCCCTCCGGAGTCATGTCGTACTTGTGGTCAGGCGCCCAGCAGTAGTACTCGACCGTGCCGGTGTAACCCCGCCGCATCTGCGGGATGTACCAGTTCTGATGCCCGTCAGCCTTGAACCAGCCGGCATTCGCCACGGTAAGCTGGACGTAGCGCGGGAAGTCGTCGCCGAGGGCCGTGTATTCCGAGCTTCCGTCCACGACCTTCCCGTCGAGGGCAACGCTGAAGCGGAGCTCGCGGCCGTACTCGCGCGCGCCGCCGTCCCACTGGAGGCGAACCTCTTTCTCCTCGCCGGGGCCGAGGGCCAGGTCCTGGCGCCAGACCTGCTGTTCCTCGTCAATGCCGGCAATCCGGGTGAGGGTGAGTCTGCACTGCGTGGTCGTGGCCAGGTTGCTCTTGACGACGGCCTTGCCGACGCCCGGCTCGCCGTTGTGGAGCACCATCTTCTGCGGCCACCAGCTCTTGATCTCGACCGGCTTGCGCGCCTCGACGTTGTAGGTGTAAGTGTCCTGGCCACTCTTTAGCTGTACTTTGCCCATGCCAGCCCTGGCCGGCGTCCACGTGCCGTCCGTCACGGCCCCGTCAACGCTTATCGCGGCCTTGGCACCGCCGGAAACGGCAGGGCTGAAAGTAGCCTTTCGGCCAGCCACGGCCCACACCTGGGACAGGCCGAGGGACGTGATGGCCGCACTCTTGACCGCCTGGAGCGATAGCTCGTCGCCGACGTCTCGCGTCTCCTGTGTAAGGACGTTCTGTCCGCCGCCGATCAGGATGCCGAGATGGAAATCCACCTTTGCGCCGGGCGGGTCGTAGGCCAGGTAGCGCGAGACGTACGTGGCGTTGAACATGTTGTTGCTCATGGCTTCGGGTCTATCCGACAGAGAGACGCCAACGGTCCCTTCCGTGTCGGGCGCGGTGAGCAGGCCGAGTGTGGTCTTCTCGCGCGGGTCGTAAGCGACGCACTTCCGCGGGGCGGGTTCGCAATGCTGGCTGTCAGCCCCGACCGGCGAGGGCGGCGGGCCGGATATGCGCCGGCCATCCGGCATGATGGCCGTCTCGGCGAAGAAGCGACGGGCCGCCAGGCGGAGTTGCGCGTACTCCAACGGGGCCTTCGTGCGGACGTGGGTCTGCAGTTCGAGGATCCTGCTGCCGGCCAGCGCCGTGATCACCTGCATCACGTCGCCCTCGGGGGCAGACCAGTTCACGAGCACGCGCACGACGTACGGGCCGCTCTGGTCAATGGTGGCACTGGCTTCGGCCTCGACTTGACGCGCGCTGCCGGCATCGGGGAAGGCCGAACCCGCGCGCACCTTCTTGCGCACCAGGTCCACGCCCACCGGCAGCGGCAGGACGAGGTTCTTGCCCCGCTCTTTGTCGAGAGCTTCTGTCAGCGCGTAGCCCTTAGACGCGTCAACGACGACGCGGTAGAAGGGGTTCTCGATGACCATGCTACCGTCATCGCGTTTGGTTGCGGAGACCGCCTGCTTCAGGTCCGTCGGCGTGCCCTTCTGTATCTCCAGCACCTTGCTTTCGAAGGGGCCAAGCTTCGCGCCGATATGGAGCTTGCCGTTCTGGACCTGCAGCGGGTACTGCATGGCGTCAGTGGAATCGAAGGCGACGTAGCCATCGCCCCGCACCCCGGCCTTGGCGGGGTCCATTGCACCCACCGCCCAGACCTCGCGCCCGTTCGGGTTGTAGAGGCAGACCTGCTCCGCGATCGCCACGGCCGGAACGATAGCGACTATCACCAGCAGACTGACTAGTCTCCCGATCTTCACTTTTGCTCTCCTTTGTTCTGGGGAGCGGACAGCGCCTGCCCTTTCTCCATCAGCTTGTCCGAGACTTCGCGGAGGAGCTTTGGCCAGTCCTTCCAGTTCCAGTAGGCCAGCGTGCCGCCCGGCGCCTTGCCTATCGGCTGGGTGAGCAGCGCGGCGACATAGCCTTTGCCTATCTTCCTTACGACCAAGATCGGCACGTCCCCGGCCTTCAGCCAGACCTCGGCGTCTTCCGGGACGTTCACGTCCTCATAGAATAGGGCGGCGGGGTTTTTCGACCAGTCGAGACTCGCGAAGCCCATTCCCTTGGCGGGCTTGAGGACCTGTGGCGTGTCGAACGCCTTGACCGACCACTTGCCCTTGAGGCCAACAGGGCAGAGCTCCATGAATTCCGTGCCTTCGTACTGTCCCTTGCCGAGGCTGAACAGGCCCCCAAGCATCAGGACCTTGAGGCCGCCGTCTTTCACCTGGGCTAACAGCTCCTGCCGGGTGTAGGGTTCAAGGCATAGGGCCGAGGCGTTCGTCATGATGAGAAGCTTCGCCTTGCTGAGCTGCGCGCCGGTGATGATCTTGTCCAGACGCGTCATAATCTTCGGGCGCCCGCCGAGGCCAAAGACCACCGGGAAGCGAATCATTCGGCCGGCGTCGTATCCCTCGAACGCCTCCCTGACCTTGTATTTTGCGTAGTCGAAACCGTCGACGACGATCACGTTCTTCCGCTCGGCCTCACCCTGCTTTGCGGCCTCGACAGGGTAGAGCTTGATGTCGTCAATCCGCACCTCAATGTCACCCGAGCAGAGGCCGAAGTTGCCGAAGACAAGCTGACGGTTGATCTCGTCCTTGTCCGAGAAGATAGCGACCTTCGTGTCGACATAGGAGGGGTTCTCCATGTCGTCCACGAAGTAGGAAATGACCATCTTGGCGGCGTCCCACTCGATGCGGCACCGGCACCACTCGCCGGGGGCAATCCGGGTCTGAAGGGCTATGTCCCGCTCCCGCTTGACGCCGTCGATGTATCTGCTGGCGTGACGACGCCATGTCATGCGGAAGCCGCCGTAGCCGTGGTAGTAGGTGAAAATGCCGTAAGGGCGGACCTGGAACCCGCAGTGGCGGTAGTTCTCGCTGCCCAGCCAGACCCGGTAGTCCAGCCGTCCCCGCTCCAGCTTCGGGACACCTACAGTGACATACCCCCCTTCGTGGGGCTTGCGATGCAGGAGACCATGGAGGTAGCCGTCCTGCACGGTCCAGACGCTCTGATCGGGCGTAGCGTTCACCGTAAAGCCCGCCACGGAGGCGTCGGCGCCGTTAGGCAGGCCGTCGAAGTTCTGCTCGAAGACCGGCTCGGCGGCCCCGGCGACGCCGGCGGCCGTCAACACAAGCAATGTCAACACGACGGCCGTTGTGGCACGGCGCACTGTCTTCCCATTCACACTATGTCCTCCGTTTGTTGGGGCACATTCTGCGACACGAATTCACCTTTCCCATTTGGCCGCCATCGTCCGGCCGATGGCTGAAGTGTAGCTGCTCGTGCAAGAAGACGGCAGGCACCTGCCGCAAACTTCTCGCGCAGGAATCATCCCTTTGGACGTTCGTCTGGATCGAAGGGATCGAGCCGACCAACAACGATGCCGAGCGCGTGTTGCGTCATGCAGTGCTGTGGCGCAAGAGCAGCGGCGGCACCGACAGTGAGGCGGGCAGCCGATTCGTCGAGCGGATGCTGAGTGTGGTAGCCACATGTCGTCAGCAGAATCGCAACGTGTTGGAGTTGTTAACCGCGTGTTGCTCGGCGCGCCTCGACGGCTCCGACGCTCCTACCTTGCTGCGTTTGTTGCCCGCAGAGGCCGAACTGGTCGCCGCCTGATTGGCAAGTTCCCCTCTGGGACGGCCGACTCCGGGCTCCAATTCGGGAATTCGGGCCAAATCCCCTCACTAGCGGAGCATTCCTGGCCTGATTTCCAACAACTTTTGGATTTCTTGCCGGGGGGGCAAGAACGGATACCTATCTGAACGGATTCATGCTAAACTGAGTGCCCGGCATAGCGGGTAGGTTGGTCACACGCCGCTCGTGTACGAGATCGCATCTGAGTGTCGTTTGGTCGTTTAGGAAGCGAGGATTTTGTGACGCGTCAACTCTAATTGCGAAGATCAAATGTTTGAGATTCACCCCACGCCAATTCGTCAACAGGGGCAGCGATTTGCGTTCACGCTCGTTGAGTTGTTGGTGGTCATTGCGATCATCGGTATTCTGGTCGCCTTGTTGTTGCCGGCTGTGAACGCCGCTCGTGAGGCGGCCCGTCGCATACAGTGCGTCAACAATCTCAAGCAGATTGTCCTCGCATCGCTCAACTTCGAATCGACATATAGACAGCTTCCCGCTGGCCCCTGGGACGGTGATCCCAACGCAACCACGACTTCCGGTGTTTTCAGTCGCTCCGGCCGAGCACCGGGTGTTTGCTGTCGCGCTGCCAACAGTGACGGATGGTCACCGCTTTTTCGCATCCTGCCATTCCTCGAGGAGAGCAACGTATTTGATATGGCAGCCGATGACGGCCCCTTTTGGCCCGTCCCACACAACAACTCCAACGAAAACGACGTGGCACAGCAGTGGATCTCCGTCTTCTACTGCCCCACGCGACGTGAACCTCAGGGTTACGGAATCGCCAAGTTTGGACGTTCTGACTATGCCGGGTGTGCTGGGTTTTATCACGGTGAACCTGACGGCAACGTCAGTTTCATTCCTGAGGCCCCGCTAGGAGCTCCTAAAGCTCCAACGCGAAGCCGCACCAATGGTGGCCTGATCGAGGGTCGAGGAGGGGCGATCATCTGGCCAAGGGAGTTCGACAAACGCACCTTGGTCGACATCAAAGATGGCTTGTCACACACAATTATGTTTGCCGAGAAAGCTTTGGCGTTCACCGAGCATGGCGTCGACGGCGGTGACAACGAACGCTGGAACAACACGGGGTGGGATGAAGA
>Ga0310123_10004775_pt1 | contig 10213 bp, 6 predicted proteins | sample CB6_AW_1057_MG_FD_203505 | JGI IMG/M metagenome (GOLD analysis project Ga0310123, IMG submission 203505) | Marine microbial communities from Western Arctic Ocean, Canada - CB6_AW_1057 | ecosystem: Environmental > Aquatic > Marine > Oceanic | place: Canada: Western Arctic Ocean | collected...
GGATGTCATCTATTTGCATCAGCAGGGAGTCGCCACACAGGTCATCGATACGATGCAGCGCCCACAGCCAAGGCAACCGGTGCAGGTCGCAACCGTACCGCCGCCCGTGGTTGTGCAGGAGCATCAATACGGTGCACCCTATTACTGTCCTCCCCAACGGCACATCTACTACCGTCATCACCCCACGTTTCACCATCACCCACATGTCGGTTTTGGCGTTTCTGTCTCCAACTGATGATGACCAGAGTTGCCGTTTGGATGGAGGCCTTGTCACGCAAGCAGCAAAAACCTCCAAATGTGGAAGCGACCTCGCCCCAGCCAGTCGTGACGGTTGAAACAGGCTTGCAGGTCACCGCTGGTTGAGTGACTGGCGAGTCACCAGGCGAACTTTGGCTCTCCCCATCTTGCCCTCCCATTCTTGGTGTGTGGCAGCAGGCCCCTGGTTGACTCGTTGCAGGTGTTGCCTATGGACCACCGCAGCTGGAGGGTGGACAATGCCAGAACCCCTTGAAACCAGGCGAGTGATCCGTTGTCGAATTTCCGAAAATCCCTGACCGGCGAAGTGGTTGCAATCGGAGATGAACTGACCACCGGTCAACGACTCGATACCAATACCCGGTGGCTGAGTGAACGCCTCACCGAACTGGGGTATCGTGTGATGTACCATACGACCGTAGCCGACGATCTGGCGGCCAACATCGCCGTTTTGCAGACTGCCATCGAGCGGGCCGACGTGGTCGTGGCGACCGGCGGGCTGGGACCCACCGCCGACGATCTCACCCGCGACGCGATTGCAGCCACAGTCGATGTTCAATTGGCCTGCGATGATGCGACATTGGAGTACATTCGCGGATTATTTGAACGCCGCGGGCGAGCCATGCCCGAAAGGAATGTCGTGCAGGCAATGTTTCCCGAAGGCAGCCAGCAAATATTCAATCCCATCGGAACGGCCCCTGGAATTCGGATGCAGGTCGAACGGCCCAACCGCCAACCATGTCAATTGTTTGCCCTCCCCGGTGTACCGGCAGAAATGTTCCTGATGTGGGAACAGTCGGTTGTGCCGGCGTTGGTCGAGATGCTACCAGCATCGCAAGTTATCCGGCATCGCCGCATCAATTGCTTTGGTGCGGGGGAAAGCCATATCGAAGAAATGCTACCCGACGTGATTCGGCGGGGACGTGAACCACTCGTTGGAATTACCGCCAGCGGTGCAACGATTAAACTGCGGATCACCGCCAGTGGGCATGATGAAGCGGCGTGTTTCAAAGCGATGGAACCAACCGTTCGCGAAATTTACCAGTTGCTCGGCGAGCTTGTTTTTGGGGAAGAAGCCGATGAGCTTGAGCACGCGGTGATCCGCTTGCTGAACCAGCACCAGACAACTCTGGCAGTTGCCGAGTGGTATACTGCGGGGCGGCTAGCCGAACTGCTGGCAGCAGCCGATGGAGCACATACCTGTTTTGTTGGTGGAACGGCCTGTTTTGTTGGTGGAACGGTTGTTCAGAATGCGGCCAGTCTTGAATCGTTGCTGTCGATAGGTGGTTCCGCTGATTTGACCGTCACGGAAGTCGCCTCTGCGATGGCAGAAGCGGTCCGCCGACAGACCGTAACTGATTTCAGTCTCGCGGTTTCCGGGGCCGCACGGGTTGATGACAGTACGCAATCGGTAGGAATTGCCTTGGCTGGAACCCGTGGTACTCAAACAAAAAAAATTTCGACGTTTGGCGATCCTGAGTTTGACAGATTGCGGACGGCCAAAGTTGCCCTGAACCTCCTGCGACTTGCTATGTTGAAACAAGGGTGATCGTCCTGCCGTTTTCCCGATACATTTACAGGCCAATTGGCGGCTGAATTAAGCCGGGACCACGATCGGGTTCGCCGAAAGAAGTCAGACCATGCCCCTGTTTCGCGTTGGTGCCGCTGCACTGAACCTCACACCGCTTGATTGGGAGGGCAATTGCCGGCAAGTGCTGGAGGTACTCCAGACCGCACGCGCCGACGGCGTGGGAATTCTTTGTCTGCCAGAGCTCTGCCTCAGCGGGTACGGTTGCGAGGATATGTTCCTTGCCGAAGGTGTACGGCAAACGGCGCTCAGGCTGCTGGCTGAACTGGTGCCTGAATCGACCGGTCTCTTCACATCGTTCGGTTTGCCCATCGAGCATTGCGGCAAACTCTACAATGCGGTTGTGGTCGTGGTCAACGGCAAGGTCCTTGGCGTTGTCTGCAAACAACATCTGGCTGGAGATGGCATTCACTACGAGCCGCGCTGGTTTTCTCCCTGGCCAGCAGGCAAGGTCGATCGTATTGTTCTTGGGAGTGTAGAGATTCCCATTGGCGATCTGCTGTTTCGTTGCAGCGGGATCGGATTCGGATTTGAAATTTGTCGCGACGCCTGGGTCGGAGACTGCCGGCCGGGACACGATTTGGCAGCACTCGGCGCTGATATCTTGCTCAACCCGAGTGCCAGCCACTTCGCCTTTGGAAAAAAAGAAATCCGCGAAGGCTACGTGCTGGATGCTATCCGTGATTACGGTGTTGCTTATGCGTATGCCAACTTGCTTGGCAATGAAGCGGGCCGGGCAATCTACGACGGTGGGACTCTACTGGCCGATCAGCAGGAGATCGTTGCCCGCGGGCCGCGATTCTCATTCGCCGATGTGGTTCTGACCTCAGTTGGCCTTGATATCCGGGCCAGGATCGATGACCACGAATTACCGCGGCCAGACGATCGCATCGTCCAGAGCGATTTCATCCTTCCCACCTTGGTCTCGAAGCAGGAAACCAACCCCAGGATTTCCGAGCTGATTGTCACCGAAGGGCAGTCGGTTCGCGTTGCCCAATCTCAGCCTGCAGGACACCCCGAGTGGGAACAGCAGCCATTGGTCAAGCATGAAGAGTTTGCCCGGGCGGTTCCCCTGGGGCTGTTCGATTATCTCCGCAAGAGCCGGGCCCAGGGATTTGTTGTCTCGCTGAGCGGGGGGACCGATTCCGCCACGACCGCCGTGATGGTCTACCTGATGACCCACCTGGCGATTGCCGAGATTGGAGCTCGCGCCGTCAGGCAAAAACTTGCACATTTGAATAGGTGTGAAGGTGACGATCCAGCAACCTGGGTGGCGTCGCTGCTGGCTTGCGTTTACCAGGCAACTTCCAACAGCAGCGTGACCACCCGTCATGCTGCCCAAGAAGTCACGAGGGCAATCGGCGGCGAGTTTTTTCTTTGGGATGTCGATGCCCTGGTGCAAAAATATGTGAAAACCGTTTCGGGGGCAGTGGGACACCCCCTCACCTGGCAGGATAACGATATCGCCCTGCAGAACATCCAGGCTCGGGTGCGGGGTCCGGGGGTCTGGCTGCTGGCGAACTTGCGCGGTGCACTGCTGCTGACAACCAGCAACCGGAGTGAAGCGGCTGTTGGTTACGCCACCATGGACGGTGATACTTGCGGCGGGCTGGCACCCATTGCCGGAGTTGACAAAGCCTTTTTGAGAGACTGGCTGGCCTGGATGGAAACGACCGGCCCGAGTGGTCTGGGGCCAATCGAAGCCCTTGCTGCCGTCAACTGCCAATCGCCAACCGCTGAACTTCGTCCACCTGCAACCGGACAGACCGACGAGGCTGACCTCATGCCATATCGCGTACTCGATCGAATCGAGCGCGCCGCCATTCGCGATAAACAAATGCCGGTCGAAGTTTTTGAAACGATTTGCGAGCTGTTCCCCGGTTACGAGATCGAGCAGATTGGGACCTGGGTGGAACAGTTCTACCAACTCTGGTGTCGCAATCAGTGGAAACGTGAACGGTATGCACCATCATTTCATTTGGATGACGAAAACCTCGATCCCAAGACATGGTGCCGTTTTCCCATCCTGAGTGGGGGGTTCCAGCGAGAACTTGAGGAACTCCGTGCACATATTGCAAAGCGAGTTGATTCGTGAGTCCCTCACGCGGCAGGGAACGACTGAAGGTCCAGGGAGGATTGCCGACGGATCGGAAGAACAGCGGCTACGTTGGGTAGGAGTTCAAAAGTGTGCACCATGTCGATGAGTGGTCGGTGTTATTTCCGGTCTGCCACCGACGCCTGAAAACCACGCCTTAAACAGGAGCCCGATCGCATGGGCCCATTTATGGAAGCTGCGATTCAAGAAGCTCAGCAGGGTTTGTCCGAAGGAGGGATACCGATCGGCTCGGTTTTGGTCATTGACGGTCAGGTTGTAGGCCGAGGTTACAATCATCGCGTCCAACGTGGTAGTGCAATCCTGCACGCCGAAATGGATTGTCTGGAAAACGCGGGGCGACTTCCCGCGCGGGAATATCGCCGGGCCACGATGTACACGACGCTTTCTCCTTGCGATATGTGCAGTGGTACCGCGTTGCTCTATGAAATCCCGAAAATTGTGATTGGGGAAAACCGTAATTTTCAAGGTCCGGAAGATTACCTCCGCTCCCGCGGAGTTGAACTCGAGATTGTCGACAGCCAAGAATGCGTCGATCTGATGCAGCGATTTATCGCACGCCACCCCGAGCTCTGGCAGGAAGATATTGGCGAGGAGTAATCCGATTCCCGGCGATTGCTTGCGGGGCCCAGCAGTTTCATAGTCGGCAGGGGGGGATCCCGGTACAAAACTGTTTATACCGGGTGAGACCGCTGCCACGGCTCACGCGTAGTTCGACCAGCGCACCGCATTTGGGACAGAATTCAGGTTCGTCGTCGGGTAGTGTGCCCGTTTCAGCTTTGTCCTGGCATGCAACACACCGTTTTGACTCGGGAACAGCCTCCAGTCGCTCTGGCGGGATCGGTTCACGACACACGTCACACAAGATAACAGCCTGCCAGTCATCCTCTTCCCACTCGTTGAGCACGTCCTCCGAGCGGACGGCTTGCAGTGAACCTTTTTGTTTGCACCCCGGGCAGGTCATCTGCGGCGCCGTTTCGACCAGCAGTTGGGCTAAAACTTCTTCATCAGGGTCTTTTTCGCGTCGTAGCCGTCCGACCAGGCGTAACCGTGCGGCGGCGTCGGCCGGGCCGCTCACGGTCCGCCATGAGCACTTTCGACAGGCGAGTTCAAACGAGAACACAAGGTCGCCGTTGATAGAGGTGGGATTGGCAGGGCAAAAGTAAAAAACCGCCGAAGGTGATGACCCTCGGCGGCGAAGCGGTGCGGTTTTGATCAGCCAGTGCAGTTCGACAGACTACGGCGTGGGTACCGTGCCGGGGAAGTTGTCGAAGTCTCCGAAAATCGGCTGGAAGTCAATCGTGGCGTTTGGGTTGTCGCTCACTACGTTTGCCACATCTTGAATTTTGAATTCAGCGCCCACGATCTCCTCCAGGGTCAGGTCTCCGCCATTTGCCGTATTAGCAGTCAAGTTGAGATTCAGCGTCGAAGTGTCGTCGGCAATTATTTCGGTTGGAGTGCTGACCGAGTTGGTGAAGACATTGTTGGTGATCGTTGCATTGAGGATGGTACTTCCTAGACTGGTGACTTGAGTGGCTGGGTTGCTGCCACTGGCGTTGCTGAAGTTTACATCATCGATGAGGAAGTTGACGGTTTTGTTTGTATTTGGGTTAAATGCGAACGCCACAGCATCGCCAGTCTGGAAGGAGGAACTTCCTCCGGAAGAACTTTGAATGCTGATTCCGGAATTTATTGAAACTTGGGTACCGAGATTGAGCGTGAAGGCGACGTCATCGTTGCCAGTGTTCACCGAGGTATCGGTCATAGACAGGTCAAATGATCCAGGGCCGTCGATGATCATTGTCGCGGTGGAATTGATCTGACTCGTGTTGAGATTCATGTCCAGGCCAGCATTGGTACTCGTAGTAACTTCAAATGCGTTGGTCGACGTGAGATTCGTGAACACAACATTGGCGTTACCGTCGGTCACGTTGAGATCGACACCTTGACTGCTGACGCCAGCAGAGATCGTCGTGTCGATCGAGGTTAACGTGAGCCCGTTCGAATTGTCGGCTTGGACCTCGATTCCCTGGTTCCCTGCAGATGTGACTTCGACTCCATTGAGCGTGACATTCATGCTGTTCACATCACCCGCTTCGTGGGCAATGGCGACTCCGACCGCGCCAGCGTCGACGACATTTACGTTGTTGATATCAACATTGGTTACGTTGGTCAGTTCGATTGCGTTGTCACCACTAGTTGTTGTTATCGACCCGCCGGAGCCTGCTGCACCTGCCGAGCTGCCAACGGTGACTTGGGAACCCGTCACGTTTTCGAGTTTGATTCCTTGAGTGGATCCGTTGGTGACAGTGACGCTGTTGAAGGTGGCCTGGGCCGAGATATCCATGGCCTGCATGTCGATGCCTATCCCGGTCGTGGTGTTGACATCATTGGTTCCACTGACGGTCAAATTGCCACCACCGGTCGCTGTAAAACCGGTTCCAGTGGTGGTGTCGATATCCAAGTCCGCGATGCTGACATTCGCTCCGGTATTGTCGGTAATCGCAATAGCATCATTGGTGGTGGTATCGAGATCATAGCTGCCGGTGAGTTGAAGGCTGCCACCACTATTGTCCTCGATGACGATGCCAGAACCTGTGTCGGTAACTGCGCCTGTCAGGGAAAGGTTACCACCGGTCACGTTCCGGATCCTGACTGAGGTACCAGACGAATTGTCGATATCTCCGTCGTGATTGATGGAGACGTTGCCACCGTTGAGCGAAAACGCAGGTCCGGAGATACCCTCGACGGAGCTGTTTGTGTCAAAGGTGAACGCCGCATTGCTATCGGTAATGCGGATGCCACCCGTAAGGGCCTGCCCTTGACCATCAAGCGTGGTGTTAAAGACTCCAATCGTGCCGTTGTCAACGTCGGTAAAATTCATCGCAATCAGGCCCGACTCATCGAACGAGCTGTCAGTGATTGTCAGGGCGAAATTACCCGAACCGCCGCCACCGTCCACGTTCAAACCTTGATCACCTTTCGTCACGTTGATGTTATCCAGAGTGACGTTCATGCTCCCGCCGGAGTCGTCAACGACGCTCACCCCGTTGTTGTTGGTTGAATCCTTGTTGATTGTAACACCGTTGATTGTGACGTCGTCAACGTTGGCGATGTCGATCGAGTCGTCGGTAGTTGCAGTCAGCGTGCCGCCTTGGCCGGTATTCGCACTGGTAGGTCCAATACGAATTGAGCCTCCCGAAACGTTCTTCAGGTCAATGCCGCGTTGCGCCCCGTCGACGCTCACTTGCTCGAAATTGAGTTGGCCGACCACGTCGGTGTCGTTGAAGGTCAGCCCATCTCCGGTGGTTGTGGTGATCGTGTTGTTCGAACTGGTAGCCGCAACTTTACCTCCGCCGGCTGCAAAAAATCCAGCCCCACTGGTCGTGTTGATGTCGATGTCACCGCCGAAGCTTGTTTCTGCTGATGTGGTATTGCCTGTGATGGAGATCGCGTCGGAACTGCCGGTGTCGAGGTCAAGGTTGCCGCTAAACAGGGCAATCTGGTCTCCCTCGCTTGAAATGATTTGGATCCCACTACCGCTGTCGGTGATGTCACCATTAAACGTTGTGGAGAAGGTCGTACCGCCGGTGATGCTCTGCAGCGAAACAGATTGACCAGCGTCGTTGGTGATTTCAGCGTCGACCGTGACCACACCCGTGAAGGAGTTCCCAACGCTTGCTTCATCACCGTCGATGAGGAAGGTAATGCCATCGACACTGTCAAATGTGTTGGTGTCGTCGAAGGAAAAGATCCCGGAAGAGTCGTTGAGGATTTGTACGCCGTCTCCGGTTCCATTAGTGAAGGTGCTGTTGCGGACAGTAACGCCGGCTTCAGCACCGTTATCTGCGTCGACGTCGTCAAACCGCAGGCCCCCTGCACCTGCCGTTCCACCGTCGTAGGTCATGTTGTCGACATTGACAATGCCGTTGGTGGAGAGCCGCGTAAAGGAGGCAGCCGGGCCAAGGCCGTTATTGGCGGTGAAGTTCTGGATAATCAACTCGGCAGAGATATCCTCAAATTCAAGTCCCCCGATACTGCTACTTTCACCGTCGTAGTCATAACCATTGATCGTCATCTTGCCCTGACCGTCGGCTTCGACGAGATTGTTGGCAAACAAGCTGGGCTGAGTACCGGCGGTGCTCTTGATATTGGAAATGGTAATGTCACCTTCCATGTCGACATCCGGGGCAGTAGGATCGACGGGCGAACCGTCATGGAATGCCTGGGCATCGATGTCGAGGCCGTGGAGGGTGATATCTTCGAAGGTTATGTTGGAGACCTCCACAGCGAACGGAATTCGCAGGTCAGTTGTATCGCCGTCATCGTCGGCGTCGTCGGTATCGACACGTGCACCAGCCCGCAGTTGAATACCGGTGCCACTCATATTTTGAATCGTCAGGTCATGCAGATTGGGGTCGGTTACGCCATCAATGCTGGCCCCATTGATGCCGCTGGCGCCGTCCTTGATCAGGAAATTGGCCACTTCGTCATTGTCGGCCAGCGTGATTGAGGATCCTGAGCCGCCGGCAATGATGGGCCTGGCTTCATCACGCGCGCCAGGTGAGGACTCGGGAATCTCGATGGTCCCTCTCTGTTCGGTGTTGACGGTGAAGACGAAGCTGTCGCCTTCGCCGAGGAACCGTTGATCCTCGTGCAGCACAGCGGACTCATCTGTAAATGAACTAGTGGCATGCGTGAACACGATGTCGCCTGACGTACTGTTGGTATCAATTAGATCGAGGTCGTTCAGAGGAGCCTCAAAGGTGCCGTCTCCGCCGGCTGGGGCGGCGCTGGCGACGTGCACGAAACTGAATGGGTCACCATCTAGGTTATCAAGGGGTTCTCCACCTGCGACCTGCGTTGTTTGGATCACGACATAGTCGTTACGCATGACAGGCTCGCGGAAGCGGTCGATAACACTACAGGTTGCCGCGTAGTCGGTCCGTGTGCGGCCGACAAACCAGGTCAGAGAAAATGCCGCGTTGGTATTAAAGATTTCGTCGTTGGTAACAGCAATTTGCAGTAATACATCGGGGACTGCGTAACCACGGACGCCAGCGCGGTAGCCGGTGGTGTCGTCGTCGCCACTGTCGAGCTTGTAGGCACCAGCAAAGCCCCACGCTTCGCGGTTACCCAAACGGCGAGCCGCTTCGACTTCGGCAGCAAAGAATGCTGTGTCAAAGTCGGCGACTGTGGGAAGGACCAGGTTGTGCCCGAAGAATGTTGGATCACCTCCGGTTTTTTCGAAGTCTCCTGTCAGGAACCGGTTCGAAACGGGTGCGTAACCGTTCACTCGAAAATCCCAAAGATCCCCCAACGACTCCCAGGAAACACCAACCTGAGCAAAGAAATTGTCAGCTCGAGTGCCTGTGCCATCGGCCCATACACTCACCCCAGTGATGCGCGTCGGATCCGGGGTGAAGAATGTGTCCGTGAGAAATCGAATACCCAAACCGACGTTGTAGCCAACTCCCTGGTCTTCGTTCAGCACCACTTGCCCGTCGAAAAACGTAAGCGCATCGTCCCCGTAAGGAAACGCTGTGAATGTGCCGACGTCGAGATTGCCATCCTGCTGGCCATAGCTTCGCGTGGCGTAACGCAGTCGCAGTACCGTGTCGAGTGCCCGGTTATAGGTAGCACCCGCTACATTGTACGAAGGAGAAGAAAGAAATCCTCCGACGTCACTCGGTCCCACGCCTGCACCGATAGTGCCTGTGCCATTGCCCCATGCGGCCGCCCTCGGGTCAGGGGGTCCTGTCTGAAATGAATTTCCGGGTTGGGGTTGGGCGGCTGGGGAGTTGTCGACCACTGCAGCACCGTCCTCTTGGGACCACGCTGCAGGAGCAACAACGAATACTACGGCGCACGCAAGTAACAACCACCTGATATCGGTGTTACCAGCGGCATGGCACCATCTGGAGCCCAGGTTCTTTGGCGACGAGCCAACCGCAACCCCTATTGTGGGTGCCGTCGAATCGTTAGCGCGAACACCCCTCAGGTCAGCACTGTGGTCACGAGTGCAATTCCAAAAAGTCAATCTTGGGCAGAGAAAGACTCGCATAGGGCAGCAACTCCCAGTGGTGCCTGACTACATCGGACGGATGTCAATCCGTAAACAACTTGACAAGAACCGGTGTTTAGCCGGCAACGCGCAGCGGTGTGTCTAAATGATTGACGAGACGATAAGTCCGTTGTGCGACGAAATGCACCTGTGTCTTGAGACACTGTTGAAAAGTTTTGAATCAAAGAAAAGG
>Ga0310123_10004776_pt1 | contig 10211 bp, 8 predicted proteins | sample CB6_AW_1057_MG_FD_203505 | JGI IMG/M metagenome (GOLD analysis project Ga0310123, IMG submission 203505) | Marine microbial communities from Western Arctic Ocean, Canada - CB6_AW_1057 | ecosystem: Environmental > Aquatic > Marine > Oceanic | place: Canada: Western Arctic Ocean | collected...
TATAAAGTTTTCCCATTGCTCTTTATCTTTTAATTGAATATCTCTAATCATTTCACAACAAACCCAGAACCAAGATCCCTAAAAGCTTTTTCATTATTTATTTAGATTAATACTTATAAGAGAAATAATTTCAAACATTACAGCAGAAGCTACCATTGAAGTAATTTGATTTGGATTATCTTTTGTTGGCATCAAACAAGCAACATCTCCACCTATTATATTTTTGCCTTTAAGACTTTGTATTAGTTTTCTTACTTCGTCTATGTTAAATCCTTTAAAAGCAGATTCTATATTTGCTACTCCTGGAGCAACTGTTGCATCTAAACAATCTAAATCAAAAGTAATGTAAATTGGATTGTCTCCTAACCTATCTAAAATCATCTTAGAGGATTTTTCATGACCAAGGTCTTTATATTCTTCCATAGTTATAACTTGATAACCAATGTCATAGCTAGCCTGCAGCCAATCTAAGGTTCTAGGATTTCCTCTTATACCAATTTGTGTACTTGTTGCTGGGTCAACATTTCCTTGTTTAACAAGATAAGAAGCCCAGTGTGCTGCTGATTTTTTTGCACCTAAAAAATGATCTAATTTTTCATAACAATCTGTATGTGCATCAAAATGAACCATGCTAATTTTTTTACCTTTAGTTAATTTTGAATTTTTTTTTGCTAAACTTTGTAATATTCCACCAGTTATCGAATGGTCACCTCCAATAGATACAACTGGCTTTTCAGCTTTTTCGATATGATCATAAAAACTTGAAATTCTCTCAATGCATTTTTCATTATCATTTGCTTCAGGAAAAGGAACATCGCCTAAATCATGAATTTTATTTTGTTTCCATGGATCAATACCATATTGAAGATGAGATCTTCTTAACATGGCTGAAATATTTCTTACAGCTCTTGGACCTAAATGTTGATCTCTTTCTGTTGTCCCATTGCCAGTGCTATGAGGAACTCCTACTAGAGCAATGTCGCAGTTTTTTGGGTCAGGATCATTTTTGCATCTAAATAAAGTTGGTATGCCCCACCAATAAAGGGTCTCCAACATTATCTTGTCTTCTTCTGAAATCATAAATTTAATTCTACATCATTAAAAAAATATAAAGAAGATAAAAAATTTGATATAGGTCCAGCAAGTATCCATGAAAAATAATAATCCTAAAGCCATCCTTTTTATCTTAGTGGGAATGTTGGTTTTTTCAGCACAAGATACAATTATGAAACACATTTTTAGTTTCGTGTCTTTGTATGAAGTTTATTTAATAAGAACTTTAGTAAGTTTCATAATTATTTTATTGTTTTTAAAATTAACAAAAAGACCAATTGTATTTAAAACTCAATATCCTCTCTTAACTTTTTGTCGGGTAATACTTTTCTTTTTTGGGTTTAGTTCTTTTTATATTTCACTATCAATAATGCCGTTAGCTATGGCTACTGCTTTATTTTTTGTTAGTCCTTTTTTAATTACAATATTTGCAAAGTTTTTTTTAAAAGAACAAATAGGACCTAGAAGATGGTTTGCTGTTATAATTGGTTTTGTTGGCGTATATGTAATATTAAATCCTGACTTTAGTAATTTTGATTATCTAAGTTTATTACCTATTTTGTGTGCATTTTGCTACTCATTATCCATGATAATCATAAAAAAAACTTCAGATAAAGATAGTGTATATACACAAACATTCACATTTTATTTTGGCGCAATAATTTTTAGTTTGATTTTTTATTTCTTAATAGGTGATGGTCAATACAACACAATAGATCATCCAGCATCTCAATTTATTTTTCGTGAATGGTTCACTAATCTAGAAACTTCTATGATATTTATGATTATTACAGGTATTACGGCTTCTGCTGCATTTATACTTCTGTTCACAGCTTATCGAATAGGATCGCCATCCGTAGTATCACCATTTGAATATACGATATTAATATGGTCGTCTCTTAGCGGTTGGCTTTTCTTTGATGAAATACCAAATTTAAATACAGTGGTTGGAATGCTTTTAATTGTATGTGGAGGTATTTATATTTTTATCCGTGAAAAAGCCCAAGATCAATCTATTGTTACAGAAAAACCTTTAAGATAAATGAATAAAAGAAAAATAACTGATCTTTATAATGTTAAATTTGTACCGTTTGACAACTATGGTGCTGAAATTACTGGAATGAGCTGGCATAAAATTAGCTATGACCAAAAAAATGGTGGCTATGGATCCTATCTTTTAAAGATGGAACCTGGCGCTAAAAGTTTGCCTCATACACATACTGGTTATGAAGAATTTTTAATGCTGGATGGTGAGTTAACCGATACAGATGGCGAAATTTTTAAAAAAGGAGACTTTGTTACTTTTGAACCTGGTTCAAAACATTCCTCTCATACTAAAAATGGTTGCTTAGTTTTAGTTTTTATGAGAGGTATCAACGAACCCCTTTAAAAAATAATGTTACAAAAATCTAAAAAAATTAAATTATCATGATTGGAATTCTAGGTGGAATGGGAACCCAAGCGGGTCTTGATTTCTGTAATAAATTAGCAATGATAAATAGAGGTAAAATCGATCAAGAATATCCTCTTTTCATGTTGTATAATAAGTCAAATATACCAGGCAGACCTGCATCAATTAGTGTTCATGCGGCATCTTCTTCAGATATTTTAGGAAGGCCTCAAAATTTAAACAAATATAATAAAGTTTTAAAAAGTTTAACGGAAGGGTGTATTTCTCTCCAAAAGAGCAGCTGTAAGTTTATTGTTATTCCATGTAACACAGCTCATTATTGGTATGACGATTTACAAAAAAAAATTAGAATTCCAATAATAAATATGCCAAAAGAAGTTTATCTTCATACTAAAAAAAATTGTAAAAAAAAATCAAAGATAGGACTTCTTGCGACTGAAGGAACTTTAAAAACTGGAGTGTATAATAGATTTTTTGATAAAAGTTTTTCATTAATAAATCCAAAAAAATCTTTACAAATAAGTAGCGTCAACAAAGCAATAAAATATGTAAAAATGGGAAAAATTAAAGATGCAGAAATAGCTATAAAGCCTGCAGTTAATTATTTAATTAAAATGAAATGTAAAAAAATAGTGCTTGGATGCACAGAGTTGCCAATAGCAATTTTTGCATTTAAATCTTTTAAAAAGGTTAAGTTGTCGAAAATTTTCTTAGATCCTAATTTAATATTAGCGAACGTTTCCATGAAAAAGTATGAAAGTTTATAAGCCAGTTTCATTCTTGAGCCTTAATCTGCGGCAGAATAAGTGAATGACAATTAACCTGCAAGTTGATAGATTTGATTGATATGGAATTTACAACAGAAATAAAAAAAGCAACTGACCCAATATATCAAAAAATTTCAAAGGTTTTACCTGAAATTGAATGGCCAGTACACGCCCCTTATATTCATAAAATTAATAAATTAAAAAAAGAAAAGAATGCAATCGTTCTCGCTCACAATTATCAAACTCCTGAAATTTATCATGGTGTTGCTGATTTGGCAGCAGACTCTCTAGCTTTAGCAGTAGAAGCTTCAAAAACTTCTGCTGACATTATTGTGATGGCGGGAGTTCATTTTATGGCAGAAACAGCAAAATTAATGAGTCCACATAAAAAAGTTTTATTACCAGATATGAAAGCTGGCTGTTCATTATCTTCATCTATAACAGGCAAAGATGTCAGATTATTAAAAGAAAAATATCCAGGTGTTCCAGTAGTTTCTTATGTGAATACATCTGCTGATGTAAAGGCCGAAACTGATATTTGTTGTACGTCAGCTAATGCATTGAAAATAGTAAAATCTTTGGGTGTTAAGAAAGTAATATTCTTACCTGATAAATATCTCGCAAAATACGTTGCTGCTCAAACCGATATAGAAATTATTGCTTGGAAAGGAACTTGCGTAGTCCATGAACAATTTAATGAAAATGAGATTAATAAAATAAGAAAAGATAATCCTGGAATTAAAATTATTGCGCACCCTGAGTGTCCTCCAGATGTAATTAATGCTAGCGACTTTGCAGGATCAACCGCTGGAATGATAAAATATGTAGAAGATCATCAACCTAAAAAAGTAATGATGGTAACAGAATGTTCAATGAGTGATAACGTTAAAATAGATAATCCGAAGGTAGAATTTATCAGACCATGCAATCTTTGTCCTTATATGAAAAAAATTACTTTGCCAAAAATTTTAGATTGTCTTGAAAATGAAACTGGCGAAATAATTATGGATTCAGAAACACTAGAAAAAGCAAGAATATCAGTTGAAAGAATGACTGCAGTTGGCAGATAGATTTAGTGTCCAAAATAAAATTAAGTAAATTTTATATTAAAAATACAGTTAAGTTAGCTTTAAACGAAGATCTTTATCCTTCAGGAGATATCACTTCTAATTTAGTTAAAAATAATAAAAAAACAAAAATGAAATTAATTTCAAACCAAAGAGCAATTATTGGTGGATTAGAGTTTGCAAAACAAACGTTTAAATTAATTGATAAAAAAATAAAATTTAACCTAAAGAAAAAAGAAGGATCTTCTGTTAAAAAAAATGACTTAGTTGCTACTATAGAAGGAAAAGCTCAGAACATTTTAATGGGAGAAAGAGTTGCTTTAAATTTTATAAGTCATATTTCTGGTATAGCAACTAAAACTAATGCATTTGTTAAATTGGCTGGAAAAAATTGTAAAATTTGTTGTACTAGAAAAACAATTCCAAACCTTAGAGTAATTCAAAAATATGCTGTTAAATTAGGTGGAGGCACTAATCATCGATTTAATTTAAGTGATGAATACTTAATTAAAGATAATCATATCGGCAGCTCTGATATCAAAACTTTAGTTTCGCTAGCTATAAAAAAGAAAAAAGGAAAAAAAATTACAGTTGAAGTAGATAATTTAAATCAATTAAAAAAAATAATAGGATTAAAATTTAATACTGTGCTTTTTGACAATATGAACATTAATAATCTTAAAGCTGGCGTTAAAATAGCTAAAAAATATTACGAAACTGAGGCTTCAGGAAATATTACTTTAAAATCGGTTAAAAAATTTTCTACAACAGGAGTTAATAGAATTTCTATTGGTAGCATCACTCATAGTGCTCCTGCCGTAGATTTAAAACTAGAAATATAATTTTTTTTTAACTTCCGCTTGTGCCGCTGCTAGACGGGCAATTGGCACTCTGTAAGGAGAGCAAGAAACATAATCTAAACCTATTTTAGAAAAAAAATAAATACTTTTTGGATCACCGCCGTGTTCACCACATATACCAAGTTTAATTTTTTTATTCTGCTTTTTTCCTTTTTTTGAAGCAATCTCAATAAGCTCACCTACCCCTTCATCAATTGAAATAAATGGATCTACATCAAAAATTTTATTTTCAATATAATCATTTAAAAACTTTCCACTATCATCTCTACTAATTCCAAAAGTAGTTTGAGTTAAATCATTAGTTCCGAAGCTAAAAAAATCTGCATGTTTAGCTATCTCTCCAGCCTTAATTGCCGCTCTAGGTAATTCAATCATTGTGCCAACTAAATAATCAATTTTTATATTGTTTTCATTCTGAATTTTTTCAGCAATACGATTTACCAGGTTTTTCATAATTTTTATTTCAGCCTCAGTCGAAACCAAGGGAATCATAATTTCTGGAGTGATTGATCTATGCTTATTTTTTTTACAATCCACTAAAGATTCAAAAATTGCTCTACATTGCATTTCGTATATTTCTGGAAACGAAATCCCTAATCTACAACCTCGATGGCCTAACATGGGATTTTGCTCATGCAATTCTCCAATTCTAGAATTAATTTCTTTATTAGATAAATTTAAAGCTTTTGATAAATCGTTAATTTCTTTTTCATTTTTTGGTAAAAATTCATGAAGAGGTGGATCTAAAAGTCTTATTGTTACAGGCAAGCCATTCATTATTTTAAATATTTCAATAAAATCTTTCTTTTGATGAGGTAAAAGCTTTGTAAGCGCATTATTTCTATCCTGCTTTGTTTTTGATAGTATCATTTCTCTAACTGATAAAATTCTTTCTTCATCAAAAAACATGTGTTCGGTCCTACAAAGTCCAACTCCTTCTGCGCCAAAATCTCTTGCTACTTTTGTATCTAATGGTGTTTCAGAGTTAGCTCTGATTTTCAGCTTTCTAAATCTATCCGCCCAACTCATTAATTTTGAAAAATCTCTAGATATTTCAGGTTTAACAGTTGATACTTTTCCTAAAATAATTCTTCCAGTTGACCCATCAATTGTAATCACATCTCCCTCTTTAACTTTTAAATTGGTTGTTTTAAAAGTTTTTTCTTCATAATTAATGTCTATTTCACTTGATCCTGAAACACACGGCCTTCCCATACCTCTTGCAACAACAGCTGCATGGCTAGTCATTCCACCTCTAGAAGTTAAAATCCCTCTTGCTGCATTCATTCCATGAATATCTTCTGGAGAAGTTTCAATTCTAACTAAAATAGTATCTTGCATCATACTATTTAATCTTTCTGCTTCTTCTGATGTAAATACAACTTTGCCACTTGCTGCTCCCGGTGACGCAGGCAATCCTTTACCTATAACATTAATTTCGCTTTCTTCATCAAGAGTTGGATGTAAGAGAGAATCTAAAGAGTTAGGGTCAATTCTTAATATGGCTTCTTTCTTTGAAATTAACTTTTCTTTAACCATATCAACTGCAATTTTTACTGCTGATTTTGCTGTTCTTTTTCCTGATCTCGTTTGTAACATCCAAAGTTTATTATTTTCTACTGTAAACTCTACGTCTTGCATGTCTCTATAATGTTTTTCCAATATGTTTAATATTTTTTTAAGTTGGCTAAATATCTTGGGCATAGACTGCTCCATTGATTTTTCTTTTAATGAAGGATCTTTGCTTGCTTTCTTTGTGATATATTGTGGTGTTCTAGTACCTGCAACAACGTCCTCGCCTTGAGCGTTGATTAAATACTCTCCATAAATTTCTTTACTTCCATCAGAAGGGTTTCTTGTAAAAACTACACCAGTAGCACAGTCATTTCCCATATTTCCAAAAACCATTGATTGAACATTAACTGCTGTTCCCCATTCAGAAGGAATCTGATTTAATTTTCTATAAATCTTTGCTCTATTGCTTTCCCAAGATAAAAAAACAGCACTGATCGCTCCTGAAAGCTGATCAAAAACATTTTGGGGGAATTCTTTCTTCGTATTCTTTTTAACCACTTCTTTAAAATCTTTTATAAGTCCGTCCCAATCATTTTCATCAAGCTCAGTATCTAGAAGAACGCCTTTGGTTAATTTATAATTTTCAATTAATTCCTCAAAATTATATGCTTCTACTCCCAAAACTACATTGCTATACATTTGAATAAATCTTCGGTAACTGTCTTTTGCAAATCTCATGTTTGAAGTTTTGTTTGCTAGTGCCTGTACAGTTTTGTCATTTAGTCCTAAATTCAGAACCGTATCCATCATTCCTGGCATTGATACTCTGGCGCCAGATCTTACAGAAACTAATAAAGGGTTTTTCGAATCCCCAAGTTTTTTTCCAGATTCTTTTTCGATAATCTTTAATTCTTTATTAACCTCTTTTAGTATTTTTGGAGTAAGTTTCTTTTTATTTTTATAAAAAATATCACAAACTTTTGTAGAAATAGTAAAACCTGATGGAACCGGTAACCCTAGTTTTCTCATTTCTGCAAGATTAGCTCCTTTACCTCCTAAGTAATTTTTAGAATTTTTGATTTTTTTAGAATCTTTTGATTTAAAATTTAAAATTAATTTAGTCACTTAGAGATCTCAATAGTTGAAAAATTTAAATAATTATCAAAGGTTTTACGTAACATTTGCAATAACTCCAGCCGGTTTTTTTGGATAGTTTTGTCCTCATCATTAACAATTACATTGTCAAAAAAATTAAATATAATACTTTTAGATTCTGCTAAATTGCTTAAAGATAATTCATAATTTTCATCTTTGTTTATACTTGCAAAATACTTACGTAAGTCATTTATTTTTTTATATAAATTTTTTTCAAAATCATTTTTAAATAAAGCTGGATCAGCAGCATTAGACAGTTCTAGTTCTTGATTTTTTAATTCACGATCTAAAATATTAGAAGCTCTTTTGTAAGAAATCACTAAAGCTTGTCCTATTTCTTGATTTATTAATTTATTCAAAATTAAAGCTTTATTATAACCCTTAACTATATTGTTTATTCCATAAGAATTTATGGATGCTTCTATAATATCCGATCTAATATTTTTTTCTTTCATATAATTTTTTAATCTTTCTATTAAAAAATTAGTTAAATCTTTATGAAGAGTTTTGTTGCTCAGGTCAAATCCTTGTTCTTGATAAAGATTGGAAGAATAATTTATTAAATCTTTTAATTTAAATTCTTTCTTGTTTTCTAATAAAAGTCTAATCACACCTAAAGCTAAACGTCTTAATGCAAAAGGATCTTTTGAACTTGTCGGTTTTTGATCTATTCCAAAAAAACCGACCAAAGTATCTAGTTTATCTGTTAAAGACAAAGCTATACTAAAAAGTTTTTTTGGAGTTTTGCTATTAATTCCAGTTGGTAAATATTGTTCTCGAATTGCAAGAGATATTTCTTTATCAAAACCTTGAAACTCAGCAAAGTAACTTCCCATGATTCCCTGTAACTCAGGAAATTCTCCAACAATATCAGATAGTAAATCTACCTTACAAATTGTTGCTGATAGCTCGACTTTTTCTTTGCTAATTAATAGCTCGTCAGAAATCATACCTCCGAGTTTTCTCATTCTTTGAATTTTATCAAAATAAGTTCCAAGTCCTTTGAAATAATTAATCAATTTAAGTTTTGAAACTTGTTTAACTAAATTGTTTGATTTGTTTTTTTCCCAAAAAAATTGAGCATCACTTAATCTTGCATTTACAACTCTTTCGTTTCCAGATTTTATAAAACCTTTGTTATCTTTATTATTTGCAACTACTAAAAAATTATTTGTAATATTTCCTTTATTATCAAATGTATGAAAATATTTTTGATGAAATTGCATTGTGTTAATTAAAATTTCTTTTGGAATTTGTAAGAACTTATCATCAAATTTGCATGCTAAAATATTTGGTTTATTAACCAAATCAGTTACTTCGTTTAAAAGTTTATCACTAATTTCAATAGTAAGATTTTTTCTTTTAGATTTTTTCAATAACTCTAATTCAATAATTTTTTTTCTTTTATTTTGATCAATAACAATTTGAGATTTTTTAAAATAATCTTTGTATAATTTAAAATTATTAAAAGATTTTTCTTTATCTTCATAATCTTTATCAACAAAAGTTAAATTAGAACTTTGCAAGTGATGGTACTTGAAAAGTAAATTTTTGTTATTAAAAATAGCCAAGATAGACTTTAAAGGTCTTGCCCAATAAAGTTGGAAATTCCCCCATTTCATTGACTTCTTCCATGAAATTCCATCGAGAATTGATGGAATATTTTCATTTAGTAAGTCAGAAACCTTAATAGTTTTAGGTGGTTTTTTTACAAAATAAAATGTCCCTTTATCATTTTCTTTTTGGTAAAGATTTTTTTTTTGAAAATTATTAGATCTTAAAAATCCATCTAAAGCTTTTTCTGGCGCATCAATTTTTGGTCCTCTTATCTCCTCTTCTTTTTGTTTAATTTCTGGTTTTATTCCTTCAAATAAAATTAAAAGTCTGTTTGGGGTTGAAAAAGACAAATTTTTACTAAAACTAATATTTTTTTTCTCAAAAAAATATTTAAAATTTTGCAAAAGATTTTCTCTTGCATTTTTTTGAAGATTGGCAGGAATTTCTTCGCTGAATAGCTCTAAAAAAAACTCTGACATTTTTAAGATTGGCTACTAAGCCAAATTGCGCCTACACCTTTCGTAAGTTCGCGTATCTTTGATATGTACTCGGCTCGTTGGGCTACACTTATAACGCCTCTTGCATCTAAAATATTAAACACATGACTTGCCTTTAAACATTGATCATAAGCTGGTAATGAAAGTTTTTTATCTATTAAAGATTTTGCTTCATTTTCTTGCATATCAAAAATTTTGAAAAGATTTTCAGTATTTGCATGCTCAAAATTATAAGCTGAAAATTCTTTTTCTGCTTGATGAAATACTTCACGATATTTAATTCCCTCATCATTCCAATCCAAATCAAATACATTCTTCTTTTCTTGAGT
>Ga0310123_10004777_pt1 | contig 10211 bp, 10 predicted proteins | sample CB6_AW_1057_MG_FD_203505 | JGI IMG/M metagenome (GOLD analysis project Ga0310123, IMG submission 203505) | Marine microbial communities from Western Arctic Ocean, Canada - CB6_AW_1057 | ecosystem: Environmental > Aquatic > Marine > Oceanic | place: Canada: Western Arctic Ocean | collected...
TCCCAAGCCGTCAACCGGCGGCGTTCCAGCCGTGCTGGATGTGCTTGAGTCCGAGGACAGGCACATCTTCCACTTTCTCGAACAACCGCAATGGCCACCGCTGCGTGTCGTGCCCCGCGGGAAAGAGGAAGGCGAGGGGCGAGTATCCGTGTCGGCTCGACCGCGGACTTTCGTCCGCGGCTTTGTTGTCTAGGACGTATTCTTTGCGATGGGTCCCCACTTTACAATGGGACTTGGCAACCGAAACCACTCTTTCCGTAGCGCCCACTCCCCAACCCAAATCCGAGCCAAAGCGTGAATATGAAAAGCGCTTCGCTGCCCGCACAGCGGTTCTCGAGCGCCGCCAGCAACTGTTCGTCATCGTCAGCAACTGGCGGCTCGTCTGCGTGCTCGCCGTACCCCTGATGGCTTGGCTGTCGTGGGGACGCGACCTCTTCAGCCCTTGGTGGCTGGCACTACCGTTGGCGGCCTTCGTCGCTCTGGCCGTTTATCACGAATTCGTAGACCGCCGGATTCAGGGCGCCAAACGGGCGGTATGCTTTTACGAGCACGGGTTGGCGCGGCTCGGCGATCGCTGGAGCGCCATCGGCGATCGCGGAGAGCGGTTCGCCGATCCCAATCATCTCTACGCTAGCGATCTGGACGTGTTCGGAGAAGGGTCCCTGTTTCAATTGCTGTGCACTGCCCGGACGCGTGCCGGGGAGAGTGCGCTGGCCGACTGCTTGTGCCGGCCGGCGTCCCCCGGGGAGATTCTGAGCCGCCAGGAAGCCGTCGAAGAGCTGCGTCACAAGCTCGATTTGCGCGAAGAGCTGGCGCTTCTCGGCGCTGATGTGCGCAGCGGTCTTCATCCGGAAGCGCTGAGCCGGTGGGCGGCTCGTCCCGCGGCCGTTTTCCCCACCGGTGTACGATGGTTGGCGTTCTTTCTTTCCGCGGTCACTTTCGCTTCTCTGGCGCCCTTATTCTTGGAGACGCCGCACCTGACGCCCTTCGCGATTGCGCTGCTGCTCGAAGCTACTTTCGCGGTGCTTGTCCGGTCGCGCGTGAATAAGGTGATCGAAGCCGTGGACTCTCCGGCTCGGGATTTGGGGCTTCTCTCTGACGTTCTTTCGCGCCTTGAGGCCGAGAAGTTCGACTCACGTTTACTCAAGGAATTGCGAGCGCGGTTGGACACAGCCGATCGTCCCGCCTCGGTCCGGATCGCGCGTCTTGAACGATTGGTTGAATACCTCGAGTGGCGCGGTAACAACATGTTCACCGCGCTGGCGCGCATGCTGTTTTGGGGCACCCAGTTCGCGCTGGTGATCGAAGCGTGGCGGCGAGAAAGCGGACCCCATATCGAAAAGTGGCTTCGTGCGGTGGGTGAGATCGAAGCGCTCTGCGCGCTCTCGGGATATGCCTACGAAAATCCGGACGATCCGTTCCCCGAACTCGCCGAGGAGAGCTGCTTCGACGCCGAAGGTTTGGGGCATCCGCTCATGGCGCGCGCCGAGCTGGTCCGCAACGACCTAAGTATCGGCGGTGACCTGCGTTTGCTCGTGGTCAGCGGCTCCAACATGTCCGGCAAGAGCACGCTACTTCGTTCGGTAGGCCTCAACGCGGCTCTGGCGCAGGCGGGAGCGCCGGTTCGAGCGCGGCGTCTCAGGCTTTCGCCGCTGGCGATCGGCGCTTCGATGCGTCCGGTCGACTCGTTGCAGGAGCACACGTCGCGTTTCTACGCCGAGATCAAGCGGCTGCGGGCGATCGTCGCCTTGACAGAGCACGAGCTGCCCGTGGTGTTCTTGCTGGATGAGCTTTTGAGCGGGACCAATTCCCACGACCGCCGCATCGGCGCCGAGGCCGTGGTCAAAGCTCTCGTCGAGCGCGGCTCCATCGGACTCGTGACGACACATGATTTGGCGCTGACGAAAATCACCGAACAGCTTGGAGTGCGCGCGGCCAACGTCCACTTCGAAGACCGCCTCGAGAACGGCACGATGATCTTCGACTTCAAGATGCGGCTCGGTGTTGTGGAGAGGAGCAACGCTTTGGATTTGATGCGCTCGATTGGTTTGGATGTTTGAGGCGAGGAACAATCGTCCATAATAACGAGTACGCATGACTGCGGACCTCCAATCTTTCATTGAAAACGGTCGTGAACGCCTTCTAGAGGAGCTTTGCGAGTTTCTCCGCATCCCAAGCGTCAGCACACTGCCCGAGCACAAGGGCGATGTCTTGCGAGCGGCGGAGTTCGTCGCCTCAAGCCTCAGGGACGTTGGCATGGAGACGGTGGAAGTCATCGCCGGTGAAGGCCACCCTCTGGTCTACGCTGAAAGTCTCGAAGCCCCCGGCAAGCCGACGGTGCTCTGCTACGGCCACTACGATGTGCAGCCGCCGGATCCCCTCGATGAATGGGAGACACCGCCTTTCGAACCCACCGCGCGGAACGGCAGCCTCTACGCCCGCGGAGCCGCCGACGACAAGGGTCAGATGTACGCCCACATCAAGGCCGTCGAGGCGCTTCGGGCCACGGCCGGACGCCTGCCGATCAACGTCAAGTTCTTGATCGAGGGCGAAGAGGAAGTCGGCGGCAAGGCCATCGCCGCCTACGTCCCCGCGCATCGCGACCGGCTTGCCGCCGACCTAGCCTTGGTGTCTGACACAGCGATGTATGCCCCCAATACGCCCACGATTTGTACCGGGCTGCGCGGCATGGTCTACATGGAATGGGAAGCGACGGGACCGGCCCGCGACTTGCACTCCGGCCTCTACGGAGGAGCCGTGCCCAACGCCGTGTTTGGGCTCGTCGAGTTGCTTGCCAAGTGCAAAGACGCAGCCGGCGTTATCCAACTACCGGGAGTGTACGAGAGCGTGAAGGCCCCCGCCGCGGCCGAGAAAGAAAGCTGGCTGAAGCTTCCGTTCGACGAAGCTCGATACCTGGCTTCGGAAGTCGGTTCGCCCGCCCTTAGCGGTGAGCCGGATCAGAGTGTCTTTGAGCGGACCTGGGCGCGTCCCACGTTCGAAGTTCACGGTATCGGCGGAGGTTTCACCGGCCCCGGCGGAAAGACCGTCATTCCGGCCAAGGCGACGGCAAAGGTCAGCATGAGGCTCGTGCCCGATCAGGACCCGGAAGGAATCCTGCGCGCGGTCCGCGATTTTGTCGCCGAGAACACGCCCATGGGAATTCAGGTGGAAGTGCGGGAACTATACTCGGCGCCGGCCAGCCTGGTTAGTCCCGATCACCCCGCGATTCGCACAGCCGCCCAAGCGCTGGAGGACGTTTTCGGGCAACCGACGGTTTTCATCCGGTCAGGCGGGTCGATTCCGATCGCGGGCGACATCACCAAACATCTCGGAATCCCCACCGTGTTAATGGGATTCGGTCTGCCTGATGACGGCCTGCACTCGCCGAACGAGAAGTTTTCGATCGACAACTATTACAAGGCGATCCAGACCGTAAGTCACTTTTTCGAACTGCTGGCGGATGCGGATATGGAGCGGGCGTGAAGGCGCAGCCGACGTTTTCTGTCTGCATTTCGGGTGAGCCGGTATTCTTGCGGGCGCGGATCTTGCTCGGCCAACCGGCGGGCGGCGCCGGCGCGAGATGTCGCCAGGAATGGCAACACGGCACGTCTGGAGACGTGCGCCACGTCGCTTGGCGGGCCGATTCCTGCCGTTACGGTTTGACGTCCGCCGCCGTGATCTGAGCCCTGTCACCGTGACAAGCAAGCTAATTCGGTCCGAAAAACATCTCAACAACTTGATTCCCGCACGCCGATTGGCGTAACATGCTGAGGACACGGTAGCCAACAGCCTAGGGAGCGGACTCATGAAAAAACTAGTGCTTTTCCTTTCCATCTTTTGCTTACTCCTGGTTCCTGCGATCGCACAGGACGAGGAGGAGTACGATTTCCGCGATGTGGATATCAACACAGGCAGCCCCGAGGGCCACCTCATCACCCAAGCGAGCGAGTCCGAGGACACGGCGGAGAAGATCCAATTACTCGAGAGTTTCGTCGAGAAGTTCGCCGACGATTACGCGATCGACTGGGTCCGGCTGCAGTTGCAGGGGCACTATCTGGAAACACAGAATTTCGCCAAAGTTGTCGAGCACGGCAAGGCGATTATGGATGTCGCCCCGAAAGATATAGAGGTTCTGCACAATCTCACCAAAGGTTATGAGGGCACCCAGGAATGGGCCGCGCTGCTGCCGCACCTACTCGTAACCAAGCCTGTCGCCGACGCGGAAGCTGCGGTAGAGAACTACGAAGACGCTGACGAACAAGACACAGCGCGGTGGAAAGGTCAGGTGGAGTACGCGGAAGGCGTGGTTCAGTATGTCGAATACTCCCTCTACACTTCTTCGTTCAAGATTACCGACCCGGCAACGAAGATCAAATACCTTGAAACTCTCAGAGAGCAATACCCGGAGGGCCAGTACGGGTCTCCGGCGCTCGTTCCGCTGGCGATGGCTTATCGCCAAGCGGGCAACTTCGACAAAATGGCTGAGACGATGGCCCTAGCGCTCGAGAAAAACCCAGGTAATGAGGAATACCTCTACACCTTGGCGGAGACGCGCCTCGAACAGCAGCAACTCGAGCAAGCCAGGATGTGGGGCCAGAAGCTTGTGGATGTGATGGCAACCAAGGAGAAGCCTGAAAATCTAAGCGAAGAAGACTGGACGAACCGGAAGGAGCTGTTCACGGCATATGGAAACTTCGCGCTCGGCAAGGTATCCTTCTACGAGGCGGGCGACAGCAGCAAGGATAAGTTTCGGGAATCGCGGAAGTTCCTGCTCGAGGCCGTGGAACCCTTGAAGGCGCAGGGCGGGCAAAACTACGGAATGCTTGCCTATTTCCTCGGCATCTGCTATGTGAAGCTCGACATCGACGGAGACAATCTTACCCAGGCAACCCAGTGGATGGGCATTGCCGCCGGCATCGAAGGTCCCGTTCAAGCGCAGGCGACAGACATTCTCTCGAAGATCAAGGCTTCCCAAGAGTAATCCGAGCCGGTGAGACCGTAAGGGAGCGGTCAGCAACGGCCACTGAGCGCCAGGGGAACGATGTGAATTCTGCCCTGAGCTTTGTCCCCTGCTTCGAGATGACGCGCGGCTTTTGTGAACATCCTGGTACCCAATCTAGGCTCGACTTCTCTCAAATACCAGCTCATCGATTGCCCTTCGGAAAGAGTCCTCTCCAAAGGGCGATTTGAGCGAATTGGCCAACCCGGCGGGGATGCCCCCAGTCACCGCGAGGCCATTCAGCAGACGCTGGAATTACCCGGCCCGGTCGATGCCGTTGGCTTCAAGGCCGTTCACGGCGGCCCGGACTATCGCGGGCCCTACCGGGTTGACGCGAATCTGCTCGCCGCCATGAAGCAATACGAGCCGGCGGCACCGCTCCACAACGGCATCTACCTGACCGCAATGGAGACGTTCGGGGAGCTGCGGCCCGAGCTGCCACTGGTGGCTGTTTTCGAAACCGCGTTCCATCGCACGATGCCGGATTACGCCGCCCAGTACGGCGTTCCAAGGGTGTGGGCCGAAGAGCACGGCGTGCGCAGATACGGGTTCCACGGAGCGTCCCATCGCTACGTCAGCCGGCGCGTTCCCGAGTTGCTCGGCAAGCCCGCCGAAGCGCTTCGCATTGTTTCCTGTCACCTGGGCGGCAGCTCGTCCATCTGCGCCATCGATCGCGGCAAGTCGGTGGATGTGACGATGGGCTTCTCACCGCAATCGGGTTTGGAGAATGCGACACGCCATGGTGATCTCGATGCTTTCGCGGTGCTCTACATCATGGACCGGTTGAATTACTCGACGGCCCAGGTACGAGACGTGCTGCTTGCCGGCGGCGGATTGGCCGGGCTGTCCGGTATCGCCAGTGGCGACGTGCGCGACCTCGAGGCAGCGTCGGAGAGCGGCAGTGACCCCGCGGCTCAAGCTCTCAAAACGTTCGCCTACCAGATCAAGAAGACGATCGGCGCCTACGCTGCTGCCATGGGTGAAATCGACGCGCTGGCTTTCACCGCCGGGATCGGTGAGAACTCGGCTCGGCTTCGGGCCCAGTGTTGCGACGGGCTCGGATTCCTCGGCATTCAACTTGACCCCGCCGCGAATGAAAATGGTTCAGATGACCGTTTGATCTCTCTCCAGGGCGGACCGGTGGACGTAGTGGTTCTCGCGACGAACGAGGAGCTAATCGTCGCGCGTGAGACCGCCGCCGTGCTGGGACCAGGAAATCCGCAAGAGTAGGCCTCTCGAACCGAGAAGTTCTCCCCTATGCACGCCGTGGCGCCATTCGTGGCTGGTGGCGCGAGGCTTTGCAGCCGTTTCTCCCCCCTATCGCGCACCGGCCCGACCGGGCGCAACACATGCCTCGCGCTAAAGTCCTTCCGCTTCGCTCCGATCTAACGAGTGTCAGATGCCGACACAACGATGAAGCCTCAACCCGATAGCTCCAGCAATAATCCGCAGCGGCAACACTCTTCCTGGGAAAAAGCACGGCTGCTGCACGTCGTCACCAGTCCGATGGGAGCTGAGACGATGCTGCGTGGCCAGCTTCGTTTCTTTCGCGAGGCGGGTTTTGAAGTATATGTGGCTTCCTCTCCCGGTGGAGGTTTGAATCGAGTGGCGGTGTCCGATGGCGTGACCGCTTTTGCGATACCGATGGAACGCGAGATGGCGCCGCTGAGAGACGTTGTGTCTTTGTGGCGGCTGTGGCGGTTGATGAGGCGACTGCGCCCTGATATTTGTCACGTCGGCACGCCGAAGGCCGGCCTGCTCGGCGGGTTGGCGGCGCTTCTGGCGGGAGTGCCTCGCCGGTTTTATACACTGCACGGTCTGCGTCTCGAGACCACGATCGGGTGGAAGAGAGCGCTACTAACCGCAGCTGAGCGGATCTCGTGCCTGCTGGCGCAGCGGGTTATCTGCGTCAGCGAGAGCCTGAGGGAGAAAGCCGTCGAACTGGGAGTTGTGCCGGCTTCCAAGACTCGGCTGATTGGGTCCGGCAGCGCTAACGGTGTCGATGTATCCCGCTTCCACCCCACGGCTCTTCGACAAGACGGCGCCCGCAGTGTCCGCCGCAACTTGGGTTTGCCGGAGCGGGCTTCCGTGGTGGGCTTTGTCGGCCGCATCACTCGGGACAAAGGTATCGTGGAGTTGATCGAGGCGTTTCAACTGCTCGAGGACCGCTTTTCCGAACTCAGACTGTTGCTCGTCGGTTGCTTCGAGAAGTCCAATCCATTGCCGGTGTGGGTCGAGACGTCAATTCGAGCGAACCCGCTGATCGTTCATACCGGCTTCGTCGACGACCCGTCCCTGCTTTACCAGTTGATGGACGTTGTGGTCCTGCCTAGCTACCGCGAAGGATTCCCAGCCGTCGCTCTGGAGGCCGCCGCTGCCGGCAAACCGATTGTCGCGACACGAGTCACCGGTACTCAGGACGCGGTTCTCGACAGGGAAACAGGCCTGCTGGCACCGGCCCGGAATTCGGGCTCACTAGCGGGCGCGATTGGAACCCTTCTGAGCGACAAGGCTCGGGCAAAGCGGATGGGGCTTGCGGCTCGTCGCAGAGTCGTGAGCGAATTCCCTTCGGAGCGAGTATGGGAGGGTCTTTTGGCCATTTACCAGAAGGCGCTGTGGGGCGGCACTTCGATCGATCAGAGTTCCCGTGACATACAAAGCCTCATCCTTCTTAACGGAGCCGTGCGCGTAAGCAAGCGGTTACCCGTCCCAAGCGCCCCGCCGGCCTTGGCCAGGACGCTGATGGGAACTCTGCGAACCTGGCGCGGACGGGCTGCTCATGGCTAGCCGGCGGTGAAGCCATGATGGGTGCCGGGACGCTTCTGTCCCCGATGGTGTGCCGTTGGAGCGTTTTTACGAACAGAAGAAATCAAGCGTCCGTTTGACGCCGCCTTCGCCGCGATCGGGCTCGTTCTCACCGCGCCGCTCACGCTGCTCGCTGCCCTGCTGATCCGGGCGACAATGGGCCGGCCGGCGCTGTTCCGGAAAAAACGAGCGGGGCTCGGCGGAGCCGTCTTCGAGGTGTACAAATTCCGAACCATGCGCGCGGGTTCGGGACCCGACCAGGAGCGGCTCACCACACTCGGCAGGTTTCTGCGGGCCAGCAGCATTGACGAGCTGCCGCAGCTTTGGAATGTTCTTCTTGGCGAAATGAGCCTTGTCGGGCCGCGGCCGCTGATGGCGCGGTACCTGCCCCTTTACAGCCCGAGACAAATGCGCCGCCACGACGTCCGTCCGGGCATTACCGGATGGACCCAGGTTTGCGGACGTAATTCACTGTCTTGGCCGCGCAAGTTCGAGCTCGACCTTTGGTACATCGATCATTGGTCGCCGTGGCTGGATCTGAAGATCATGGCCTTGACACTGGCGCGGCTGACGACAGCGGCCGGCATCAGCCAAGCCGGTCATGCAACGATGGAACCGTTTGGAGGAGGCGCCCCGGACAGTCCGGCGAGTCATGTCTAGCAAGCTGATTATTCTCGGCGCCGGAGCACATGCGAGGGTCCTCGTGGATCTCGCCGGACAACTGCCGGAGTGGGAGTTGTCCGGATTGCTGGATGACGATCCGGTGACGGCGGGGACCGACATCTTTGGCATTCCGGTTCTCGGCCACACGGATCAGTTGCAAGCAATTGCTGCCGCGAAACTAGCCGGCCGCGCCGCTCTCGCGTTCGGCGATAACACCGTTCGACGTCGGTTTTTCGAGTTCGTCCAAGGCGCGGGGCTCGAGCCGGCAACCTTGGTTCACCACTCCGCAGTCATTTCTCCACACGCCAGCCTTGGGGCGGGAGTTGTTGTCCTGGCGGGAGTGGTAGTGAACGCTGGAGCGGTCATCGGGGACAACGCGTGTCTCAACACGGGTTGCAGCATCGATCATGACTGCCGGATCGAGAGCCATTGCCACATCTTCCCGAACGCCACGTTGACCGGGAGCGTGCGGGTGGGTTCAGGCGCGACCGTTGGCGCGAACGCGGTCGTGAACCCCAACTTGAAGATTGGCCGAGGGGTCGTCGTCGGCTCGGGAGCCGTTGTGACACGGAATGTTGAAGACGGGCAAGTGGTTGTCGGGAATCCGGCGCGCGCGTTGCGAGGACGCTCCGCAAGTGCGGGTGGCGTGGATCAGGCGAATTGAGATTGTTCGAGCGCGAACCCATTGCGGCGCGCGCATTCCCGCGTGCCGTGTCGCCACTCCAGACGATATCGGACGGGGCCTCGGCATAGCGTTGTCACTTATGTCGCCGCTTGTGCTGCTCGAGCAGGGCGCGGTTATTGGCTGGGGCTGGGGGAAGAATCGTTCAGGGTAATGGCAGCGACCGTGCTTCCAACCGCCGCGGCTCCGGCTCCCGCAATCAAAGATACGCTGGCGACGTGACTCAGCGAACCGATGGTGAATCCTCCCGCTGTCTTTCCGGTGACTCCGCCGGCGGCGGCGGCGCCGCGAGCCTCACGCGATTTGGTCTTGCCAGCGGCCTTTTTGTTGTCCTGCTCTTTCTCTTCCGGTTCGCTGGCTGGTACCGCGTAGGCGCCGGCCGGAATCAGCAGGGGAGCTACTCCGGGTTGCACAATGCGCACTGCGCCGCGATGTGCGGCGACGGGCTGTTTTCCGTCACGATCCGCGACCGCGAACCAAGAATCAGCACCCCCGCCGGGATCTGGCTCGACGCTGTATCCGTCCAAGAGAACCGAGACTCCACTTCCGGCGACCGTTCCCCTGTGGAGCCGCAGATGGCCATCAGCGAGAGTGACTTCGGAATCGGATCGAATTTCTATTCTGCCCATTGTTTGCGACCAAAGAATGGCCGAAGCCCCGTGACCCGTCTCGATGCGGTCTCCGCTGTAGACCGTGGTGCCGCTGGGTAGCAGTACCGCGTTGGTCCAGACATTGCCGGCCGTGCTCAGCATGGCGCCTGGGTTCGCCCCCTGTAGCGGCGCGGCAAAGCTCAGCGCGAAAACGATCGTCCAGTGTGGGAGTTGCATTTGATGATCTCTCCGGTTACGGTTCCCGATTGAATTGATGTGCGGTTCCTGGGAGCCGCTGTATTAACTCAATCGTCTGAGAGCGCCATTCAATTTAGTTTTTAGTGAGGTATCCATTTCATTCAGGTAATCCCAATATGTTGTGGTCGGCTATGGCGCTGGTTGATCGCGCTGAACGATCAAACGATAGGGTGCGGGGTCGGTTGCCACGGCCTGTTGGAGCAGGCGATAGAAC
>Ga0310123_10004781_pt1 | contig 10206 bp, 8 predicted proteins | sample CB6_AW_1057_MG_FD_203505 | JGI IMG/M metagenome (GOLD analysis project Ga0310123, IMG submission 203505) | Marine microbial communities from Western Arctic Ocean, Canada - CB6_AW_1057 | ecosystem: Environmental > Aquatic > Marine > Oceanic | place: Canada: Western Arctic Ocean | collected...
GAATGAATTTCTAATTCTTTATCAAACTCTTTTAATTCTTGAAATATTACTTTCAGGTGTAAATTCTTTATATTATTCAAGGAATAATTTTTTGTTAATCCCCTAATTCCACTCATCTCAGAATCTTCATTTAAATGTTCTTCTGCAATATTTCTTAGAGAAATTTCTTTCATAGAAAAAAATAATAAAGATAAATTTTGAGAGTTAAGATCAGCATAAAATAATTTATTTATATATTGAAAAATAATGGTTTCTTCTTCAAGAATATGCTCAGTAAATTCCTCATAAAATGAGGGAAAAATAAATTTTAAATCATCAGAAAATTTATAATTTGTATTAGAAGTATCTAAATTTTGAATTAAATTTTTTATATATGGTAGTTTATTTTTTATAAAATAATTATGATTATGCTTAAGGTATTCTACAACTAAATTTAATGGACACAACTTTAATGAATCATGCTCTAAATCAAAAGATTCATCAAGAGAAATTCTATAACCAATAAGGGATTCTTTTTTAAAACCCTTTATTTTACAAATATCTTCAATCTGGTAATCAAAATACTTATAAAAATCAACACCAAAAGAATCTAATGCTTTTGCATAGCGGTAATCATTTTCAACAATATCAGATATTTTTTGATTTTTGAGATTACTATTTTGCACAAACATGAAAATAAAACTAAAAAAATATATTTACTATATAACAATTTTTAAAAAATAAATCAAAATAAAAAAAATTTATAATTATAATTTTAGCCGTTCATTGATACAAGGAATTCTTCATTATTCCTTGTTCCCTTAATTTTTGAGAGTAAAAATTCCATAGCTTCAACAGAGTTCATATCTGCCAAATATTTTCTAAGAATCCATAACCTTGACAATTCATCCTTACCCAGTAATAAATCTTCCCTTCTAGTACCTGATACTGTCACATCAATTGCAGGATACATCCTTCTATTAGATAATTTTCTATCTAATAGAAGCTCCATATTACCTGTTCCTTTAAATTCTTCAAAAATAACTTCATCCATTTTTGATCCAGTTTCAATTAAAGCCGTTGCAATGATAGTCAGAGAACCACCATTTTCAACATTTCTTGCAGCACCAAAAAATCTTTTAGGCTTATGCAGAGCATTTGCATCAACACCACCGGATAATATTTTTCCAGATGAGGGTATTACAGTATTATGAGCTCTTGCAAGTCTAGTTATAGAATCTAGCAATATAACCACATCATGACCACATTCTACCATTCTTTTTGCCTTTTCAAGAACTATAGTAGCTACCTTAACATGTCTCTCTGCCTGCTCATCAAATGTTGAAGATACAACTTCAGCCTTAACACTTCTAGCCATATCTGTAACTTCTTCAGGCCTTTCATCAATAAGTAATATAATAAGATAAACTTCTGGATGATTCTCAGCAATAGCATTTGCTATCTCTTTCAACAAGACTGTTTTTCCAGTTTTAGGTTGAGAAACTAACATACCCCTCTGACCTTTACCTATAGGAGCAAACAAATCCAAAATTCTAGTTGAATAATTATTTTGTTTAGTACATAAATTTAATTTTTCATCAGGAAATAATGGAGTTAAATATTTAAACGGAATTCTATCTCTAACTTGATCTGGAGTTTTACCATTTATTTCAACAACTTCAATTAATGCAAAATATTTTTCGTTGTCCCTTGGAGGTCGAATTTTACCTAACACGGTATCTCCTGTTTTTAGACCAAATAATTTAATTTGAGAAGGAGAAACATAAATATCATCTGGACTTGCCAAGTAATTATAGTCACTACTTCTTAAGAAACCATATCCATCTTGCATCATTTCAAGAACTCCTTCACTGTCCACAACACCTTCAAATTCTTTAATTTGAGCTTCGTATTCAGCTTTCTTAGCTAAATACTCTTCTCTCGGAAGTCTTGATCCCATACCCTTATTTCTATCAGTAAATTTACTAGGGCCAGAATTACTCCTATGGGTCTTAGAAAATTTCTTTGGCTTTTCCTTAGTATCCTTAGTTTTAGTATCCTTAGTTTTAGTATCCTTAGTCTTAGTATCCTTAGTTTTAGTATCCTTAGTTTTAGTATCCTTAGTCTTAGAAAAAGCTTTAGTTGTTTTTTCTTTTAAAGGTTCTTTTTTACTAACTTTTTTAGGCTTAACTATAGCCTGTTCATCTAAGATTTTATAGATTAAATCTTGTTTTGAAAGTTTAGAGGCTCCTTTTATTTTAAGTTCCTCAGAAATATTTTTAAGTTCTGATACTAATTTATCATTTAACTCGTCCATTGTAAGCATATCGAAAAATTTAGATTAAAATGTTTTAAAGAATTTATGTTTTTAGGAAGGCCTAAATAACAATTGACACTGCAATAATAGCATTTATATATAATTATGTCAAAAAAAATTAATTTTTATTTGATTTAAATATTTTATTCAATCTCACTATCTTCATAGTAAATTTTAAATTATGCTTGAAACTAAATCTATCAGAAAAAATATAGACCTATACTCAAGTGGTTTATTAAAGAGAGGGTTATCCGATTCTAAAGAAAAACTTAATAAAATAATTCATCATGATGATAATAGAAAATTATATAAGGCACAACTAGATAAAATTTTAACAGAATATAATCAATCATCAAAACAGATAGGAGAAAAAATTCAATCTGGGAAGAAAGAAGAAGTAGAAATTATGAAAAAAAAATCTCAAGAATTAAAAATCTTAAAGAAAAAAACTTCTGAAAAATTAAAAAACGAAGAAGCTATCATCTATGACATTCTGATTAATCTCCCTAATATTCCTGATGAAATTGTTCCCTCTGGAAATAATGAAGAAGACAATGACATAATATTCGAATCTAAAAGGAATGTAAATGCTAATAAAAAACTATATCCTCATTGGGATTTAGTAAAAAGTTTCAATCTTATAAATTTTGAAAAAGGAAATAAAATAACAGGAGCTGGATTTCCTGTATACATAGATAAGGGAGCAAAACTTCAAAGAGCTATAATAAATTTCTGTATTGATCAAGCAATTGAAAAAGGATACCAAGAAATTCAACCACCTATTCTTGTAAATGAAACTTCAGCATTTGGTACTGGACAACTTCCTGACAAAGAAGGTCAAATGTACAAGATAGAAAATGAAAATTTATATATGATTCCAACAGCTGAAATTCCAATAACAAATTTACATAGAAACGAAATACTTAATAATTCATTAGTACCTATAAAAAATGTTGCGTATACACCATGTTTTAGAAAAGAAGCTGGATCATGGGGTTCTCATGTTCGAGGTTTAAATAGATTACATCAATTTGATAAAGTAGAAATTGTTCAAATTCAAAATAAAGACAATTCTAATAAAACACTTGATGAAATGTGCGATCACGTAGAAAATCTTATTAAACTTCTTGAGTTACCATATAGAAAAATTCTTTTATGTGCTGGAGACTTAGGTTTTAGCTCTAGTATAACCTATGATTTTGAAGTATATGCTCCAGGTCAAAAAAAGTGGTTAGAATGTAGTTCTGTAAGTAATTTTAAAACATACCAAACAAACAGAATGAATATTAAAATAAAAACTAATAAAGAAAAAAATCTTGCCCATACCCTAAATGGTTCTGCGCTTGCTCTACCAAGAATAGTAGCTGCAATACTTGAAAACAATCAAGAAAATGATGAAATAAGAATACCAGATATTTTACAGCCCTATACTGGCTTCAATAAAATTACACGATGATAATTAGAAAAGGAATTAAAAAAGATATTCCTCAAGTTCTAGATTTAATAAAGGAATTAGCCAAGTATGAGAATTCTATTGAAAAAGTTTCTAATACCGTTGAAAGAATAGAGAATGATGGATTTGGAGAAACTCCAATATTTGATTTGTTTGTAGCAGAAAACAGTAAAAAAATTATTGGAATAGCAATAACATACTACAGATACTCTACATGGCTCGGAAGAAAATTATACTTAGAAGATCTTATCATTTCTAAAAACTATAGAAGAAAGGGTATAGGAGGAAAATTATTTGATTTTGTGATAAATTTTGCAAAAGAAAAAAAATGCACTGAACTTAATCTCCAAGTCTTAGATTGGAATACAATAGGAATTGATTTCTATAAAAAATATAACATGAAATTTGATAATAAATGGACAAACTGTTATCTAGAATTTGATAAATTATAATGCAAGAACGAAATAAAAAAAATATTTGCATCATTGGAAGTGGATTTGCTGGTTTATCAGCTGCAACACATCTTGTAGAAGAAGGGAACAATGTATATATCTTAGAAAAAAATTCTACAAATGGAGGAAGAGCAAGAAAATTTAGTTCAAAGGGATTTACTTTTGATATGGGTCCTTCATGGTACTGGATGCCAGATGTTATTGAAACATATTTTAAAACTTTTGAAAAAGAAGTAGATAACTATTTTGATTTAGTAAGAATAAATCCTTCCTATAAAATATTTTTTTCTCTTAATAAGCAAATTAATATCCCTGCCAACTATGAAAAAATCAAAGAGCTTTTTGAAAAACTTGAAGAAGGAAGTTCTGAAAAACTTGATATTTTTCTTTCAAAGGCTAAATACAAATATGAAATAGGAATAAATAATCTCATTCATAAACCCAGTAAATCAATTACTGAATTTATTAATTATGATATTTTAAAAGGAATTTTTAAAATGGATATTTTCAATTCTATGCATAGCCATATTAGAAAATATTTCCAACATGAATTCTTAATTAAACTTCTAGAGTTTCCAATTTTATTTCTAGGTGCAACATCAAAAACTTTACCCGCACTATATAGCCTCATAAATTATGCAGATATAAAGCTTGGAACCTGGTACCCAAAAGGGGGCATCTACAAACTAGTGGAAGCAATGGTATCTTTAGCAAAAGAAAGAGGAGTTAAAATATATAATAATGAAGAAGTAGTTGAATTTAATTATAAAAACAACGCCATATCTCATGTGATAACAACAAAAAAAACGTATGACGCAGACTATGTTATTTGCGGTGCAGACTATCATCACATAGATCAAAATGTTATAATAAAAAAATATAGAAATTACTCGCCATCATACTGGGGGAAAAAAACTATGGCACCTTCTGCATTAATATTTTACATAGGAATTAATAAAAAGATAAAAAATGTAAAACATCATTGTCTCTTTTTTGACAAAGATTTCAATAATCATTTTAAAGAAATATACAATACACCAAGATGGCCCTCTGATCCACTATTTTATGCCTCTTTTAGCTCAAAAACTGATCCTGAAACTGCACCAAAAAATCACGAAAATATGGTTTTATTAATTCCCATAGCCCCGGAATTAGAAGATAATAAGTTTACAAGAAATAAATATTTTGAATTAATCATCTCAAGGTTTGAAAAAATTACTAAACAATCAATTAGAAATAATATTATATACAAAAGAAGCTATGCCATTAGAGACTTTAAAAAAGATTATAACTCTTTTAAGGGGAACGCGTACGGACTAGCAAACACATTATTCCAGACAGCAATTTTTAAACCTTCTATTAGAAACAAAAAATTAAAGAATTTATTCTTTTGTGGACAATTGACTGTTCCTGGACCTGGAGTTCCACCAGCAATAATATCTGGAGGTATTGTTGCTAAAGAGGTCAAAAAACAAATAACGAGCTAATAGTCTAACTCATAATTTTTAAGTTTAATATCATCCATTCCATCCTGATCATAAGGATTTTCCATTTGCTCTTGTACATTAAAAAGAGAAATTAAAATAAATGAGATAATAATATTTAAACCGTAAACAATAAAAGCATAATCATTATCAATCATTGGAACAGGAAGTGAATTTATTATTTCTCCTGAACCTGAATCAATATTTTTTATTAAAGTCGGAGCATAATAAAAAGGAAAAATATAAATAAACAATTCACAATATGCCCTAATACTTTGTGGAGTTCTATGAACCTTTATAGAAATAGAATTTTCTATTCCCATAATAACATCTCGCATCAACCTATAAACTCTAAGAGAAAGACTTCTTCCAAGTGCATCTCTATGTTTCATTATAAAATTCTGTATCAATCCTACAGATTGATTCAACTTAGTTTTATCATTTAACTTAGCATATAAAAAACTTATAAGTTCACTCTTAACACTATTTACAACAGAATATATTTTTTCTTTTTCTTCATCAACTATATTTTTTGAAGCTGAGAAACAATATTTAATTGAAGCAAGTGCACCTTTGGCTCTTCCCAAATGTTCAAGAGCTTTTTCTCTCCTTTGAAATGCACTACCCAAAGTAAATACTAATGGAAAAACAACAGCAACAGATATTATTGTTAAATCTAAGTCAAAAACTAAATTATAGTAATAGGCAATCTTGGTTGCAATAAAAGAAATAATTACAGAAATTAGTGTTCTATAATTTAATGCGCTAGTATATTTTCTTAAAGACATAACAAATACATATGAAAATTAATAAAGTAACCATCAAAAATATATTTTTATTTATAATATCTCTAATGTTATTACCAAGAATATCTTTTTCTCAAAATGAAGAATTGTTTTCAAAAAATTTAAATCTCTCTGCAGAAATGCCTATTGACTTTAAAAAATTATACAAAAACACAAATGATTCTACTTTCATAAAAACACAAATGATATATGCATCTAACAATGGAGAAAAAGATACTATAACAATTAAAGTAAGAGTAAGAGGGAATTTCAGAAAAAAAATATGCTACTTCAAGCCAATAAAAATAAAAATTACAAAAAAACATGCAAATAATACCATTTTTAAAAACTTCAGAACTCTTAAGCTTGTAGTTCCATGTCAAAATCAAAGCAATAAAGATGAACTCATATATAAAGAGTGGATGGCATATAAATTCTACGAAAATTTTTCATCCGTACATCTAAAAACACAACCTCTTACTTTAAAAATAATTGAGATAAAAGGAGATAAAAAAATTGAACATAATATGTTTGCTTTCTTAGTTGAGGACAATTCAAAAGTTGCAAAAAGAATAAACGCAAAAAAATATCCTGATAGAAGAGTAAGCCCCTTTGCTGTGACAGATTCTTCTGCTATAAACTTTGCTCTTTTTTCTTATATGATTGGTAATACTGACTGGTCAATGGCATACCAACACAATGTTGAAATGTTGTATTTAAATACTAGATTAATTGCAATACCATACGATTTCGATCATAGCGGTCTTGTAAATGCATCTTATGCAAAGCCTAACCCAATTTTAAATACTTCTAGTGTAACTGAGAGAGTCTACCGTGGACTATGTAATAGAGATGCAAATATGTTTGAGTCCATTAGATTAAGATACATAAATCAATATGATAATATTCAATCTACTATCAATAATTTTAAAGAAAAAATTTCTGAAAAAGAATTCGAAAGGATTAAAACTTATATCGAAGAATTTTATGATATTCTAAGATCTGATCTATTATTCAAAAAACATATACTTGATAAGTGTAGAGGTTAATAGAAATTGTTGCTCCTATTAATAAATAGTACATATTATAAAAAATTTAAGTCTAAGTTTATTATAGATTAAATATCTCGTTTAAATTTGCACCTATGTTAAAGCTCGACGTTACAATAGACAATAAATCAGGGTTTTGCTTTGGAGTGGAATATGCAATTGAAATAGCAGAGGACATCTTAAAAGAGAGTGAAAAATTATACTGTCTTGGAGATATAGTTCATAATAATATGGAAGTTGAAAGACTCCAAAAAATGGGACTAAAAATAATTGAGCACAAGGATTTAAAAAACATGAAAGATATTAAAGTTCTTATCAGGGCTCATGGAGAACCTCCTTCAACATATAAACTCGCTATCAATAACAATATTACTCTAATCGATGCGTCTTGTCCAGTTGTCCTAAAACTTCAAAATAGAATTAAAAAATCTCATGATAAAAAAGAAAAAATTTACATTTATGGAAAACATGGTCATCCAGAAGTTAAAGGTCTTGTGGGTCAAACCAAGAAAGATGCCGTTGTCTTTCAAGAAATAGATGAACTTGATTTTGATAACCTACCTAAAGAAATCACACTCTACACCCAAACAACAAAAAGTAAGGATAAGTATTATGAAATTATTGAAAAATTAAATAAGTCAGGCATAAAAGTAATTCCTCACGACACATTATGTAGACAAGTGAGTAACAGGGATATGCAACTACAAGAATTCTCTACAAATTTTGATAAAATTCTTTTCGTATCTGGAACTAAATCTTCAAATGGCAACGTATTATATAATGTCTGCAAATCTCATAACCAAGAATCTTACTTTATCTCCTCTTCAAATGAAATCAAAAAAGAATGGTTTAAAAAAAATGAAAAAGTTGGTGTTTGTGGTGCTACCTCAACTCCAATGTGGCTAATGAAAGAAGTTAAAGAAAAATTATTAGAGTATTAAATTATGCTTACAAGGACAGTAATTATTTTTTCCACATTCATTTTTATTAAAGACATTACTTAGCTTACTCATAAATATATCATACATGAATTTGTTTAGATTATTATTTACTCAAAAAAATAAAAAACGACTAATCAATTAACCTAAGAGGTCCAGAAGGAATCCTTGGTTCATATACTTTATCTCCTTTTTTTTCAAGAAAATCTTTCTTTACGGATTCTAAAAGCTTTGGATTCTCATAGAGATCAAACATCGTCATAGCTAAAGCCTTTGATGCATAAACTAATCCCTTATGTCCTATTGACATTCCTGTACAAGCAACTACTGCCCACGAGTGCCACGGTCCTCCCTTAGCAGCTGCTGTAGCACTTAGACTTATAACCGGCACAACCTGACTAACATCTCCAACATCAGTAGACCCACCCTGAGCAGGAAAAGTTTCTCGTAAAGGATTAATTTTTCCGTCAATTCCTTTCTCAGGTTTTCCAGCCTCTTTAAGTATAGTATTTGCATACTTTATCTCTTCATCACTGTATGATATATCACCGAGAAATTCTAAATTTTTCTGCAAAATTCCTGCGCCCGTTCTATTTGGTTGAATCTCATAAATTCCAGAAATTAAATCGATTTCGTGAGTAACATTTGCCATCATAGCGGCAGCCTCAGCAATAGTTTTAGCTCTATCGTATAAAATATCAACATTATCCCTATCATTCTCTCTAAGCCTTGTCCATATCTGAGCATATTCAGGAACTACGTTCACCACATCACCAGCCTTCTCTATATGGTAATGAATTCTAGCTGTTGGCTTAATGTGTTCTCTATAATAGTTTAGTCCTGTAGTAAATAATTCCATGGCATCTACTGCACTATTTCCATTCCATGGATCAGCTGAAGCATGTGAGGCGTTGCCGTAAAACTTTACTCTAAAATCAACGAGTGCCTTACTACTTTGTGTACTTGCCTCTGTGTTATCTCCAGGGTGCCAGTCCATACAGACGTCTAGATCATCGAAAAGTCCAGCTCTTACCATCCACACCTTTGCAAAAATAGTCTCTTCGGCAGGAGTACCAAAAAATATGACCGTTCCAGAAATTTCTCCCTTTTCAATTAACTCCTTAATAGCAATTGCAGCACCAAGACTTGCTGTACCAAAGAGGTTATGACCACAACCATGTCCTGCTCCACCTTTTATCCTTGTCTCTTTCGTTGGCTGACGCTTCTGAGATATACCAGCATTTGCATCATACTCTCCCATTATTCCAATATACGGCCTCCCTGACCCATAGGTAGCTGTGAAAGCGGTTGGAATACCAGCTACTCCCCTCTTTACTATAAACCCATTTTCTTCGGCATAATCAGATAGGTACTTTGAAGATTTAAATTCCTGTAAAGATGTCTCTGCTTCCTCCCAAATCTTATCACTTATCTCTATGAGTCTGTCTTTTTGTCTTTCTATAGAGCCTATAATTTCTTTCTTATTTTTTGAAAGTTTATCCTTTGAAAATGCCCCAGGAATAAATACAAAAGCTAGTATTAGAACTTTAATGAACTTAAAAAATAATGTAATTTTTAGTAGAGATTTTTTTTTCATGGCTTCAATGTTATTTAGTTTATAAAATTAAATATAAGAAAATTATAAATTACTTGAGTCAGTTGCCGCTATTACATAGAATCCTTTTCGTACAATTACCCCTGAAAAAGTGATTTCGTAAACACTCACACCACCACTCACACTTGCTGTTG
>Ga0310123_10004782_pt1 | contig 10203 bp, 9 predicted proteins | sample CB6_AW_1057_MG_FD_203505 | JGI IMG/M metagenome (GOLD analysis project Ga0310123, IMG submission 203505) | Marine microbial communities from Western Arctic Ocean, Canada - CB6_AW_1057 | ecosystem: Environmental > Aquatic > Marine > Oceanic | place: Canada: Western Arctic Ocean | collected...
GTAGAGGAAACACTCAAGGCTATAGGGCGGCCTGGGTACGTGACGATACCGGTTTCTGGTCCGATGCCTTGGGCTACGAGTGCGGCAGTAGGTGGTATTGTCGCAGGCTTCCAGACCCTGGACGAAGTGGATGCATTCATGGACGGCTTGCTGGTGGATGATATGGCCGGATTAGCCGCGCGAGACGAACTATCAGCGATATGTGACCAGGTGAATAACTCGGTGTCCCGCGTCGTGAGTCCTGCTCGTACCCCACTGGAAGGTTTTGTCCCCAAAATAGTCTCTAGGACTTTCTTGACGGCGAAACCTGGAAAAGCCCGCGAACTAACGGAATTTCTGTTGGAATGGAGTGAGGAAATCGACATTCGAGGGAATACCGTCGTGAGTGTGTCACTCGGGGGGCCTGTCGGTTCGGTAAGGGTGTCTCAGATCGTCGAGAGTCTTCAGGCGGTAGAGGACCTAGGGGAACAAATTGCAACCAGTCCCAGAGTCCATCAATTGACCGAATTGATTAGCGCACCCCCTATCCGTGGCGTTGTGCGCATAACTTACTTGAACCAGCCTTAGAAATGGACCATGACTCTCTCCCTTGCGCCGAAGAGAGGATGGTCGCGGCGACACCTACTGGGCGAATCGGCACGGTGGACGAGATCGTTGACGCCGTGCTGTGGCTCTGCTTCGGCGAGGCCTAGTTCGTCGTGGGACACCCGCTGAGCACGGACGGCGGAACCACATCGGGTGTGTGGTGTAGGAAAATAACGTTACCTTTCCCGCAAACCCGGATCACGTATATTGAGGGGTGGTGTGGTAAGAAAATATCCAAAGATATCTGGTGGTATTATGGCATCAGCCTCAGTTACATCGCCATCTACCAGTTGTTTGCCGTAAGTTTTTCCTTAATTAAGAGGAGATGTGAAATATGTCGGTTCTCGTTTTGCTCGAAGTGAGCCTGAAGTCTGAAAATGTTAATGATTTTACGAATTTTATGAAAAATGAACTCCACGGTACACGGGGATTTGATGGATGTAATGGACTCACTGTTCATAAAAACCAAGATGATTCCAACAATATGGTGATTGTTGAAGATTGGGACTCCCGCCAACAATATGAAAAGTATCTGTCCTGGCGCACTGAAAGAGGTGATTTAGAGAAGTTAGCGGCGTGGCTCACTGGAGAACCCAGCATCCGCTATTATGACAACGCTCAAATATAGCATCTGTCTCCTGTCGTAAACGGCCGGGGACAGATGTTACTGCCATATGTCCCCAAACATGATATGTCGTAGAGCGTCAAGATCGGACAGAAGAAATAAGAATTCTGCCCAATATCGCAATCATTCGAGTAGCGATCTGGGCTAAGAACCTACGGGCGCCTGCTTCGATAAAGGCAAGTATCAAGAAGATTAGATCGAGAGTAGCCAACGTGAACTCTTCTTGACGACGCTTACGGAATCTAAGCCGCCAACAGTACCTTGATTCCGTGTTCACGATGGAGATCAACCCTAGCTGACCCTTCGGTACCCAAGATTTAATGCCGTTCGTCAGTCTACTTTTGACATCATTTATGTCCAATGTTATGACGCCGAGCGTCAAAACAAATGGTGTGCTGGGGTCGAGGTGGAATTATGCGCGGATTCGAGACTAATAAGTAAACTTTTATAAGGAGGTCTAGATATGCTAGGCGAAAAGGTAGGCGAGCTCCATGCGAGTGCGACGACGAAGGCACTTCCAGCCGAGGGTTCAACCCCCAGGTTCGAGACAACAGTTGAGGGGAGCGGCACACTGTTGGGAGTTGAAATAAATTGGCTAGCCACGTATTGGTCCGAATTGAACGCTGATGGCACACTTTATGGCGAATGTCCAAACCAAGGGGTCATAATGTCTGGAGACGGAATAGGCACCTTTAAAGCAAACGGTTCCGGTAGGTTCACCGATGAAGGCGGCGCCTATTTCAGGGGGTCGGCGTTTTTTCGAACGTCGTCGCCGTCGTTGGCAAGCCTCAACGGCGCTGCCTTGGTCCACGAATGGGATGTGGATGCCGACGGGAACGGAACGTGGAACCTTTGGGAGTGGAAGTAGCTAACCTGATTGGGAAAAGGTCCCATCAACGACGCTAGCTTGAAGAAGCCCCCTCGCTGTAGGGGGCTTTTAGTTTAAATGGAGTACGCACGCGCGCGGCTTGATCCAAGACCACGTTTCCGTCCACAAGAGGCGGTTTCGCCACGACCGACCAACCCTCTGGTTTCATTACAGTACAGAGTCGGGACTATCCGATCACCGGGAGAAGGGTTTGTGGACGGTCCCTACGTCTTCAGACCCGTGTGGAAAAACTATATCGACTAGAGTGGCGTCCTGCGGTCGTCCAGTCGGCGCTTGGACACTCTTTGATTACGCTGACCATCGACACGTACTCGCACGTTATGCTTGGTCTCGAGGAAGCTCCAGCTCGGAGAATTGATGACATCCTTGGTGATGCGGTTGGTGCAAATTCGTGACCATTTGGCAAATAACAAAGGCCCCTGATGACATGTCAGGGGCCCTTTTATGCCTGAAAGTGATGGTGCCCCTGCCCGGACTCGAACCGGGGCACCCGGTTTAGGAAACCGGTGCTCTATCCGCCTGAGCTACAGGGGCACGGCTGGGTGTGGGTGTATAGGCATAGAAACGGCTTGTTCTGCTCTTCTAAACTTACCGCATCACCGATTTGTCTGCCATCTTTGCAACCTTCTCCATACCATCGTCGCCCATTATAACTGATAGTTTAGCAATTGCGTCCCGCTCCATGCTCGGTGTGATATAGGTGTACAGGAAACACGACAGGAAACACGACAGGAAACACGACAGGGGAATCGACGTAACCAGCCGAGCCGTTCCTCATATGATGACCCCTCCCTCCAGTTCCACTGAGATATGGAATACGCGACCAGGGTCGTAATCGCCGCCCCGCGCAGCGACACTCCGGTGGCAATGACTGCCGTCGTCAGCCCACGCAGACGGTGGAACCAGGAACTCACCGACGTCAAGACGGCGTGGTGCAACCCTGCGTTGAATACCAACTATAAAACGCTCACTTATGCGAGCATGCACACAACGTAGATTCGGGACTGCGAGATCAAGGTGAACCCGACTCCTGACATAACGCCGCCAAACAACGCCACCTGACGGGGGTCGAATCTGTCCACGGGATAGCCGACTAACGGCCCGCCCAGACCTCCTTCCAATCTGGCCAGAGCAAAGGCAATCGAGGTGGCCCCTGCCAAGTCTCAGGTTACGGGTGATGGGCAGGAAGAAGACCGTCCCGCCGGTACGGTACGACCCACTGGCCGGGGCGGTCATAACCATGCCAACCAGGGTTTACCACCAGTCGTAGAAAATACGCGCGGGCAACCTATCAGGAAATTTCACTGGTTCACTGTTCTTGGCAGTTTCAACAAGGGCAGAATCAAAGCGGCTGCCAGCACGACCGCACCTCCATACAGGAAAGCGTTGGGGGTGGCGCCCGTGGAGTCAACTATCATACCCGCGAACAGCGGCGAGAAGGCACCGAGGAAGGACGCGCCGTAAATCAGCGAGGCCATAGTGGCCTGCATAGTGCCGCCAGCAAGGTCCATCGCGGCCGCTATGCAAATTTCGTGCAGCGAGAATAGAAAGCCGCCGAGGACCACAATAGTTAGAGTTAGCTGATACCCGGGGTCGGCGAATTTCAATGCGATTAACAGCAGCCCCAATGCTACCGTCGCCGGGATGAGAATGGCCTTCCGCCCGAAGATGTCCGAGAAGTATCCCATTGCAGGTTGAGAGCCGATTCCCACCACCTGAGTGAGCGACAGATAAACCGCAACACGGGTCGGGGAGAACTCCAGGTCCTCTCTCAGGTAGATGGGGAGGAACACGATGGCACCGTTCTGTCCGATCGACCTCAGAACCGTCGAAAGCACCAGTAGCAGCAACGGGCGTCGCTTCAACAGTCCGAAGAGCGTGCCCATGTAGGCTCGAAAGGTGTCGGAATCTGACGAACTTCCCGGAAGGCTCTTAACCAGTCGCCAGACCAAGAATCCTGCTGCAATTGCGGGGAACATGCTGATCTGAAGTATGCCGCTCCATGTCAGCCAGGCCAGAAGGCCAGCCGCTGTCAGCGGCCCCAACATCTCGCCGATGGTGCCGCCGGTGCCATGCAAAGAGGCAGCGAGTCCACGAGCGTCCGGGAATCGTCGCGACAACACTCCAAGAGCCGGCGGGTGGAACAGCGATGGCCCAACGCCCACCAACAGCATCGCAGCAAGCATTGTCCAGAAGGTTGTAGAAATACCGGCCAGAAAATAGGAGCCGCCCATCAATGCCAGTGAGATTCCGAGAATCAGCGACGAGCGTTCAGGGTAGCGGTCTCCCAGATACCCGGCACCCATAGTGGATATCCAACCCATCGCCTGTCGCGAAGAGGCCACCGCACCAAGTTGGGTCGCGCTGAGGCTCAGACCAATCTTGATTTCGGGCAATATAACGGCCTGCAACCCTCCCATGTAGACGTGCTTCAACGCATGTCCAATTACAATGACCGCCGCGAGTTGGTTGCGGCCTTTTTTGATTTCAGGTGGTATGTCTGTCACGTTTGAGGTGGCCTGTTATCCTTTCCGTTATCGGTCTTTATAGGACATCGCGATCACCCTACGTTATGGGTCGAATTCACGATCTCTCCTGTTCGTATCCCCGCGAACTATAACGCATTATGCGCAAAACGCGAGGAGGCGGTGGCGGGTTTTTGGCCATTAGGAACAGCAGAGACCCCAGACCCGTTATGGTCGCCAGGATGGAGAATGCCAGCTTGTAGTCTCCCAGCCTGTCTGCCATATATCCGGCGAAGAGCGGGCCGACCATCATTCCGGACATCATCACCAGCGAGGAGAACCCCATGATGGTAGCGTAGTTGGAGCGTCCGAAGTAGTCTGCCCTGATGGACACGGCGATGGGAGCGCGAGCTCCCCAGACAACGCCATGTAGCGTCGCGAATATCGCCACCTGCCATATGCTGGTTGAGAAAGCCAGACCGAACAGCGCGGCAGAGTGTCCTAGCAGGCATGCCGTAAGCCCGATGCGCTTGTTGATCCTGTCGCCCAACGCGCCGCCGCCCACCTGGCTGAATATCATGGTAGCCGCCATAAGAGTCACCACAGTTCCGGCAGTCGCCACCGAGTATCCCAGCCGATCAACGACATGGGGTATCAGGTGCACCATTAATGCCGATACCACCAAAAGCGCAGAGCCGTGGCCGAGGGATATGAACCAGAATGCGCGGGTCTTCAGGGCCTCTGTGGCGGTGAAATCCATGTTGGGGTTGCCTGATTCTTCGGTGGCTTCGGGCGCTGTGTCGGTGTTATCTGGCGTCGCTCCGTCAGGAAGCAGTCCGTATGCCTCCGGCGCACGGCGCAACAACTGAGCCATTGGGAGACCGATTGCAATGGTTATGATTCCAGACGCGAAGGCCACAGGACGCCAACCATAGGTTTCCATGGACCAGGCCAAAATAGGCACAAGTAGACCGCCCAGACTCATCCCTGCCATAGAAATGCCCATCGCCGTTGAGCGCTTTTTGATGAACCAATTGGCGATGGTCGAAAACACTGCCATGAATCCCCCCAAACTGGAACCCATAGCGATGGCGAAGAAGGCGATATAAAAATCCCAGATCGAGTGGACCTGACTGAATAGTATCAGGCCAATGCCGCCGATAATTACCCCGATTCGCACCATAGTGCGTGGCCCGAACTTCACGATCAGCCAGCCTTGGATTGGCCCGATGATGCCCGATTCCATCTGCTGAAGAGAGAAGGCGCCCGACAGAACCGTCCGACTCCAGCCGAACTCCCCCTGAAGGTACACAAAATACGCGCCGAAGCTGTGCATGAACAGCCCGCCATTGAGCATTTGGATTACGAACCCGGCGGCCACAATCCACCAGCCGTAGAATATATTGCTTCCTTGTTTCTTGAGGAGGTCCGTTACCAGCTTCAATATCGCTTTTAATCCGTTTGTTCAGTTCTGCCACTGTTGACGGAGAGTTAATCCAAGTCAACAACTAGTTGGATAAGGTTAACAGCAAGACCACAAAGGCAGATTACAAACCCGTGACAGTCCGAAAGCGTAGAGCGCTTGCAAACAACCCAATGCATTTGACACGATTCGAGCCGAAAATAGCAATATTGTCCTTCTGAAACCGATCATAGAGCTACTGAAGGATCAGTGCGGCAAGTTCAGTTGAAAGAACAGGATTCAATCTTAGGTTACTGACATAGTCGATGAAATCTCAAACCACTGGCGATTATATTGAAAACAACGCTGACGATGGCACGTTCATACTTCCTGACGAGCAGGCTTTTGTGCTTACAAATGAAAGCAGCCCAGTCTATATGGGTGGTGGTGCTCTCGTTTTTCTCAGTGTTCTACGCGGCTGATAAAATGATGATGCATGCGATCGGAGAAGGCTCTAGGATTCATTTTCAACAGCCCGCTTGGTGGCTGAACGTATACTGTTCAGCTACAATAGTGCACTATCGAGGACATCCGAGTGATCGATTCAACACCAATTTCGAGAGGAGCGACGTGGTCTCCGATAATAACGGTCGATCCCTTGTGGTTATCCAGCTCACTGGGGGCAACGACTATCTGAACACGGTCATCCCATACGAAAACGAACTATATTACGACAACCGCCCAACTGTACACCAAAACCAGAGCGACGTGATTAAGCTGGATGGCGAACTGGGGCTGAGCCCAAGCATGGGCTCCATCAAGCACCTTTGGGACGACGGAAAAGTGGCTATCGTGAACGGCATCGGCTACCCAGAGCCCAATCGCTCCCACTTTCGCTCCATGGACATATGGCACACCGCCGAGCCCGCCAAGGTGATCGGCGATGGATGGCTCGGCCGAGCGGTCAGGGACCTAGACCCCAAGGGTGAAAACGTGCTCACCGGGCTGAACTTGGGTCGAGGGTTGCCCAGAGCGCTGTCATGCAGGGGCGTTCCTGTAGCTTCTGTGGGTAACCTTGAGTCCTATGGGCTGTTCCCTGATGTTCGCGAAGAGGAGGCGCGCCGAGACACCCTCAATACCTTCGCCCAGATGTACGGCGGAGCTGAGGGAAGAGACGCAATATCTCAGTTTATTGGAGAGACGGGCTCTGCGGCATTGAAAGGCGCGGACATCCTGAGAACGGCCCCTGAGAAGTATTCATCTAGCGTCGAGTATGCGGCTAACCCGCTTGCGCAGAGCCTCAAAGACGCGGCACAGGTGATGTGCGCCGATCTGGGAACCAGTATCTACTACGCCCAGCACGGAAGCTTTGACACCCATGGCGGTCAACTAGCTACGCACAACAAGCTGTGGGGTGAGGTCTCATCGGCTGTAGGTGACTTCATGCAAGATGTCAGGGAGCACGGTCGGGATGAGGAGACGCTAATCTTTGTCTTCTCCGAGTTCGGCAGGCGTATCAAAGACAACGGCTCGGGGACTGATCACGGATCTGGCGGCGTGGCGTTCTGCATCGGCGGTTCAGTTCAAGGCGGTCTCTACGGAGAATACCCCTCGCTGAAGGACCACGACCAACTCGAAGGCGATCTCCATTTCAACAACGATTTTCGGTCCACTTACTCGACAATCCTTGAAGGGTGGCTAGGTCTGGACGCCGTGCCTATCGTCAATGGGAATTTCGAACAGTTCGATTTTATCAGAAAATCCAAAATCAGCCATAAGCTATCAGGTGTCCGGTAAGAAATCTTACGCTGGAAGCTGACGGTTCTATATGCGTGGAGGGGGAAATATGAGTGGTCAGGATATCGAGTTGATGGCCCATCTGATGCGTCGCGCCGGCTTCGGAGCGACGAGGGGCGAACTTGAAGAGATGGTGGACAAAGGCTACGAAGAGACGGTGGAGGAGTTGCTTTTTCCACAGGACGGTCGGCGTCTGGGAGATGATGTTATCCGACGCTACCACGTAGACATCCACGAATCACGCATTCCTGAGCCGCCCGCTACTGAATGGCTGTATCGTATGGTCACGACAAGTAGCCCGCTGGAGGAGAAGATCGCACTTTTCTGGCACGGTATCTTCGCCTCTAGTTTCAGTAAAACGCAGCAGAGCCGCTCGCTTGCCGTCCAGATCGACATGTTCCGGCGTTTCGGCCTGGGCAGGTTCGACTCCCTTCTCCTGGAGCTTTCCAAAGACCCGGTCATGATTATCTGGTTGGATAATCATGACAACCACAAGGGGGCCATAAACGAGAACTTCGGACGCGAACTCCTCGAGCTCTTCTCCATGGGTGACGGCAACTACAGTGAGCAGGATATCAAGGAGTGCGCTAGGGCTTTCACCGGATGGACACTGGGCAACGCCGAGTATATGACAGCCCGCGCGATGAAGGCCTCGATCTGGCCTTACGGCGCTATCGCCTGGCACTTCGGGTACCGGGATTACGACCACGACGACGACGAGAAGACCTTCTTGGGAGAGACGGGCCGATTCAACGGCGAGGACATCATAGAAATCATCTGCCGCCAGACCGCCACAGGCCGCTTCATGGCCAGACACCTGTACGACTTCTTTGTGGCAGACGAGGCTTCCGTACCTCAGTGGCCCTACACTCCCCCGCTCGATCCAGACGCTATCGAGACGTTGGCCAGGGCTTACGTGGAGAGCGATCACGACATTCGGTCCGTGTTACGGATCCTATTTAATTCGGATTTCTTCAAGGACGCCAAGTTTGCCCGAGTCAAATGCCCTGCCGAGTTTGTGGCTGGCGTGATTCGGCTGGGTGGTGACCTCGCCGAGCCATCGCTGGAGATGAACGAGGCGGGCAATTTGATGGGGTACATGGGCCAAAGCCTCTTCGCCCCTCCGTCGGTAGAGGGGTGGCACGAGGGCACAGAATGGATCAATAGTGGGTCGCTGGTGGAGCGGGTCAACTTCGCCGCTGAGTATTTCAATGACGTTGAAAAACCTGGAGTACGGGACATCATCGAACGGCTCGCAAAACAGAACGGAGGTAGCTTCTCGCCTGAAGATGTAGTCAACAGCTGCCTTGACCTCATGGGCCCGATCACGATGTCGGAAGAATCTACTCGCTCAGCGTTGATTCAACATGTCGCAAAGAAGGGTGACCTTTCTCTCCGAAAGCGCGAAAGTGGCAAGGCCGAGGACGAGCGCGTGGCAGAGTTACTTGGCTTGATCGCAGCGACGAAGGAGTACCATCGCGCTTAGCCTGGAGTTGGCTGCGAGCATCAAGCTCCTCGTAGCTCCTAGTAAAGGAGAACCAAGCCACTGAGTCACGAGATTGCGGCCAATGCCTTTAGCCTTAGCTACTTGAAGACCGTCGGGGTGATGAACAACAACCCAACAGGTCGTGGATTCGGGCACCCCGTCGACCTCACCGTCGGGCAGGACGGCCGTATTTTCGTGCTAAACCGGCACGCAGTGCTCGCCCGCGTCGGCGTTTGCACCTTAGAAGAGGAGTACCTAGGCGAGTTCGCGTCCTACGGACACGGAGACGGCCAGTTCTGGCTGCCGACGGCAATCGCTATCGATGGACGTGAGCGCATCTACGTTGCAGACGAGTTCCACCACAACATCACCGTGTTCGACTCGTACGGAGAGTTCGTAGGGAATTGGGGAGATTATGGCAGCGGCGACGGCCAAATCAACGGACCCTCTGGCCTTGCCGTCGACTCTGAGAACAACGTGCTCGTGGTAGACCAGAAGAACAATCGCATCCACAAGTTCACCGCCGGTGGAGAGCACCTACTTCAGTGGGGGGAGGCAGGCACCGGCGAAGGGCAGTTCGACTTGCCCTGGGGCGTAACTCTGGACTCCGAAGGGAACGTGTACGTCGCTGATTGGCGCAACGATCGCATACAGAAATTTTCCCCGGAAGGGCAATTTATGGCAGCGTTCGGCGAGTCAGGGGACGGCGACGGGCAGTTCAAACGACCCGCAAAGCCTGCGGTGGACTCACAGGGTTATATCTACGTTGCCGACTGGGGTAACGAGCGAGTGCAAGTGCTGGGTCCAGACGGTAGCTTTCAGTTGAAACTGCGAGGTGCGGCCACCGTGTCGAAGTGGGCACAGGAGTTCCTTGATGTCAACCCAGACGAAAGCCTCACTCGGGACCAGTCGAATCTAATTCCAGACCTGCCTTCGCACCTTGACACGCCCTAC
>Ga0310123_10004783_pt1 | contig 10200 bp, 6 predicted proteins | sample CB6_AW_1057_MG_FD_203505 | JGI IMG/M metagenome (GOLD analysis project Ga0310123, IMG submission 203505) | Marine microbial communities from Western Arctic Ocean, Canada - CB6_AW_1057 | ecosystem: Environmental > Aquatic > Marine > Oceanic | place: Canada: Western Arctic Ocean | collected...
AAATGCAAAGGACATCATGCCAGGATATGACACGAACGCGCTGGCGCTTGCGGGGGGCGTCGGAGGAGCCAAACTGGCGTTGGGACTCGCCAAAATCCTTGACCCCGATCAACTGACGGTTGTCGTGAACACAGGCGACGACGAAATTTTCTATGGGCTGCATGTTTCACCGGATCTGGATACCGTCATGTACACGCTAGCCGGCATCGCCAATCCGGAAACAGGCTGGGGGATCACAGGCGAGACATTCAATATGCTAGAACGGTTGACCGCCTACGGCGAGGACACTTGGTTCGGTCTAGGAGACAAGGACCTAGCGACCCACATACGCCGAACTAATCTGTTGAACAACGGAGAATCCCTCTCCGAAGTTACATCAAAACTCGCCGCCGCACTAGGCGTCGAACACGCCATCGTGCCGATGACAGACGACTCATTCAGAACCATCGTGGATACGGAGATTGGCTCACTGGCCTTCCAGGATTACTTCGTGAAGCACAGGAGCGAACCGAAAGCCACGGCTATCCGTTTTGATACTAATGGCGGCGCCAGACCTTCTCCAGGATTCGGAAGGGCGCTGAGCGAATCTAAAATCATTGTGTTCTGCCCATCGAACCCGTATCTGAGCGTCGCCCCAATCTTGGAAGTCACTGGAATTCGCGAACGAATCGCGGGATTCCCCGGCAAACGGATTGCCGTCAGCCCGATAATTGGCGGCGCAGCTATCAAAGGTCCAGCCGCGAAACTAATGGCAGAGTTTGGCGTCGAGCCGTCATGTGTCGATGTGGCGAAACAGTACATTGGACTCTGTGACGCTTTTGTGATCGACAACATCGACGCCGATCGGGCTAATGAGATCGACTCGTTGGGAATGGACGTTCTAGTCTGCAACACGATCATGACCTCGAAAGAAGACAAGATGGCTCTCGCCCGAAAGGTTCTGGATTTTGCCCTCCGGTAGCGTACGAGCCAATCGAACCATTGGAATCATTCCGATGAAACCAGCGGCCCAAGCAAAAACCAGGCTGGCACCTTCGCTCGACTCGGACCAGCGTGCAACCTTAACTTGGAACATGCTGAAAATCGTACTACATGCCGCAATTTCGTCATCCCTAATCGATGTGGTCGTTGTTGGAGGGGATTCTGAGATCCGGGTAATTGCAGAGGCAGGTAACTCGAATTGGCGACCGGACAAGGGGAGGGGCCTGAATGGAGAGTTGTCCGCGCAGGTTCAGATAAATTCTTCAAACGGCGCTGCGTCGATGTATATACCCGGGGACCTGCCATTGTTGACTACTGCCGACGTGGAACAGGCTCTCGACAGTTCAAAGTTTGGAAGCCTGTTAACCATCTGTCCAGCGGTTGGCGACGGCGGAACCAATGGACTGGTAGTTCCTGCCCAAAGCCCATTTCGGATACAATTGGGCGCGGACAGTTTTTACAGACACACAACCTCTGCCGAACAAGGGGGCCTGCCTTTCGCCATCGTGGAGACTCAGGGGTTCGGCTTGGACCTCGACACCTCAGGTGATCTCGCCGAACTTCGACGAATTGCTCCGGGCGCTGTCGAGCGCATATTACGACCAGGAGACGAGAACTGAAATTGAATTTCGGAATTCTACTGCCAACACGAGGCCTGCTGATGCAGGGCGGCCAGCCTAAGAATATCGACAAAATCTTGGATATGGCCGAAACAGCAGAGCAGGCAGGCGTCGAATCCGTTTGGGTCGGCGACAGCCTTACAGCAAAGCCCAGGCTTGAGCCACTGACCGTGCTGGCCGCTGTGGCCGCGAGAACGCGCAGAGTCAGGCTTGGGACCGGGGTCATGCTAGGAGCGCTGAGGCATCCGGTTTTGCTGTCTCACGCGGCGGCGACCGTCGATCTGATTTCCGAGGGCAGGCTCGTTTTGGGCATGGGTGTTGGGGGCGCCTTCAATGACGCACAACGCCAGGAATGGAAAAACGCGGGCGTTGATCCATCCTCACGAGCTTCAAGATTCGAGGAAGTTGTCCATCTGCTCAAGCGTCTCACGAGTGGCGAACGCGTCACCCATAACGGTCGACACTTCCAAATGGAGGATGTCGCGATCGCCCCCGTGTCTCCAAACGAAGGCGGCACCAGAGTGCTTATCGCTTCCCACTGGAGGGCGAACCGCGACAGTCAGTTTGAACGCGCCGCAAGGCTTGGGGACGGCGTTATATCCATATCTGACTACCCTGACGAGTTCACCCAGGTCAATGACCGGGTGAAATTTCATGCAGAAGTTTTGGGTCGAGATTACGACGCGATGGAACGCGTTTTCTACTTGACCGTGAACCTGACGTCGGACTCTGATGCTGCCACGGCTGAGGCAGACCGTTTCCTCAAGATGTACTACGGAATAAATATGTGGGCCGACCGCTGGGGTCCGTTCGGAGCGCCGGAACTTGCGATCGAGCGCATCCGCCTATACCGGGAAGCGGGAGCTCAAACAATTGTCGTCCGATTCGCGTCGTTCGAGCAAGAAAATCAGTTGGACACTTTCCTGACCGAGGTGGCTCCAGCCTTCAAAGATTAGCTCTGACAAAATTACCCGGCCATCATCTGGAATTTCTTTTCTGACCATACCCGGATGCCTAGGTTGTGGGCGTCAACCAGCTTCGAGCCCGCGTCTTGGCCCACAACCAGGAAGTCTGTTCGCTTGCTGACACTGCCAGAGACCGCGCCGCCCAACTCCTTTATCCGCGATTCGATGTCGGATCGGCTGAAGTTCCGGAGGCGTCCGGTCACAACAAATCGCCTGCCTTCAAGGGTCTGCTCTAGGTTGGCGGATTCGTCGATGGTCTGCTCCATTTGCAATCCGGCGTCCTTGAGTTTTTCAACGACCGCCACATTGCTTTCGTCCGCGAAGAAATCGACAACGCTATGAGCGATCTTAGGGCCAATCCCAGGGATTGCGAACAGTTCATCGGCGTCCGCAGATTTCAGAGCGTCCAGCGTCCCTTTATTCCGAGCCAGCAGAGTGGCAACTTCGGTCCCCACCAGATCGATTCCCAGGGACACCAACACCCGGATAAACGGTTGCTCCTTGCTCTTTTCGATGGCCGCAATAAGATTCGTCACGCTCTTTTCAGCCATGCGCTCCATTTCAAGGATGTTTTCACGGTGATTTTTCAGCAGATATATGTCGCCAACGTCCTTGATGAAACCCTGGTCTATAAGGGCCTCGCCTTGTTTGACTCCTAACCCTTCGATATCCATCGCGCCCTTGCTGACGAAATGCTCAATCAGTCGCACCAATTGAGCAGGGCAGGCGCTATTGACGCAAAATGAGGCCGCTTCGCCTTCCCTACGTACGAGCTTGTTTTCACAGCTAGGACACTCCTCGATCATCTTGAATTTAGGTGGTTCACCATCGCGATATTTAGGCAAAGCCTTCACCACTTGAGGGATGACCTCACCTGCCCGTTCGACCACAATGCGGTCGCCAACACGTAAATCCTTTTCAACAATGTAATCTTCGTTATGTAGGGTCGCTCGCTCGATGGTTGCGCCACCAATTAAGACTGGTTTCAGGATAGCGTATGGATTTATGCGTCCTGTTCGCCCGACATTAAATTTGATGTCTTCAAGGACAGTTTCTTCCTGCATGGCAGGAAATTTGTAAGCGATCGCCCATCGGGGCTCGCGACCGACATTTCCCAGGTGGTTCTGATAATCGAGTCGGTTGACCTTGATTACGACACCATCGCAAGCGTAGTCCAACGACTCGACATTCTCGATCCACGAGCGGTAGTAATTCGCGGCTTGGGATATAGATTTCGCCAGGAAATTGTTGGCGTTGGATCTGAACCCCAAGCTATCCAAGTAGTCCAATCCTTCGGATTGCGATTTAATGTCGGGCAATCCCACTGAGGCGCCGATTGAGTACACAAATATGTCAAGCGGCCGTTCCGCCGTCATTTTGGGGTCGAGTTGTCGCAATGAGCCTGCCGCGGTGTTGCGAGGGTTGGCGTACATGGGCAAACCTTCGGCTTCGCGTTGGATGTTGAATGCAACGAATTTGGACCGCGGAAAATAGACCTCGCCCCGCACCTCGATCAACTCTGGGGCCAAATCAGGGTTGAGGCGCATCGGGATGCTCTTTATCGTCTTCAGATTGGACGTCACGTCCTCCCCAACGCTGCCATTGCCGCGGGTCGCTCCTCGGACCAGGTTGCCTCTCTCGTATGTCAGCGCGACTGCCAGGCCATCGTACTTGAGTTCGCACATCATCTCGAAGTCGTCGCGCTCCAGTATATTCGACACACGGGCGTGCCAAGCCAACAGTTCATCATCGTTAAACGCGTTGCCCAGACTCAGCATAGGCAGTCGATGCGTCACCTGCTGGAATCCGTCGGCAGGCTGTGCTCCGACTCGTTGAGTCGGCGACTCGGGAGTGACTAGCTCGGGATGTTCGCCCTCGATCTGCCTCAGCTCGCGGATCAGCCGGTCGTACCCGGTATCCGGTATTTCTGGAGAGTCCAGGACGTGATAGAGGCGGTCGTGTCGTTCGATTTCACGCCGCAGAGTTTCGACATGAGTTGCCAAATTGGCGTCGGTGGTTGCCATCATTATCTCCGATTGATGCGTCCCACAACTTACTTGGCTGGCAGTTAGGGGCAAAAGTTATCTGGGATAGCGGACATCATTATCTGAATCAAATAGAAGACTATATCTTAACTGAATGAGGCTCAAGCAGGTTTTGGGAAAGGAATCTCACATACTGGACGGAGGTTGTCCAACTGGCTATACTCGAAGTTACTCACATGGTAGGGAGAATCGTTGGATTCTTAATCGACCAGGCGATGAACCTCCCTTCAGTTTTCCAGAGGTGAAAAGTTGGCGCCGTCCAGCGAATATCTAGATTTCATAGGTCAGTACCCGCCGCTTTCGGCAATTGGCAACACCCCCCTTGTGGAGATCGATCTCGATTGGGACATCGGGGACGCCGAAATCCACGCGAAGTTTGAACATCTCAACCCAGGCGGCTCCCTCAAAGACCGCCCCGTGTTGAAGATGCTGGTTGAAGCAATTTTGGCCGGCGATCTGACCAAAGACATTACTATCTTGGATGCAACCTCCGGCAACGCGGGGATCGCCTATGCAATGATCGGCGCCGTTTTGGGTTATCGGGTTGAGCTTGTCATGCCGGAGAATGCCAGTGAGGAGCGTAAAAAGCGTCTTCTGGCCCACGGAGCGAACATTGTCTACACCGACCCTATGCTGGGATACGATGAGACGCTCTACGAGGTTAAACGCCGATACGAGGCCAACCCAGACAAGTATTTTTATTGCGACCAGTATAGTAATCTAAACAACCCGCAGGCCCATTATGAGACCACAGGCGAGGAGATTCTCAAACAGGCTCCAAACATCACGCACTTTGTCGCAGGTGTTGGGACCGGCGGGACAATCAGCGGTGTAGGGCGCAGGCTTAAAGAATTTAACTCGGACATCCAGGTTGTCGGTGTCAACCCACCGGAGTGGCCGGGTGTTGAAGGTCTCAAGCCTCTTGGAGAAGGGCACATTATCCCGGACACGCTGGACGAGAGCGTCGTTGACGAGATGCTTCCCATTGATGTTGATGAAGCGTTCGATTTTTCCAGGCGTCTGTCCGCTGTGGGATTGTTCGCGGGACAATCATCCGGCGCTTACATGCTGGGAGCCTACAAAGTCGCACAACAAGCCCGTTCGGGGAAAGTCGTTACAATCTTCAACGACATCGGGGAGCGCTATTTCAGCACCGGAATGTGGGGCTAAGTTTCCTCGGGTTTGTGTTTTCCGTGAACCAGTGCCAGCCCAGACTAAACGTCCAAGTTTTTGACTTCGAGCGCGTGGGTCTGGATGAAGTTCCGTCGAGGCTCCACCAGGTCGCCCATCAGCATCGTGAACGTCTCATCAGCCGCCGCGGCGTCACTGACGGAAACCTGAAGCAGAGTGCGCTTCTCTGGGTCCATCGTTGTCTCCCACAATTGGGGGGCGGTCATTTCGCCGAGACCTTTGTACCTTTGCATTCCAATGTTCCGACGCTTTCCCAACTGGACCATGATTCCTTCGCGCTCGCCTTCGCTGTACGCGTAGTGAACCTGTTTCCCTGTGGTGATCTTGTACAGCGGTGGCTGGGCGATATAAAGATGGCCGTGGTCCACCAGCTCCTTCATGTGGCGATAGAAGAACGTCAGAATTAGCGTCCGAATATGGGAGCCGTCGACGTCGGCGTCGGTCATAATGATCACGCGGTGATAGCGGAGTTTGGTCAAATCGATTTCGTCGTCCAACCCGGCGCCGATAGCTGTAATCATCGCCCGGATTTCCTCGTGGGAGATCATCTTGTCGGCTCGCGCCTTCTCGACGTTGAGTATCTTTCCTCTTAGTGGCAAGATCGCCTGAGTGCGCCTGTCGCGTCCCGCCTTTGCCGTCCCGCCTGCTGATGGGCCTTCGACGAGATATATTTCGCAAAATTCGGGGTTCTTTTCAGAGCAGTCCGCCAATTTGCCAGGCAGACCGCCGCCATCCATCGCATTCTTGCGGATAATCAGGTCGCGGGCCTTGCGCGCGGCTTCTCTCGCCCGTTGGGCTGTTAGGCACTTCTCGATGATTCGCCTAGCCTCTGTGGGGTTATCTTCTAGGTAGTGATTGAGCGCCTCGGCAATTACTGTTTCTACCTGAGTCCTCACCTCTGGGTTGCCAAGTTTGCCTTTGGTTTGGCCTTCGAATTGCGGGTCTTTGAGTTTGACGCTTATGACTGCGGTGAGGCCTTCTCGGGTTTCCTCACCTGCTAGATTTGTGTCGTTATCCTTGATGATTTTCTGTTTTCGACCATAGTCATTCAGCACACGAGTGAGAGCGGACCTGAATCCGGTAACGTGAGAGCCGCCGTCATGCGTGTTGATGCAATTCGCAAAGGAATACACGAACTCATTGAAGCTGTCGTTGTACTGCAAAGCGGCCTCCACGATGGACCCATCAATATGCTGCTCCACATAGATCGGCTCGTCATGCACGACCTCACGGGACTGGTTGAGGCTCTTGACGAAGCTGGATATGCCTCCGTCGAAGTAGTACGTTACCTCGTTATTTGGCCATCTGTCTTCGTGGAAGTCGCTTTTGAAGTGTATTTCGAGACCTTTGTTGAGGTAGGCCATTTCTTTGAATCTCTGAGTCAGCGTGTTATATTCGTACTCGATCTCCTCGAAAATATCAGGGTCGGGGGAGAACGTGGTCACGTTGCCCGTGTGTTTGGCCTCTTCGTCCGTGGCCTTGCGGTACTTCAGGTCTGTCTGTCGGATGCCGCGAGAGAACTCCTGGCTGTACACCCGGCTTCCGCGATAAACCTCCACGTTCATATAAGTTGAAAGCGCATTTACGACTGATGCTCCAACACCGTGAAGCCCGCCTGACACCGCGTACGCCTTTCCGCCGAATTTGCCACCAGCGTGCAGAGTAGTCATGACTGTTTCGACGCCAGACAATCCTGTGGTCGGATGTCTGTCAACCGGAATCCCCCTGCCATCGTCGCGAACCGTGACAACTCCATCTGCGGATATGTAGATAGAGACACGACTGGAGAATCCACCCATATACTCGTCAACGCTGTTGTCGACGATCTCATATACCAGGTGATGTAGGCCACGCTGGTCGGTGCTGCCAATATACATTCCAGGACGGCGGCGAACGGCCTCCATCCCTTCCAGAACCTGAATGTCTGAGGCGGTGTACTGATCATTGTCTTTATCGAATTTCTGGGCGGCCATACGGTCCTCCTAGAGGAATTATCCAGCTTGCTTGATCAGTTATGTGAAGGCATGTTCAATAGGTCGACGGACTAACTGGTATCTGAGGCGGAGCAGTTAATTCTGACGCCCGTGTCATGTGCGGGGCACTATTTAACGGTCGAAGTAGGGTGGATTGGAAGGAGAATATGTGGCGACTGGTTCGCCAAACCTCTGGGGAGTAGAGGGCAAATCACTTTATGTTTTTCACTAGCATTCAATGAATATTGTATCAAATTTGACCATAAATCTCAATCTACGCGAGGCATTTTTGGGCGTCTTTTTCCGAGTTTAGGGTAATTTTGCCCCTGATCCAGTAATCACGGCAGTTCGTTGACCGTTGGGGCATACGATGCTATCTGGACACTTGTTCAAGTTTTCAATTTCTCAGCGTCGTTAACTCGACGATTTCTTGCATCCGAGGTTGACAGTCAGTGGCATAGGTGTAAATATATGTGTTGCGCCGCAGTTGCGCAGCAGATTTAACAATTGAATCCACGTGGCAGGAGTGCCTTCTTAAACGAAGGCTGAAATGAGGAAGCCGGTCAAAGTCCGGCGCTGTCCCGCAACGGTAGGCCCTGTATTCTCAGGGCGAGCCCGGTCCACTGCTTCGATCCATGTCTTGGCCTTCGAGGAAAGGTACGAGCAGTGACGGTGCTCAGAGATTCCCCACTTCCTCAATTGGAGTGGGGTTTTTTGTTGCAAAAACACTAATGCCGCTCCAATTCTTCCTCGAAATTTAGAATGGGGAGGAAATAAATGAGGATACAAACCTGGTTCATGTCGGCCGTATGCGTCACGGCGCTGGCCGCGTTCGTGGCTTGCGGCGCTGACACGCCCGCAAGCTCCGTGGTTCCAGCGGCGGCCAACGTTGCGGCTCCAGCGTCACCGCCTGCGGTGCCCGTAACTACGCCGGCCTTACAGCAAATCGAGTACACACAGGCCTTGCCATCGCTGCCTTTGCCTGCGATGGCCGCGATTCCAGCCGCCCCAGCGCCCCAGAAACAAATAACGGCCCCATCGCCTCAAACGACAGCGCGGGCGGTCCGCACCGCAGCCCCTCGGCCTGCTGCCCCTGCGGCTCCTGTATTTCCTGTTACCGTCAAAGATGGCAATGGCGACGACGTTGTATTCGACTCTCCGCCTGAACGAATCGTCGCCTTCGACTCCGCCGTCGTGGAAATACTATTTGCCATCGGAGAAGGAGACAGGGTGGTCGGAACGCACGAATTCGTGACGTCGCCTCCGGAGGCCAATGACGTTCCGAGGGTCGGCGGCGCTTTCAACATGGACGTCGAGGCGACCGTTGCCTTGGAACCTGATCTTGTGTTCTTGTTTTTCGGCCGATTCAAGGAAGACTTGGAGCGCGCCGGTCTGAGAGTGCTGTTCATCGCCACCTTAAGCGATGATTTCAATAAGGTAGCCGACCGTATTCGACTCTGGGGCGAGATTGTCGGCAACCCGGTCAGCGCGGAGGCTGTGGCATCAGATTTCGAAGAGCGAGTTAAGACCATCACCACAACGATGGCCGACTATACGGCAGGCCCTAGCGTGTTTCAAGATGAGGGAGCACTGTGGACCCCAGGACAGGGCACGCTGATTCAGCAAGTGTTCGACGTTCTCAAATTGGAGAACATCGCGTTCGACGTAGTTGGCTACGAGCAGATTAGCCCAGAACTGATCGTCGAGCGGGACCCCGGCGTCATAATCGCGTCTTACGGAGATTCGATCAGCGGCGATCCGGTTTTTAAGGACTTGCTGGCTGTGCGAAACCGCTCCGTTTACGTTCCAACCTCTGATGCGCTGTCAATCGCTGGCCCTAGATTCGTCCAGGGAATCGAGGAGCTGGCCCGCTGGGTCTATCCAGGATTGTTCCCGTAATCGAAACGACTACTCCAAAACAAATGAGGACTATCAGTGAGCGGCAGGACGCGTGAATTTTCGGCTTCCCGATACCCGAGCATTCCGGTATCGGTGGGCCTTCGATACCCATGGTGGCGTCTCGTTGCCGCCTCTGGCGCGGTTGTGGTGGTCGCGTTGTTCGCTGTCAGCCAGGGATCGGTAGGGATACCGATAGGCGACGTAGTCAAGATACTAGTTTCGCGACTTCCGTTCGTCTCGATTGAAGCCGACTGGCCATCGACGTGGGAAACTATCTTGTGGCAACTGCGCTGGCCGAGAGTCGTGTTGGCTGGGATAGTCGGCGGTGCCTTAGCAACATGCGGGGCAGCGTACCAGGGTTTGTTCAAAAACCCGCTGGCAGACCCGTACCTGATAGGTGTGGCATCGGGCGCTGGATTGGGGGCCACGATTGTGTTGGTTTCAGGTGTTCCGTTGTTCGTCGTGGGAATCAGCGTTCTGCCTGCCGCGGCGTTCGCGGGAGGGATGGTCGCGGTTGTCATGGCAT
>Ga0310123_10004784_pt1 | contig 10199 bp, 11 predicted proteins | sample CB6_AW_1057_MG_FD_203505 | JGI IMG/M metagenome (GOLD analysis project Ga0310123, IMG submission 203505) | Marine microbial communities from Western Arctic Ocean, Canada - CB6_AW_1057 | ecosystem: Environmental > Aquatic > Marine > Oceanic | place: Canada: Western Arctic Ocean | collected...
CTGGAAACCTACGAGGCGACCATGGATCCGTCGACCTTTTTCATTCTGGGTACCGATAGCGACTTTCTGCGGTATCTGGAGCAAGCGCAGTAGCGACGGCGCCGCGACGCTGCCAGCTCGGGTGGGGCTCATAGTGCCACCACCCGAGCTGAATCGCGTCAGCTCCCAGACCTCCGGCCGCCGATCCCCGTATATCGCGGGTCAGACCGAGTCGTTTCCGTAGTTTCGCGAGACCCTGACGTGAGATCCCAAGCTCGCGGACGTTGCCAGGCCAGCGATACGCCGCGAGGACAGCCAAAGTATCGGGCCGAAGAACCGCCCGTCCCCCAGTGGTCCGGAGCGCTTCCACCCAGAAATACTCCACGAGCGCCACGATATCGCCGCCCCTCTCCCGAAGGGGCGGCACCGAGATACGAAGTACACCAAGACGAAACACCAAGTCCGCACGAAAACGTCCCTCCGCCACGCGCGGTCGAGACTGGCCAGCAGCACCGGGAGTAAAGTGAATCTTGTCTTTCAGGATTCTGGAAATGCGGGTAATTAGGACACGTTTAGATCCGTACGGCTGTGCAGACGGGTGTGCCAGGCATATTTGACAGCCTGGAGGTGTAAGTCATCTGCTCAGGTTTGGTGGAGACAACGGGCTTGCGAGGCGCAAGGGCGACGACCGCGAGGTGTCGTCTGAAAGAAGCGCGGCGGCGAAAGCCGCGACCTTACGGACAGAAACCGAATAGAGAGGCAGTCTGGGTTGGACGAGCGGGCCCGGATCCGCGGGGACGGTCCGGCCCCGCGCAGCTCGCTCCAACTCCCGACGCAAACGCTCATTCTCGCGTTCGAGATCTTCGGGGCGTTCCAAATGATCCGGCACATCGACGTTATGCCAGATCAGTACAAGAAGTACAAGTAAAATACCAGGTCAAGGAGCCAGAACCCGGCAACCAGTTACACTGGGGTTTTGTCGCGTCTCTGGGATCACCGGTTGGCATCGACGGTGCGGCGGGTGTGCATCAAAAACGTGTCATCATCGCAACGATGGGTATGGAAGTCGCGCAATGTGGGTCGACTTTGATTCTGGGGGCTTCATTTCCTAAACGCATGGCGGGCAGATCTCCCATGCCGATCTGGGTCGTCGCTGGGAATCGGTCGGGCACCAAGCGCAGCTGGTCGGTATCTCGTGCGTAACCCTGTACGGGATCCGGCCACGCCCGGAGACTCCTCTGGCGTTTCTCTGCGCGGTTTTGGATCCGGCCGCGCAATGCGACGCTTGTGGTTGGTGGCTCCAGAAGAGGGCGCCGCATTTGATCCTGCCGCTGCTCTACGAGATTTTTCCAGCCAAGCCTGGAGCTGATTTCGCGCGGCGCGGACGCAAACATTCTCTCCGCCCTGCGCAACAAGAACGTCGACGCCGGATGGGCCGCGGTCGGCATAGAGGCGTTCGCGCACGGACCGGACGATTCACTCCTGAAGGCGTTGGCCGAGCGCAGTGGTGCCTGGCACATCTCGTACTAGGGGCCGAAGAGCGATCCCGAAGGGACGCTGCAAGACGTCTGCGCATTCATCGGCGTCTCGTTCGTTCCCGAGATGACCGAAGCGATCGGCCCGACCGACGCGATCTTCAAGGATGGGGTGCGCAATCATGACGCTGGCCTAGGGCGCGCTCGCGAGGACCGCCTATGGCGTGAGCCGCGCGCCGCCGCTGGCATTGACCCGACGTCTCGACAACGTCCGCACCTGGCGCGCCGCACGGAAGATCGTCGCGCCAACACACGTTCAGGAACGTGGTGGCGCGCTACGGTCTTAGGGAGGACGGGAGATGGACGGAATCACCGGACTGGAATCACAGCCGCGAACCAGGGCACTCATCGACGCGGTACTCGCCGTCTGGCCCGAGCACCGGGCGTACCTCACCAAGAGCTTCCGCGCGCGCAGCGCGTCCACTGTCGAGGCGACGGAGCGAACAGCGAAGCTGCTCGGTCGGGTCCAGGATGACAACCTAAAGACCCTGAGCAAGGCATATCGCTGGGTGTGCGACATGCTGATGGCGGAGGAACTCCACTTTCGGAGAAACGGCAGCTACCGTTGCTCCACTTTCGCGGAGGTGAATGAGGCGGTCTATCAGGGCAGCGACATGCGCACCTACGTCCAGGGCCTGCTGGTGACCCAGGTGCTGTGGGCCCAGCATGCGCGGAGCATGGACTTCTACCTACACAAGTTCCTGCCGAGCTTGCCGGATCAATACCGCCACCTCGAGGTTGGCCCGGGACACGGGATACTTATTTACTATGCCGCCTTCGCCGAGCGCTGTGCTTCAGCAGCGGGGCGGGACATCAGCCCGGTGAGCGTCGATGTGACCCGTCGCTGTGTGCGCGAGCTCGGTATCGAAACACCCGTGGCCCTGGAGGTCCGTGATGTCATGGAACCTCCGAGTGATGGCGAGAGATTCGACAGCATCGTCATCAGCGAAGTTCTCGAGCACCTCGAAGACCCCCGCGGCGCGCTAGACAATTTGCGCGGTCTGCTGACCGAACGGGGTCGGCTGTATGTGAACGTTCCCGTGAATGCCCCGGCCGTCGACCACATCTATCTACTACGTTCACCCGAGGAAGCCATCGCGCTGGTCGAGTCTGCCGGCTTCGTGATCGAAGAAACCCTGTTCGCACCGCCTGCCGGCTATACCCTGGCGCGAGCGCGCAAGCTCGAGGCCTCGATCTCGGTTGTGATATCAGCGCGCCGCGCTGGCTGAGCCGCGCTGACTCGTCCAGGCTACCCGCGGAAGTCCTCGATAACTCGAACGTCGCCGGGGTGGGGGGGGCCGCGAGCGCCGTGCCCAGGCGCCGCGCGACGGCAGAGGGTGGGAGTGCGGGGCCGAGGTGTGGATTGTGCGTAAAGGTGGTGAGGAGGCGCGGTGGGCGCAGGATGAGATAGCTGACCTGTCGGTACTCCACCGCAGCGACTCGGAGCAGGGCTTCGGCCGCACATTTCGCGGCCACGTAGTGCGGCCAATGGGCCGGAGGCTCGTTGACCGCCGTCGAGGAAATGAACACGCACCAACCCTGCGATTCGTCGAGGCGCGGCAACGCGTGGGCCATCGGCGTGCTGACGAGGGCCACCGCTTCACCGACGTGCGCATGGACGCGCCCGAGGGAGGCACCGTCGATCCATAATGGCTGCAAGGTCGGCGAGGCGTTGCACACCAGGATGTCGAGATGCCCGTGTGCCTCGGTGATGGTTTCCAGCACCCCCTGACACCACGCGTTGCTCGAGGCGGACCCCTGCGAGCCCACCAGACGCCCCGGTGCGTCCTGCGTAGCCCGAAGCACGTCGGCGAACGCGTCCTCGCTGTAGACGTAGCTTCCCGTGACCGCCGCCGCCCGCCAGGCGAGCTCACAGGCGATGGCCGCCCCGAGGCCGCGACTGGCGCCGATCACCAGTCCGACCTTCCCTTCGAGACCTGTCGGCGTCGCATTGCGCGTCGGCCCGTCGACGGGCACTGTTTCGCGGACCATGCTCTGCAGGCTCGCCTTGCATGGGGGCTGCCCGTCACCGGAGAAGGTCGCCTCCATGCTGATCAGGGCGAAGCGAGCGTCGACCGACAGCACGTCGATGGCGAAGTCCCAGCGATTAGCGATCGACGAAACCGGTGGGAACTCGATCGCCAACGCAACGAACAGCGCCTGCTCACCAGGGACCTCCATGCCCACCACGTAGCTGCACGCGCAAAGGGCGGCCACTTCGAACGGTCCGAGACCGCGCTCGGGCAGGGCGAGCTTCTCGGCCAACTCGACGACGGCATTCCACGCTGGTCCGTAGGCTCCATGCGATGAGCCGGCGCCGGTCGGCGCAGAGGCCGCAGGCGTTAAGCGGGGTGCCACGCCGTCGCCCCGGGGTGCATCTGACGCGGGCGCCCCGCCGCTGAACTTCGCGGTCAGTTTCGTGACGAGCCTCCGGCCATCCTTGATCCGCAACACGATCTCGTCGTCGGAATGCCATTTCGTGTGCAGTTGATATTCCACGCCGACGAACATCGCTCCTTTGAATTGGGCCTTGGCCGACTTGAGCCGGGTGCCGGTGCGGGTTGGCAGACAAGCGAAGGCCCGCAGTGTCGCTAGCACGCCAAAGACGACGGGCGCGCCGAAGGCCGTCTGTCTGGCGTAAGCAACGGAGCGGTGCAGTGGGTTCTCGTCGTGGCTCGCCCGACGAAAGAGGTCCAGGTCTTCCTCGGAGAACAGGATGGTGCTGGCACGCATGATGGTAGAGGGCATTTCGCCGGCCCTCAAAATCTTAGACGGTATTTGGCGAGTCTGCTGGTTTACAGAAGATCAGCTGGACTCGAGACTCTGAACATCGTGCACTGCGTGGTGCTTCTGCCGTTAATAACTATTGGTGGTCGGCGCCGCAAGGATATCGCGGAAGCTCAGTGCGCGGGCACCCAAGCCGGCGACCATCGCTGGCGTCCGCGCCTCGCGTACCGCGGCGGCACGAGGCATCCAGATGTGCGAGACATAGAGCGACCTCAGGGCCTTCCGAAGCTCAGTCCTCCAGCGTGCCGCCGAGTGCGGCGTATCTGTCACCATAGGGCCTAGTGTCAGTGCTTCAGCGGGTCTCGCCGCGGCGCTGTTGCAGGAGGTGCCCGCGGGCTGACCGTCCGCACGACCAGCCGGTCTCAGAACACCCAGCCCCAAACGGTCTTGGGTAGTGCGAAATGTTGATCAGTTCTACAATTCATTGGATACCGATGATCCGCGAGATCGTGAAATACGGCGAGACTGTTCTCCAGCGACCAGCCGCGGAGGTCGAGGACATCACCGACGAGATTCGCACGCTTGTCGACGACATGATCGACACGATGTATGCCGCATCGGGTGTGGGGCTGGCCGCGCCCCAAGTGGGCATCTCGAAGCGAATTCTTGTGACTGACGTGTCCTCCGGGCGACCTGGGGACGGTCTGATCGTGATGATCAACCCGACCGTCACCAGGCGGGACGGAGTACAAACGGAGCCGGAGGGCTGCCTGAGTGTCCCTGGCTTCGAGGCACCGGTACCTCGCCCCGCCGAGCTGGCCCTGCGGGGTCTTGACCGAGATGGCACCGAGCAAGAAATTGTGGGCACGGAGCTATTGGCGCGCGCGTTTCAGCACGAGCTGGACCATCTCGACGGCTCCTTGTTTCTCGACCGCCTGCACGGGTTCAAGCGCGACCTCATTCTGCGAAAGATCCGCAAACGCCGACGTTCGGGGGATTGGTGAATATCGTCTTTTTGGGAACTCCGCGGTTTGCGGTGCCAACCCTCGAACGCCTCCTGGCCGGTGGTCACGACGTGGTAGCCGTCGTCACGCAACCAGACCGACGCCGGGGCCGCGGGCAGATCGTGTCGGCCTCCCCGGTCAAGACAACGGCCGTGGCTCACGGTGTGTCGGTGCTCCAGCCGGACACGCTGAAAGACCCGGAGTTTTTCTCGGCCTTCCAAGCCTGGAATCCGGACTTGGCCGTCGTCGCCGCCTATGGCAAGCTGATTCCAGACGACCTCCTGAACTTGCCCCGTCACGGGATGATCAACGTGCACGCATCCCTCTTGCCGGCTTATCGAGGCGCGGCCCCCATCCATCGCGCCGTGATGGCCGGCGAGCGACGCACCGGAATCACGATCATAAAACTGGTCCACGCGATGGACGCGGGGCCGATGCTGTCTCATGCCGCGGTTCCGATTGGACCAGACGATACGAGCGAGGTCGTCGAGCATGCCCTCGCCACGGTCGGTGCCGACCTCCTGGCCAGCGCCGTGGAGGACATCGCGCACGACCGGGCGGTGTTTCAGGAGCAAGACCATACGCAGGCCACACTTGCACGTCGTATTGCGCGCGCGGACGGCATCGTGGATTGGAGCCGGACGGCCGAATCCATTCACAACCAGATCAGAGGGTTGTACCCGTGGCCGCACGCCTTTAGCTTTGTGAACGGTAAGCGCGTGCTGCTCCGTCGCTCCGCGGTCGAAACACGGCCTACAGCGACGGGAACGGAGCCGATCGTGGCGCACGGCGAGATCCTCGTCGCCAGTCGAGACCGGCTGGTCGTTGCCGCCGGTCGGAACACGGCGCTGGGGCTGCTCGAGCTTCAGCCGGAAGGAAAACGCCCCTTGGCGGCGCACGAATTTTTGGCGGGACGCCCGTTGACAACCGGGACCCGGTTCACATCCTCAGTCGAATGATCGCCCCGGCTCGACGGGTGTCGCTTCGGGTACTTCGCGATGTGGCCACAGGTCGCCTGGACCTCGCCGACGCCCAGACACGAGCGCGCACCACGCTACCCGACTCTCGAGACCGCGCCTTGTCGGCCGAAATCGTTCTTGGCACACTCCGCTGGCGGGCCAAGCTCGACGCGATCATCGAGCAACTCTCCTCGCGCCCGCTCGCGCGTCTCGATACGGACATCCTCGACCTCCTTCGGATGTCGACATACCAGCTCTTGCATCTGCATCGTGTTCCCGCCCACGCCGTCGTTGATGACGCCGTTCGACTTGCGCGCGACCTCGGGAAGCGTAGCGCCGCGCCCTATGTTAATGCGGTGCTTCGGGCCGTCAACAAAGAGCCGGCAGCGTTCTGTGTCCCCACCCGGCCATCGGGAGCTGCGAAAGACAGCCCGGTGTCGGAAGCGGACCACTCGGCATGCCTCGACTATCTCAGTATTGCCCTCTCTCACCCGCGGTGGCTGGTCAAACGCTGGCTCCACCGCGTCGGATTCGATGCCACGGAGCGTTGGACGACGTTCAACAACCAGGCCGCTCCCATCGCGCTCCGTGTCAACCCGTTGCTCACCACCGCCACCCAGCTGGCCAACGAGCTGCGTCAACACGATGTTCACGTGACGGCTGGCCGCTATTCACCCCTGACCCTCATCGTGACCCGGGGCAATCCCCTGACGACACCGCTGGAACGGGATGGCCTCTTCTGGGCGCAGGATGAAGCCTCGCAACTGGTTGGGGAGTTGGTAACCGTCAGCCGTGATGACAGCGTCCTCGATCTCTGTGCGGCGCCGGGCGGCAAGTCCCTCGTGATCTCGACTGCCAGAACCGACGGAGGGCTCTTCATTGCCGGCGAGCGCTCGGCTCGTCGCACCCGCGCGCTCGCCGATACCTTGGCGGCGATGCACGCGAGGTCGCCGCGGATTGTACGTCTCGACGCGCGCCACCCGCCGTGCGGGTCGGTGTTTGACTGGGTCGTTCTCGACACGCCGTGCACGGGTCTGGGCACGCTCCGTCGAAATCCAGATATTCGATGGCGACGGTCGCTGACCGACGTCCGCCGAATGGCAACTGCCCAACAGGAACTGATCCGAGGGGCGGCCACGGCCGTTCGCCCGGGCGGACGTCTGCTCTACGCAACCTGCTCGAGCGAGCCCGAGGAAAACCGCGAGGTCGTCGAACAGTTCCTCCAGCAGGCGCCGGACTTCACACTCGAGCACCCGACCGTGCCCCAACTCGCCTCCCTCGTCGACGTGGATGGTTATTTCGAGACGTCGCCCGCTCGTGACAACCTTGAAGGATTTTTTGCCGCGACCCTCAGACGCACAATCGCCTGAACCTTGTGCAAAATAAGCACTTGCACTAGAATGTCGTACCGAATGTTCCGAGGGGGATCTCTCACAGCCTTTGCCGTTGGCCTTGGCAAATGGGTTGTGCTGCTATGCGGCCTTGGTGCGACGTTTGGCATTTTCGCCCTCGTATCTTTCCAGCTCGCGCTCAGGAGCCGTGAGGTGCCGGTTCCCGACATCAGCGGGCTCACCCCGCCCGAGGCCGAACAGCTTTTGGACGCAGCCGGACTCTCTGTGCGAATCGACCCGGTCAGTCGCGTGCACGACTCCATCACTGTGGGCCGTATCGCGGAGCAAGCGCCCGGCGCAGGTCTCTTGACCCGGAGCGGCCGCAGCGTCCAGGTATGGCTGAGCTCCGGTTTGACACCTGGGTCACTCCCCTCCCTGATCGGCGCGTCGGAGCGGGCTGCTCGTCAACGACTGGAGGAGAACGCCTTCGCCGTCGATGGACTCTCAGAGATCCGATCCAGCCGATATCCGGTCGACGCGGTCGTCGCGCAGGTGCGGACCGGTGACAGCTCCGGCCAGCGCGTCTCGCTGCTCGTCAACCGCGGAGAGCGCGGCGTGACCTATGTCATGCCGGACCTGATCCGTCTTGACGGTACCGCAGCCGCTGCGCTGTTGCGCGCGAGAGGCTTCAGGATTACGGTGGTGAGCGACCATCCGTATACCGGTGTTCCCCCCGGGATCATTTTGCGCCAGTCGCCTGAGGCGGGCTACCAGATTGCCCCCGGCGAGCTCATTCGGATCGAGGTCAGCCGGTGAGTATCCGGATCGCGCCGTCGATATTGTCGGCGGACTTTGGCCACCTGGCCGACCAGGTGGCGGAGGTCGAGCAGGGCGGAGCCGACTTCATCCACGTCGACGTCATGGACGGCCGGTTTGTCCCGAATATCAGTATTGGGGTGCCCATCGTGGCGGCACTGGCACGCACGGTGACCGTGCCGCTCGATATCCACCTCATGATCGTCGAGCCGGAACGCTATCTCGATGCATTCGTCAAGGCTGGGACAAAGGCCTCCGGCGAGTGCCTTGTCGGGATGATCTCGGTCCACGTCGAAGTCTCACCTCACATACACCGTACGTTGGGTGCCATCCGCGCCCTGGGCATAAAGGCGGGCGCTGTCCTCAACCCCGGCACCACCGCGCGTGTCTTAGAGCCGGTCGCCGAGCTCGTCGATTTCGTCACTGTGATGTCGGTGAATCCAGGCTACTCCAGCCAGCCATTTCTTCCGAGCAGCCTCGACAAAGTGCGAGCCGTTCGGGCGGTCCTGGACCACGCCGGCAACCGGGCTCCCGTGGAGATCGACGGAGGAATCGGACCCGACAACGCTGCCGACGCGGTGGCGGCGGGCGCCGAAATTCTCGTGGCCGCTTCCGCCATCTACGGGGCGCCTTCGGGTGGAACACCCGACCCGATGGGCGCCACTCAGCGACTCCGGGACGCAGCGACCCGTCACACGCCGGTGCCCGCGGCCGGATGATTCAGCATGCGGCACGCGTCCGGGTCCGCTACGCCGAAACCGACGCGATGGGTGTTGTCTACTACGCGAACTACTTTGTCTGGTTCGAGGTGGGCCGCTGCGAACTCCTCCGGGCGAGGGGTCACGCCTATCGCGCCCTCGAAAGCGACGGCGTAATGCTCCCGGTAATCGATGCGCGTTGCGAGTATCGCGCACCCGCTCGCTACGATGATGATTTGCGTATCGCCACGGTTGGGACGCTGCTGTCGCCGGTGCGGGTAGAGTTTCGATACTCTGTCACACGTGCGGGTGATGGCGCCACATTGGCGTCTGGACGCACTCTACACGCGGCGGTCGATAGATCTGGTCGCCCGCGACGCTTGCCCGAGGCGATCCAGGAAGTTTTTGAGTGAAGGCGGTCGTCACCGGTGTTGCCGGATTCATTGGGTCGCATCTTGCGGAACGTCTTCTGGATCGAGACGCCACGGTCGTCGGAGTCGATTGCTTTACCGACTTCTACGCGCGGGTCCTCAAGGAGGGCAACCTCGCGGCACTCAACCAACGACCTGGCTTTCGTTTGGTCGATTCCACGATTCAGGACGCCGACTGGCCGGACCTTCTCGATGGGGCCACCCACGTCTTTCATCTCGCTGCTCAGGCCGGAGTGAGACGCAGCTGGGGTCGTAACTTCGCGGTGTATACCAGTTGCAACGTGCAGGCCACGCAGACCTTGCTTGAGGCGTGTGTCGGGACCGACATCGAGCGTCTCGTGTACTCGTCGAGCTCGTCCGTCTATGGCGATGCGGTCGATATTCCCATGCACGAGGGCGCCGTGCCCCGGCCCGTCTCGCCCTACGGCGTGACCAAACTGGCAGCTGAGCACTTGTGCGGCTTGTATTGGTCGAACTATGCCGTCCCGACCGTGGCCTTGCGCTATTTCACGGTCTACGGTCCGCGCCAGCGCCCCGACATGGCGTTTAACCGGTTTCTTCGGGCCATTCGGGCCGGCACCCCGATTTCGCTCTATGGCGACGGGGAACAAACCCGTGATTTCACGTTTGTCGACGACGCGGTTTCCGCGAATGTCGCCGCCGCCGACCGAGGGATCCCCGGTGGCGTCTATAACATTGGGGGAGGATCCCGGGTCACC
>Ga0310123_10004787_pt1 | contig 10193 bp, 6 predicted proteins | sample CB6_AW_1057_MG_FD_203505 | JGI IMG/M metagenome (GOLD analysis project Ga0310123, IMG submission 203505) | Marine microbial communities from Western Arctic Ocean, Canada - CB6_AW_1057 | ecosystem: Environmental > Aquatic > Marine > Oceanic | place: Canada: Western Arctic Ocean | collected...
GTGTTGGCGGAATTGTCCGAACACGTCACGCAACTGGCCGGCCGCGACGACATCCGCGGACTGCTCTTCCGCAGCGGAAAACCCGGCCAGTTCCTCGCCGGAGCCGATCTCCACGAACTCGGACTGCTCGTCGACGCCGACGAAGCAAGGATCGAGCAGGGTCTCGCCGGCGGACACGACCTGTTCAACGCCATCGGCGAATTGCCCTTCCCCACCGTCGCACTGGTCGACGGCAAGTGCTTTGGCGGAGGCACCGAGCTGATCCTGTCGATGGACGAACGGATCGCCGTCGACTCACCCGGAATCGATATCGTGCTGCCGGAGGTCAAGATCGGGCTCTTCCCCGCCTGGGGCGGCTCGCAACGACTGCCTCGACTCATCGGACTGCATCACGCCATCGAGATCATCTGCGGCGGAGCCCCCGTGACCGCCCGGCGTGCCGCGGAACTCGGACTCGTCTTCGACTCCATCGACGACCCCGACTCGCTGATCGACGAGGGACGGCGGCTGCTTCTTTGGCTCGGACAGGACGACCGGTACCTGGCAATCCGAGCACAACGCCGGGCCCCGATGGGACTCAGCCAGGACCAGGCCAATTTCAGCTTCGCGGTCGCCGCCGGACAGGTAATGCTCAAGACCAAGGGCCAGTACCCCGCACCCATGGCGGCACTCGAAGCCATGCAGCAGGGACTCAATCGGCCGCTCGAAGAGGGTCTGGAGGTCGAACGCCAGTGCGCCCGACAGATCGTCGGCAGCGAAATATCAGGCAACATGATCCGGCTCTTCTTCATGCAGAACCGACTCGGACACGACGCCGGAGGACCACGCGACACGCAGCCGCGTGATGTGGGACGCATCGGAGTGCTCGGAGCCGGACTGATGGGTGCCGGGATCACCACCGCTGCCGCCAGGCGAGGCATTCCGGCCACCATGATCGATCTCGACAACCAGCGGATCACCGAGGGGCTCGAGAGTGCCGGTGCGGTGGTCGCGAGCCGGATCAAGATCGGACGCGCCACGCCCGAAGACCTCGGCCGCATGATGGCACTCATCTCCACCGGCACCTCACACGCTGCACTCGCAGACTGCGATGTGGTGATCGAGGCGGTCACCGAGAACGAAGAACTCAAGACCCGGATCTACAGCCAACTCGCCGATGCCCTCGGCCCCGACACCATCCTCGCCACCAATACCTCGACCATCTCCGTCACCAGGATGGCCGCCGCCGCGCCCGATCCCCAGCGATTCGCCGGGATGCACTTCTTCAACCCCGTCGACCGCATGCAGCTGGTCGAGGTGATTCGTGGGGAACAGAGTTCCGATGAGACGCTGGCCACGCTGGTCACGCTGGCACGTCGGCTGGGTAAGACGCCGATCGTCGTCAAGGACTGCCCCGGGTTCCTGGTCAATCGCATCCTGCTGCCCTACATGGCCGAGTCGCTGCAGCTGTTGCGTGAGGGTCTCTCGGCCGATGACATCGACCGGGCGGCCACCAGGTTCGGGATGCCGATGGGACCCATCGCACTCCACGACCTCGTCGGACTCGATACCGCGCTGTTCGCCGGACGGGTCGTCCAGGCCGCCTACAGCGATCGGGCGATCGAAATCCCCATCCTCGAAGATCTCGTCAACGCCGGCCGGCTCGGAAAGAAATCCGGCAAGGGCATCAGGCAGTTCGTCGGACGACGAGGAAAACCTCAGAACGATCCCGACTTCGACGCGTTCCTGGAACCGCATCGGCTCGAAACCGCAGAATTCTCGACCCGCGAACTCCAGGATCGCCTGTTCCTGCCCATGCTGCTGGAAGCCACCCGGGTGATGGAGGAGGAGATCGTCGGTGAACCGGCTCACGCGGACATGGGCCTGATCCTGGGCATCGGCTTCCCGCCGTTCCGGGGTGGGCTGCTGAGATGGTGCGACAGCCAAGGCGCCGGCGAAATACTCAAACGACTCGAACCACTCGCGGAGCTTGGACCCCGGTTCGCACCGACCGACTCGCTGAACACGATGGCCGGTGACAACTCGACCTGGCACGACACGCCCACGGGAGACGCCCGATGAGTTCCGCAGTCGTGATCGACGCCATCCGTACCCCGATCGGCCGAGCCGACGCCCGGGCAGGCTGCTTCCGAGACGTCCGAGCCGATGAACTCTCGGCCGGACTGATCTCCGAACTGGTCACCCGCACCACCATCGACCCCACGCTGATCGAAGACGTCCGCTGGGGATGCGTGCAGCAGCAGGGTGAGCAGGGCTACGACATCGCACGCATCGCCGTACTGATGGCCGGGCTGCCGATCGAAACCGGCGGAGTCACCATCAATCGCAACTGTGCCTCGAGCCTGCAGGCGATCAACGATTCGGCGATGAGTATCATGGCCGGGTGCGAAAACGTGCAGATCGCCGGCGGTGTCGAGCACATGCACCACATCCCGATGACCAAGGACTACGATCCCGCCCCAGGGCTGTTTCGCAAGTACAGCGAAGCGATCATGCACATGGGGCTGACCGCCGAATACCTCGCAACCAAGTACGGTATCGGCCGGCCCGAGCAGGACGAGTTCGCAATGCGGAGTCACCAGTTGGCCGCCCAGGCAACCGTCTCGGGGGACTTCGCCGGGGAAGTGATTGAGACGTGGGGTCGCGATGACCAGGGACGCAAGGCGCAGATCACTCGTGACCAGTGCATCCGTGAGGACTGTTCGATCGAGGGCCTCGGAGGGCTGAATCCGGCGTTCAACCCCGCCGGCGGCAGCGTGACGGCCGGCAACAGCTCGCCGATCAACGTCGGAGCCGCGGCACTGCTGATGATGTCCGAAGAGACTGCCGCTGAGCTGGGCCTGGAACCCATGGCCCGGGTCCGGGCCATGGCCGTCGCAGGTGTCGATCCGGCCGAAATGGGCATCGGCCCGGTTCCGGCCGTCCAGAAGGCACTCGATCGAGCCGGGGTGACGCTCGAGCAGATCGACTGCATCGAGATCAACGAGGCCTTCGCCGTGCAGGTGCTCAGCGTGCTCAAGCTGCTCGAGATCGACCAGTCGCGAGTCAACACGCGGGGCGGAGCGATCGCGCTGGGGCACCCGCTCGGAGCCAGCGGGGCCCGGATCTCGGTGACTCTGCTACACCGCATGAAGTCCACCGGGGCACGGCTGGGACTCGCCACGCTGTGCGTCGGACAGGGCCAGGGAGTCGCCACGATCTACGAAAACCTCCAGGCCCAGGACGACTCGTGACCGATTCGGCCCGCAATCTCTGCGACCTGCATCGCACGATGTGTCGTCGGATGGGCGACAAGGCCGCGTTGCGATACCAGGTATCAGGCCACTACCAGGACATCTCATTCCAAGACGTCAGGCGGCAGGCCGACCGAGTCGCCGCCGGCCTGATCAGCCTGGGCATTGCTCCCGGCGACCGGGTCGGCATCCTCTCGGAAAACCGCGTCGAATGGCCCATCGCCGACCAGGGTGTGCTCAGCGCAGCCGCCGCCGATGTCACCATGCACGCACCACTCTCGGCCAAACAGGTCGAATTCCAGTTGGGGCACAGCGAGGCGCGAGGGGTGCTGGTCAGCAACCAGGCCCAGGCCGACAAGGTCATGGCACGACTCGATCACCTGCCCGACCTCGAGTTCCTCGTCTCACTCGATCAGGTCTCCCTACCCGAGTCGCGGCTGGTACAGCTCACCTGGCCGGAACTGTGCGATCGCGGTTCACTCGAGTCGCTCGGGCCAGAGATCGCCGACCGGGAAGCGGCACTGGATTCCTCGAGCCTCGCCACGCTGATCTACACCAGCGGCACCACCGGCAACCCCAAGGGAGTGATGCTGACCCACGGAAACCTGCTCTCCAACGTGCAGGCGATGATCCCCATCGCCTTCCTCGAACCCGACGACGTGCTACTCAGCTGGCTTCCCTACAGCCACGTCTATGCCCGGCTGACGGACAACTACCTGGCCACCGGAGCCGGCATCACCGTGGCCATGGCCGCCGGCATCGACACGCTGCTCGACGACCTCGAAACCATCAAGCCCACCTGGCTGACCGCCGTGCCCCGGTTCTACGAAAAAGTCTGGTCGGCCGTCGAATCGCTCGAACCCGAACCGCGTTCCGACCGCCTCGTGGCAATCTTCGGGCCCAACATCCGGCAACTGAACTCAGGCGGAGCACCGCTGCCCCGGCACGTCTGCGACGGCTTCGACCAGGCCGGGCTGCAGATCTTCGAAGGCTACGGCCTGACCGAAACCTCGCCGGTGATCACCTTCAATCATGCCAAGGCCTTCCGCTTCGGCTCGGTCGGGCTGACGATTCCCGGGGTGGAGGTGAAGATTGCCGAGGATGGGGAAATCCTGACCCGAGGGCCTCACGTGATGGCCGGGTACTGGAAGAACCCCGAGGCGACTGCCGAGGTGATCATCGACGGCTGGTTCCATACCGGCGACGTGGGGACGATCGACGAGGACGGATACCTCTCGATCACCGACCGCAAGAAAGACCTCTTCGTGACCTCCGCCGGAAAAAACGTCGCCCCAGCGGTCATCGAACGATTACTGACGGCCGATCCGCTATTTGAACAGGCGGTCGTCTATGGCGACGGGCGGAATTTCATCAGCGCGGTGGTGGTGCCCGACGGCGGCGAACTGCAATCGGCCGCCGAGTCGCTGGGATGCGAAGTCATCTGCGACGACGGATTCGTCACCGCCACCGAACTCCTCGAGTACATCGACTCGAAGGTCCAGGAGCTGATGCAGGCGGTCAGCAACCCTGAACGGGTCAAGAGGTGCCTGGTGCTCGAGAAGCCCTTTGGGTTGGAAGACGACGAGCTGACCGCGACGCTCAAGGTGCGACGGCGACACATCATCGCCAAGTATGAAGATCGACTCGCAGCGTTCTACGACGGTTGAACCCCCCGGTCGTCCTCGCCTCCTAGTCGAATTCCGACAACGACACCGCCCGGTGCTCGCGGGCCGAGAGATAACAGGCCTCGACCAGGGCCATCGTCTTCAGGTTGTCCTCGCCATCCAGGCTCGGCCGGATTCCCCTCTCGAGTGCGACCAGCAGATCGGCCATCGGACCCAGGAACGCATCGGGGAACCACATTTCATCCCACCGCGGCGAAATCCACTCCGGCGAATCGACGGTCGAGTAGTCCAGCGTGCTGGGACTTCCGTCAGGATAGTCGGGCCAGCCAATCGTGCCGCGTGCCATCCCGCGGGTACCTTCGATCCGCCAGCCGATCCCCAGGTCCGCCGCAGCTCCCTCCCGAGCCGGACCCGCCCACACGTCGTCCCACGCCGCCGCACGGAATCCGTTTGAGTACTCGAGGATGTACAGGCAGATGCCGTCGGCGTGCTCGAATTGCTCGGCCGTACGGGGATCAGGTCGCACGCTGGCGAAGACCCGCTCGGGGTCGCCGAACAGGTAACGAAACGTGTCGAGATGATGAATGCTCATGATTCGCAACGTCACCCAACCCAACCGCTGCTGCCAGGGCATCCAGTGAGGAATTGCCCGCATGTCGATCGTCGCCAGCACCGGATCCCCGAGCAGGCCCGCGTCGATCAACCCCCGCGCCGCCCGGATCGATTGGTCGAACCGCATATTCTGATTCACCGCCAGCGTGATCCCCGCCTCGCGGCACAGCCCGACAATCTCGCGGGCCTGGCCCAGGTCGACCCCGAGCGGTTTCTGAGCCAGCAGCCCGGCCAGATGACCACCTCCGCCGGCACCGAACCGGGCCGCCTCGCGAACCACCTCCAGCTGGATATCCGGAGGCACGGCCACGTCGAGGACCTCGACCTGCGGATCGGCAACCAGGTCACGCCACTCGGCATGCACGGTCGGAATCGAATGACGCAGACCCACCTCGCGAGCCTTCGACTCGCTCCGCGACGAAATGGCAACCGGATTCAGACCGGCGTTGCGGTACGCCACCAGTTGGCAATCGGCCATGATGAAACCGGCTCCGACACAGCCGATTCTCACGTCCTTGCGGGCCGGCAGCTCGATCGGTGTCGGTCGCCCCGCCTGGTTGGCCATCCCCAGTGGCTCTTGCGACTCGCCAACGGAATTCAACGCACCAGCCCGACCCAGTAGGTCACACCCTCGACCTTCGCAAAACCAAAACCGATCTCCGCACCGCTCATCAGGATCTCACGATGAGCCGCCGACTCCAACCAGCCCTCGATCGCCTTCTCGGGAGTCTTGGGACCGGTCTGGATCACCTCCCAGTAGTTCATCCCGCTGTGCACAAACTGCCCGGTGCTGGCCATCCAGTCGGCATGATTCTGGGCATCACGGCTGATTTCGGTGACCAGTTGGCTGGCGACGAGCCCTCGCTCGTCCCGCGCCGCCGAGTGGGCCGTGTGCAGTTGCTTGATCCGCGCCCGCTGGCTGGTGTCGGCCGAGCCAGGAACCTGCTGAAGGGCATTGACCGGTCCCGCGACGACCAGGCCCAGGGCGAACACGCCCAGCACCACAACAGCCCACGAACTTCGAATTCTCATTGGTGCCACTCCCAGTGTTGGAATCTCTCGGCACCGTCCCTGGGCCTGGCTCCGGCGAACCTCCTGTCGCTATGCCTTCAGTACAGTTTTCCCTGCCAGTGTTCCTTGTCCGCCACCGCCTCGACCCTGATCAATACCTGCACCGGACCAGGCTCCGGATCGGACAGATCGCCGAATTCGATCACGTCCCGATCGCCGGTCCCGGTGATGTAGGCGGCATTCATGTCGACTCGTCCAGGTCGAGACCGGCCAGCCAACCGGGTTTTCGATACCGCAGCAGGCCCACCGTGGCCAGCACCAGCAACGCCACGCCGCTGATGAAGAGGCCCCAGTATAGACCCGGGGCATGGTAGTGCCAGCGTACGCGAGAGTCACCCGGTTGCAGCCGGACACCCCGATACATGCCCTCGACCAACTCGACCTCACGAGGCTTACCGTCGACCTCGACCCGCCAGCCCGCGGCCATCAACTCGGTCAGCACCAGCCGACCCGCTACCCGAGTGGTCACATCGATCGTGACCTCAGAGCCCGATCCCGAGAACCCGTCCACCGTGTTGCCATCACCGACCGGATCAAACGACACGCGTCCACGACCGCCGCTCAGGCGGTAGAGGTACAACGGAGCCGCATGCCGCAGCGCCGGGTTCATCACCGGATCCCGCCCACGCCAGACCTCCTCGACCGGCCACCCCGACGTGTCGATCTCCCTGTAACTGATGATGTGGGTCACGCCGGCACGCTCGAGCCAGTCCATCTGCTCTTCGGTCTGGGGCACGAACGAATCGTCGGGGTGCTCGACCTGGGGTTGAGGCATCATCAGGTCGCGGCGAGTGTACTCGGAGGGACCGAAGGTGAAATACACCGGAGTCGAAGACGTGCCCAGTACGGTGGGGAAGTTGGCCATCGGAGCAAACACGCGTGTCGGCAACCGCGACTCGGCCAGATGCTGCCGCACCGGGCTGGCAGCCAGGCGGGAAATCGGCGGATCGCCCAGCACATCGGTGAACTGGATCAGGTGGCTCACCAGCCACAAGTCACACACCGTGGCGAAGGCGAGTGTGCCCAGGGCCAGCCGCCGGCCCAGAGCCCCTAGCGAGGGTCTCGCACGTGACTCGCAGTACACGCCGACACCGGCCAACACCATGCAGATCAAAACGGTTCCCATCGTCACCGCCGCCGACGGCAACCACCCCGGCGGAGGCGGCGCATCGGGATGAGCCTCGAGCACCATCCAGGTCATCTCGACCAGCCACCAGCTGCTTCCCAGTGCCGCCAACGCAGCCAGCCAGGCCGTGATCACAGCAGGGCGTCCCATCGCCGAGGTTGTCACCCAGCGGCCCGCGGTCTCGCCGGCCAACAGCGCCACCGCCAGCGTGACCACGATCCCGTAACGTCCCGGACCCTGGAAGTAGCTGAAACCTGGCAGCCAATCGACAAACGGGACCAGGCGACCGGTGGTGTAGAACAGCGCAAATGTCCCGGTCAGCATCCAGAAGATCCCCCGGGGATCACCTCGTGCAAAGGCCGCACCGATGCCGATGGCCGCCAGCAGAAGTGGAGCCAGCCCGAAGTACAGGTGCGCCTCGCCCTCGTTGGTCGCCACCCCCGGAATCGCCGGATCCGTCTGCAGCGCAGCAGTGCGATTCTTCATCGGCGAATACCACTTGAAGGGCATCACCGCCTGGGACCAGTACCACGCCGGAATCGAACCAAATTGCAACTTATGGTCGGTGCCCACCTCGGCCCGCTGGCTCACCCGGCGAAACTCCCACGTGGGCAACAACTGCATCGCCGCCATCCCGATCGCCAGGCCGCCCGAAACCAGCAACAGCACGCCGGCACGCCACCGGGCTCGAGTCGGCAGCAAGCCGCCGCCCAGAGGGATCCACCACAGCCGGCACGGGACGTACACCAGCAGGATCAACTGAGTGACAAAGGCCAGCTGAAAGTGACCGGCCAGCATCTGCACCGCCAGCACCACCGCCAACAGTCCCGCAAAACGCCAGCGACGAGTCTGCAACAGGCACTCCACCGACCACAACGCCGCCGGCAACCACGTTCCGCCGATGATCGCCCACTCCCAGCAACTGCGACAGGGAAACCAGCCGTAGACATACACCAGCCCCGTCAGCAACGCGCCCGCCGGAACCACTCCGAAACGACGTGCGTAGCCAACGGTAAAGACGAATGCCAGCACGTAGTGCAGCAGGTGACTGAGACTGTAGGCGGTGTTGACATCCAGCCAGGTGTAAAGAGCCAGGTGCGGTGGATAGAAAACCCCCGCCTGGCTCTCGGCCAGCATCGGGTATCCGTGGCCGACACGGTCGTTCCAGAACGGAGACTCACCCTGCTGCAGCTGCTCGGCGTAAAACACCTTCTGAGGAAAGTAGTACGAGTAGATGTCTCCGCCGACGAACCCGCCCCCGGTGACCAGCGGCCACCAGAACAGGCCCGCCAGGGAGATCCCCAACAGCCAGGCAACCAGAGTAAAACGGCGGTCGGTCAACGGATCTTTACCGGTGCCGGCTGGCCCTTGGGGATCAGCGTCGTGTACTTTCGCTTCTCCATCCGCTTCACCCAGTCGGCGCGTGCCGCCACCACCTTGTCGGGATCCTCGAACAGCTCGACCGCCGAGACCGCCAGGACCTTCGACGCGTAGATGATGCCCTTCTCACCAATCGTCGAACCGATCGCCGCCACGTTCTGCCAGCTGTGACCGGGACTCTTGGCCGCCAGGCACGAGGTCGAAATGCCGCCGGTGGGAACGTACCAGCTGATGTCTCCCACGTCGGTGGAACCCCGTGTTCGTGCCGCCATCGACTCGGCATAGGGGCGGATCGACTCGTCGATCGCCTTGGGGAACTCGGTCCCAAACTGCTCGACCAATGGCTGCTGCAGCCGCCGGGCAAACGCCTGCTCGACCTGAGAGAACGTCGGGGGCCCGATCGCCTTGAGCTTTTCCTCGAGCAGCTCGGCCAGAGGCACGTTGGAGATCAGCTCGTGACAATCCGTGTCGACCTTCATCCTCATCTTCGTCCGTGTCATCAAGGCCGCACCGCGGGCAATGTCCTGAATCCACTTGAAATTCGCCTCGACATCACGGTGATCGTCGGCGCGGATGTAGTACCAGACCGACGCCACCGGCGGGACCACGTTGGGCGCGCCTCCCCCGTTGGTGATCACGTAGTGCATCCGCGCGTCCTCCTTGACGTGCTCGCGCATGAAATTCACCCCCACGTTCATCAGCTCGACCGCGTCCAATGCACTGCGACCACTCTCGGGATTGCCCGATGCATGAGCCGCAGTGCCGTCGAAGCTGAACTTTACGCTCACCAACGCCTTGGAAGTCCCCGCCCAGGCACCGTTGCGGGTCGACGGGTGCCAGTGCAGGCAGACGTCCAGGTCGTCGAACTGACCGTCGAGCAGCATGTAGACCTTGCCGATGACCGTTTCCTCGGCCGGAGTCCCGTACAGCCGGATCGTGCCCTTGAGCTTGTGGGCGGCCATCGCCGCCTTGATCGCCAGGGCCGCTCCCAGGGCGCCACTCCCCAGGCCGCTGTGACCACAGGCGTGGCCCGGACGACCCGGACGCAGCGGAGCACGCACGGGGTCGATCTTCTGAGACATCCCCGGCAACGCGTCGTACTCGGCCAGGATCCCGATCACCGGCTTGCCGCTGCCGTAGCTGGCC
>Ga0310123_10004788_pt1 | contig 10193 bp, 9 predicted proteins | sample CB6_AW_1057_MG_FD_203505 | JGI IMG/M metagenome (GOLD analysis project Ga0310123, IMG submission 203505) | Marine microbial communities from Western Arctic Ocean, Canada - CB6_AW_1057 | ecosystem: Environmental > Aquatic > Marine > Oceanic | place: Canada: Western Arctic Ocean | collected...
GTGCTGGCGCTTCGGGACGTAGGGTACGAGACGATCATGATCAATTCCAATCCCGAGACGGTGTCGACGGACTTCGATGTGAGCGACAAGCTCTACTTCGAGCCACTCAGCTTCGAGGATGTTCTCGAGATTGTCGAGCGGGAAAAGCCCCTCGGCGTGGTGGTCCAGTTCGGGGGCCAGACGCCCTTGAATCTGGCCGAACGGCTGGAGGCGGCGGGTGTACCGATACTGGGGACCTCCGTGGACGCCATCGACCGTGCCGAGCACCGGGGCCGTTTCGAGAAGGTGTGCAGGATCGTCGGAGCGACTGTGCCCAAGAACGGAATGGCGACAAGCGAGGAGCAGGCACTCGCGGTGGCCGAGGACGTAGGGTACCCGGTGCTCGTACGCCCGAGCTACGTGCTCGGGGGCCGCGCCATGGAGATCGTCTACGATGCCCCTTCGCTCAAGGGTTACTTCGAGCGCGCCGCTCGGGCCTCTCCCGATCACCCGGTTCTCATCGACCGCTTTATCGAGGACGCGTTCGAAGCCGACGTCGACGCGCTGTCGGACGGCACGGATGTCGTGATCGGCGGTATCATGCAGCACATTGAGGATGCCGGCGTGCACTCCGGGGATTCGGCATGCGTGCTTCCGCCCTATCTGCTCGGAGCGGTCGAGTTGGAGGAGATCCGCGAGAAGACGCGCCGCTTCGCCCTGGAGTTGGGTGTGGTGGGGCTGCTCAATGTACAGTACGCCATCCGCGACGGTGTCGTATACATTTTGGAGGTCAATCCACGCGCCTCGAGAACAGTACCCTTCGTGAGCAAGGCGACGGGCGTCCCGCTGGCACGCCTCGCCGCTCGCATCGTGGCCGGCGAGAAGCTTGCGGACATGGATCTCCTGGAAGAGCCGCCGGTGGCCGGGGTGGCGGTGAAGGAGGCGGTCTTTCCCTTCAACCGCTTCGAGGTCGACATCCTGCTAGGCCCCGAGATGCGTTCGACGGGGGAAGTGATGGGGTTCGACGACTCGTTCGGGATGGCCATCGCCAAGGCTCAGGCGTCGTCCTTCAACCTGCTTCCAGTGAAGGGCGGGACGCTGGTCGTTACGGTCAACGACCGGGACAAACCCACGGTCACCCCGATTCTGAGGAGGCTGCACGATCTGGGTTTCGAGATCCGCGCGACCAGGGGCACGTACGAATATCTGATGCGCTTGGGGATCCCCGCCGAGCGGGTCTACAAGGTCGGAGAGGGACGGCCCGATATCGTCGACCAGATCGTGTCCGGAGAGGTGGCCATGCTCATCAACACGCCAATGGGCAAGAAGTCGCAGTACGACGACTACGCGATGCGTCGGGCCGCGATCATGCACAAGGTCCCGTACTTCACGACCATGTCCGCCACGAGCGCCGCATCTGACGCGCTCATCGCTCTGCGCTCGAGGACGTACCAGGTCCGCACGCTCCAGGAGCGCATCGCCGACGCGAAAGCACTCGCGGTGGTGGGAGCGGGTGACTGACGCCGCCCCCCCGGTGGGGTTTCTCCTTCATCCAGACGCGCCGCTCCACGACACCGGTTGGGGGCATCCAGAGCACCAGGGTCGGCTCCGCGCCCTAGCCTCTTCCGTAGGCCGGGATCTGCTGGCACTTCACGAGGAAGTTGTGCAAGTCGACCCCGGCCAGGTGACCGAAGAGGACCTTCTTCGCGTGCACACGCCCGAGTACCTGGCGCTGCTTCTTAAGGCCGTGGAACAAGCCGAGAAGGAATCCACCCCGCTTCCACTCGACGCCGACACAATGGTGTCAGCTGCCTCGTGGGATGCGGCCACCGGGTCCACCGCGGCGCTTCTTACCGCTGCCGGGCAGGTGGCCGACGGCATGTTATCCTCCGCGTTCGTGGCGACGCGCCCACCGGGGCATCATGCGACGCCGGACCGCGCCATGGGCTTCTGCCTGATCAACCACATCGCTGTTGTGGCGCGGTGGCTCCAGGCGACGGGCCGCGCCGAGCGTGTACTGATCATGGACTGGGACGTCCACCATGGGAACGGCACGCAGGACACGTTTTACGCCGATGGGAGCGTGTTTTACGTGTCGCTCCATCAGTCGCCCCATTATCCGGGCACCGGCGGCGCGAGCGAGACCGGCGTAGGCGACGGAGCGGGCTGGACGCTCAATGTTCCGCTGCCGGCGGGCACCCCGGCGGCGGAATACCGGCAGCACTTCTCCCGCGCCCTGCAGCAGGGGTTGGAGACCTGCCGGCCGGACTTCATCCTGATTTCGGCGGGCTTCGACGTCATGGCAGGCGATCCGTTGGGAGGGATGCTCCTGGAGCCCGAAGATCTACATGCGCTAACGCGTGAGGTGATGGCGGGTGCGGCCATTGAGCCCGGGGCTGGCGAGTCCGGGGCCGACGATGCGCGCGGAGTGGGCGTGGTGGCTACGCTGGAGGGTGGCTACGATCCCGCCCGGACCGGCTTGGGCGCGGCGGCGGTCCTGCGGGCATTGGCGGGGATCAGTCTACCCTGATGGGTGTACTCATGAAGATGCTCAAGACAATACGGAGTCTCGCGTGCCTGGCGGCGCTGGCCATAGCGACCCAGGTGCAACCGCTCGTTGCCCAGGGTCAGGGTCCGAGCGCTGAGCTGCGGGGGCCACTCGAACCGCATCCTGCGGCCGACGAGGCCATTTCCCGGCTCAAGTCCCCGTATTGCCCCGGTCAAATGCTCGAGGTCTGTACTTCTTACACGGGGGCTTCGCTCCGCGACAGTATGCAGGCAATGGCCCGGGAGGGCTGGACCACCGACGAGCTCGTCGATTGGATGCTCGCTCGTCACGGCGAAGAGTACCTTGCTTACCCGGCCGTGTCCGGAGCCGGACTGTTGGCCTGGCTCGTTCCGCCGGCCGCGATCATCCTGGGGATCCTGGTCGTTGTGGCCGCCCTCCGATACATGCGTCGGGGTGCCCCGCCCGTGGAAGCGGCGAACGCCGAGTTGTCCGAGAAGGAAGAAGATCGCCTGCGGGAGGCCATGAAGGAGATGGATTCGGCGGAGGAGCCTGTCTTCTAGAGCACCACGCTAGCCGCCTCCGGCGCTCGTTGGCCCCCGGGGGTGCGCCGCCCTAGCTTTCGACATGTTCGCCCACACCCATGGTGGCGTCCGCACCGACATGAAAATTCCTTCCATGCTCGATCTGGTCCACTTGAGCCGCCGACCGCTGTTCCCGCCCGGTGGCATCGACCTTTGCCGTCAAATCGCCCTTCTCACGGACATGAAGGAGGGCGATGAGGTCCTTGTCGTGCCGTCGGAACTGGCGGTCACACTGGAGCACTTCGTGCGCGAGTACGATGTGCACGGCTCGGGGGTCGAGGACGATGCAACCCTTTTGGGCCAGGCCGAGGACCGCTTGCGCGCGAACGGTATGCTCGAGCGGGTGCATGTCCAGCCTGGAGAAATGGAGGCACTTCCCTTCCGGGATGGTATCTTCGACGTCGTGATCGCCGAACTCGGGTTCACGGAGCGGGTTTCCCCGGAAAGCGCGGTGAGTGAAATCGTGAGGGTCGCGAAGCCGCGCGCTTGTGTCGTTGTCATCCAGCCAGTTTGGAAGGCGCCCGTAGACTCGGTTCGTCGTGAGGTCCTTTCTCAGTACCTGGGTTGCCGCCTGCTCATGGTGGTCGAGTGGAAGAGACTCTTGATCGACGCCGGTCTTGAGGGCTTGCACACAGAGGATTGGTCCGACGAGGAAACCTCTTTCCGACCCCAGATCACGAAGCCGTTTCCCGACTTTACGGAGCTATTCACCTTTTCCGAAAAGCTGGGGATCCTCCGCCGGGCGAGGCGCCGTTGGGGCTGGGTCGGTGTATGGACCGCGTTGGCCCGGGAACGGGAGGTGCACAAGCTTCTGACGCAGGAGCGCGTCCTCGGACTCGATCTGGTAATGGGCGTGAAGCGTGTGGCGGGTCAGGCCGCCATGGAGGCTGTAGCTGCCGAGGCTTCGGCAGAGGTCGAGGGGTCCGTCGACCGTACTCCGGAGGAGGAGCAGGTGACGGGCCTCCCGCTTTTCGGAGACGGAGGCGAGGCCCCGCGATGAGCGTCGCGCCCATGAGTGATGCCGATCAAGTCGCCAGGGTGCAGGCCGCGCTCCGGGAATCCGAGATGGAGGGATGGTTGCTCTTCGACTTCCGCGGCCAAAACCCGATCGCCACCGCCATGCTCGGTCTGGGCTGGACGTCGCGCCGGTCCTTCACGTTGATCCCCGTGGAAGGTGATCCAGTTACGCTGATCCACGCCATCGAGCACTCCTCATGGCGGCACTGGCCGTGGGGAATCATTGATTACGCAGGCTGGCGCGACATGGAGAGCCGGCTCCCGGAGTTGGTCGGCGGTCGGAAGCGGTTGGCCATGGAGGTCTCTTCCCGTTCGAGTGTTCCCACGTTGGACCGGGTGCCATCCGGCATTCTGGAGTTGGTCCGAGAGGCAGGGGTGGACCCCGTGAGTTCTGGGAACCTGGTCTCGACGTTCCACTCGGTCTGGTCCGAGGAGCAACTGGAGGCGCATCGGGTTTCGGCGGAGACCGTACGGGCGGTGGCCATAGACGCGTTCACGCGGGCCGCCGAGCATATACGGCTCGGCAAACCGCTTCTCGAGGGCAAGCTGGGCGGATGGATTCGCGACGAACTGGCGGCACGAGGGATGCCTGTCGACGCGGATGCCCATGTGGCCATCGGACTGAACGCCGCGGATCCCCATTACGATCCCCGGGACGCCGGGGATACGATCGCGGAGGGGGAGGTCCTGCTGATCGATCTGTGGGGGAAACCGACCGAAGGGGGAGTGTTCGCAGACCAGACCTGGATGGGGATCCTCGCCGACGCGGTTCCGGACCGGATCCAGACGATCTGGGAAGCGGTTCTGGGAGCGCGTGAAGCCGGTATCGACTTTCTACACGGCTGTCATGGGCAGGGCCGGGCTGTTCGCGGCTACGAGGTCGACGACGTGTGCCGTGGGTTCATCGCGGACCGGGACTTCGGCGAGTTCTTCGTGCATCGGACCGGCCACTCCATGGACATTGAGCTGCATGGTAGTGGACCGAACCTCGACAACTTCGAGACCCGGGACGACCGTCTGCTGGTTCGCGGTGTGGGGTTTTCGGTGGAGCCGGGCATCTACATTCCAGGTGACGTTGGTGTTCGGAGCGAGATCAACGTGCATTGGGGAGCGGGGGGCCCGGAGGTGACTCCGCGGGAGCGGCAGGAGGAGATTCTGCTCCTCCTGGACACATAAAGGCCTGTTGAAGAGGTGGGGTGCCTGCACAAGCGGGCTCCGTTGGGCGTCGCGGGCTGAATGAGCGGCCCTCGCTCCTTCGTTAGAGTCGCGCTTCCGCTTCCGCTGGATCAGACCTTTACGTACGCAGTGGAGGGCGGACCTCTCAGATCCGGGACCCGAGTCCTCGTTCCCTTTCGGCGGCAAGAGCGTATCGGCTTCGTCGTTGGCCATGGCGGGGAGGAGGGGGTCAAGCGCATCCGGACCGTGCTCTACGTGATGGACACGGAGCCCTCTGTGAGCGAGGCACAATTACGTCTGGCTCGCTGGATGGCCGACTACTATGTCACGTCGGTGGGTATCGCGCTCAAGACGATGCTACCGTCGGTGCTCAGTGACACTTCCCGTGACGTCGTCACACTCGGGGATGGGCCGCGAGGCAAGCTGTTGCCCAGGGAGGAGCGGCTGGTCGAAGCCCTCGAATCCAGAACGTCGAAGCCGGTCCTAGGGCTCAAGCGGGCCTTACGGATGGGCTCGATCTGGCCGGAGATACACAAGCTCGCCGCCTCCGGTGTGGTGAGTGTCGAGACGCTTCCACCACGTCCGCCGCCCGTGAAGACGGAGCGTGTAGTGCGCGTCGCGCGCTGGATCCACGATCTCGAAGAGCTGAACGCCTTGTTGGGCCGTGCCCGGCGACAGGCGGACGCCTACCAGGTGCTCGCCGGGTCCGGAGGGACGGTGGAACTGGCGCACATGACGGGTCAAGCCGGGTTCAGTCGCGGTGTGATCCGTGGATTGGAAGAGAAGGGGTTGGCCCTCGTGGAGGACCGTGAGGTGGAGCGTGATCCCTTCTCCGACCTTCCCACACCTGAAGACCAAGCCCACACCGCGACAGAACGGCAAGAGGAGGTCATCCGAACGCTGGCCTCCGCGTTCGACGCGGGTACGACAGAGCCCTTTCTCCTGCACGGTGTGACGGGGTCGGGGAAGACCCTGGTCTACATCGAAGTTCTTAGCCACGTGCTGGCTCAGGGTCGAGGCGCGATCGTGCTCGTGCCCGAGATTTCCTTGACCCCTCAGACGGTGGCTCGCTTCCGAGCCCGCTTCGGCGACCAGGTCGCGGTCCTCCATTCTGCGCTGTCGGATGGGGAGCGCTTCGACGCTTGGAGGCAGCTACGTTCGGGCCGCCGCCGGATCGCAGTGGGGGCTCGCTCCGCACTTTTCGCCCCGGTCTCCGATCTGGGCCTCATCGTCGTGGATGAGGAGCACGATGGGAGCTACAAACAGAGTGAGGCTCCCCGGTACCAGGCGCGGGACATGGCGGTCGTTCGGAGCATCCAGGAAGGGGCACTGTGCGTTCTCGGAAGCGCCACACCCGCGCTCGAAAGCTGGCACAATATGGAGCGGGGTAAGTTTCGGCTCGTCTCTCTCCCGGACCGGGTTGGCGGAGGGACGCTACCGCCGGTGCGGTTGATCGACCTGCGGGAGGCACGGAAGAAGAGTAAAGAGAAAAATGATGCCCGGAGCGAGGCTGGATTGGTGCTCACCACCGCACTCGTCGAGGCTGTTCGCGATCGCCTTAGTCGTGGCGAACAGACGATCCTGATGCTCAACCGAAGGGGGTATTCCTCCTTCGTGCAGTGTCGCGAATGCGGCGACGTCGAGATTTGTCCGGCCTGCTCGATCTCGTTGACTTATCACCGAGGTAAGAGTCGCCTTGTCTGCCACCACTGCCGCCACGAGCAGCCGGCACCGAAGCGTTGCCCGCGATGTGGGTCCATGGACTTATCGTTCCGGGGGCTCGGGACGGAGCAAGTCGAAAGGGTCGTGGCTGAGACTTTCCCTGAGGCCCGCTTGGCGCGCATGGATGTGGACACCACGTCCGGGAAATGGTCACATCACGAGATCCTCGGCCGGGTCGAGCGCGGCGAAGTGGACATCCTTCTCGGTACCCAGATGATCGCGAAAGGCCTCGACTTCCCCCGTGTGACGCTGGTGGGTGTCGTGAACGCGGACGTGGGCATCCATTTGCCCGACTTTCGTGCCACTGAACGGACTTTTCAACTGCTGAGCCAGGTCGCGGGTCGGGCGGGAAGGGGGGAACTCGGAGGTGACGTGCTGATTCAGACTGCGCTTCCCGAGCACTATGCGATCCAGGCCGCATTTGCGCATGACTATGTGGCTTTCGCCACCAGGGAATTGAGCGAGCGGAGTCACCCGGCGTATCCACCCATGGTTCGGCTCGTCAACGTAGTCGTGAGTAGCCCCGTCGCCGAAGAGGCTGCGGGCAATGCCGAAGCCGCGGCGCGGTGGCTCCGCACGCACGTGGTCTCCGGCACTCCTGTCGATCTGATCGGACCTGCCCCCTCACCGATCGAAAGGCTCCACGGGCGGTGGCGCTGGCACTTTCTCCTTCGGAGCGTGTCGGTCAAGGCGCTAGGGGCCACTGCAAGACGACTCCAGTCGGATTTCCGGACGCGCGGTACGGACGTCCGCGTTGTAATCGACCGAGATCCTAACGCCCTGCTGTAGCGGAGCCCCCTGGAGCTTTGGTAGGTTCTAGGCGTACAAGAAAGGCTAAGTGACTCTGCGGATTGGCCAGAGGTTGTTGCGTCCCCGGTTCGAAAGGGGCTCAAGGAGCTCCAGAAAGCATCGTTGGCAGGGAGGGTGTTCGAGTTATGGGCTGCCTGGCCTTAAACGCGTCCTTCGAGCCTTTGACCATTATTCCGGCTCGACGTGCGATTTGTCTGGTTCTCGACCAAAAGGCCGAGATCCTCGAGGTAGACCCGGCGCGGGCCTTCCGCTCTCCGCGGACTGAACTACCGTTCCCAACGGTGATTCGGCTCGTGCGCTTCGTCCATGTGCCGCGTCGCTTCCGCCGTCAGGTCACGAATACCTTCCTGTTCGCCAGAGACGACTACACATGCCAGTACTGTGGCCGTCATCGCGGGCAACTCAAGGGGCGCCAGTTCCTTACCCGCGACCATATCATCCCGCTGTCCCGGGGTGGGGACAACTCTTGGCAAAACCTGGTTTCGTCGTGTTCTCCGTGTAACAACCGAAAGGGAGATCGGATGCCCGCGGAGGCCGGTATGAGGCTCCGGACCGATCCTCGAGAGCCAAACTATGTGAGGCTGGTGTGGACAGTGCGAAGGGTCACGTTCACCCAAGCGCGGTACATAAAGATGTTCTACGGAGAAGAGGTTTTGTCGACGCTGCAGGCGGGGCGGGTGAGATAGTTACTCGTCGATCCAGGCGTGGGGGCGCTCGTAAAACTGGCCGGAGCCACGAACCGAGCCCGTGTTTGTGTATTCCTTCCAGAAGATGACCCAACCGCGATTCTCGTCGTGGAGAACCTCGTAGGTGAAGCCCGGCATCTCCCTGCGTTCGGCGAGGAAGCGAGCCAGCGAGACAGGTAGATTTCCGACGCCGGGGATCTCAGCGTGCTCATAGTCCACCATGCCGTCATCGCGGATTTTCCTCTCACTCAGCTTCAACGCGCGAATGGCCTGTTCGACTGCGGTGGTGATTTCGGACAAGCCATCGTCGGGATCGGCCCCCGTACGACGCCGTATGGCCCCGAGGATCTCAAGGTTGCCTGGTGCGATCAGATGATCACGAATCTCACGGAGTTGCGTCAGCACCCGGGTGTGTAAGAGAAGCAGTTGGCCGTACTCACGCTCTGCCCCACTGGTATTTAGGGTGCCCTCAGCCATGCTCGTGTCATAGCGCCGGCGTTGGCTGGTGACTTTTCCCATACGTCCTCTTAAAAAACTAAACCTGGCACGGTCGTCGGCCAAAAAATAAAATCGCCGATGATGATCAGTGAGGGCGTTGTGCACCATAGCGAGCGCGGGGGAGTCTCGCCATTTTCTTTGTCCAACGGCAGAAGGGTGATCGCGGCCCACCCCCCCCCTTGTCGATCACCCTTCTAGGACGAGCGTATGGACCAGGACGAACGCAAGAAAGACGTAGCGAGCGAGCCCAAGCCGATCCCGATCCGGGAGCCCGTAGGGGAGTCGGGGCCGCGCACCGCCGGAAAGTCCCGGGCGGCGAGTAGCCTGCCTGCGTCACAGGCCCCGGGTCTCCGCGGTCAGCGTGAGCGCCCGAAGGGTCCTGTCGGCAAGGGTGCATCGCGTAAGAGACACGGTGGTCGCAGGCGCCGACCAAACCGAAAGGGCGCCGGGCCTGGCGGGGACAAGCCTCAGAGGCTGCCGCTGAAGCCCACCCCCCTCAAGGATCTTCCGTTTCGGAGTTTCGAGCACGACGGGTGCGAGTGGATCGTGCGTGTTTGCGGCCAGACATCCACGGGCTCGGCCATGGATCCGGGGGCGCCGCTGATGCACCTGATTTTCTACACAGCGGCAGACTCCTTCGTAGCCTGCGGGGACGTACTTGTACCGGGGAGCTCTCTCGAAGGACTACCGGAGCGCCGGTTGTGCGAACTCCTGGATGACGTAAAAATCGGCCCTATCGCCTAACGAATCGAGCGAATCAGGCCTCTTAGGGGTAGCACGCGCGTCAACCGCGTTCAACACGGGGGGGCGGTAGCGGTGTCTCATGGATGAAGCGGAGAGTACTTCGGACGAGTGTTTGGTCCGGAGGGACGTTCTGATGATCATACCGAGCGCCTTCAAGGCGAAGATGGTGGCTGGGACGACGTTGGGCAGCGCATATCCGCTTTGGCCGGGGAGTTTCAGCCGAGGTACCGGGCCGCAATTGATGATCTGCGGGAGGAACTCGAGCGGGTTTTCACCGACGACCAACGTGTGATGTACGATATATTGCTGGCGGAGCACGATGCCGAACACGCCGAAAGGCGTCGAAACAGACCGGAAAAGTAAGCCGTATCGTTTTGGCCCGGGCGGAGTTCGAGGCCATCCTCGGGAGGGATCTGTGAGCGATTTGATCATCCGGACTCAGGGGCTCCGGAAGGACTATATACTCGGCGG
>Ga0310123_10004790_pt1 | contig 10190 bp, 7 predicted proteins | sample CB6_AW_1057_MG_FD_203505 | JGI IMG/M metagenome (GOLD analysis project Ga0310123, IMG submission 203505) | Marine microbial communities from Western Arctic Ocean, Canada - CB6_AW_1057 | ecosystem: Environmental > Aquatic > Marine > Oceanic | place: Canada: Western Arctic Ocean | collected...
AGCAAGCTCGTTGGCCATCTTCCCGAGTGTGTGGCTCAAAAGGTGGGCTCCCCCTGAAGGCAAGCTTCCGATTGGCGACCAGTTTTTCGGCCGATGGTGACCGGTCCCAGCGTTTTCCAGCTTGTGGACCTTGAAGAGTTGCTGATTGAACGTATGCCGAGGGAGCGTGGTTCGGACCTGGCGGGTTGAACGCCGGGGCCGGGGTGAGGAGACTGGGGTTCGGCCCTTTGGCCACTCGCGGTGCATCGAGCACCAGACCATGGAACACCAGTCCCGTGCGAGACTGACCAGTTCATGGTCCGGCTCCAATAGCTCAGGACATTCTGTCCTGACGGAATGAGAAGAAATGAAGAACATGCTCGCCGGGCTTCTGTTGCTGCTTCCGCTGGCAACCGACTCAACAGCTGCCGATCAACAATTGGAGTTGGCGTCTCCGTTTGGGGACAACATGATCCTGCAGCGAGAAACCGATGTGCCGGTGTGGGGATTCGACGCGCCAGGGAGCCGGGTGACGGTCGATTTTGCGGGGCAAATCAAGACCGCCGTCGCGGACAAGAATGGCGACTGGATGGTGAAGCTCGATCCCCTGAACGTCTCAAGGGAAGAGCGACAGTTCAGGGTGAAAAACAACCGGGGAGATTCCATCGACCTTCAAGGCGTGCTGGTCGGTGAAGTGTGGTTCTCCTCCGGTCAATCCAACATGGTTTGGACGGCGGGCAAGAGCATGTGCAGAGAAGTCGCTCGCGAAATTGCCGGCGCGAAAGAGGACATTCCCATCAGGGAGATCAACATCAACACCGTGTCCGCCCTCTATCCCCAGAAAAGAGCCACTTCAGAGGGCGGGTGGAAAAAGGCCAGCGGCGCGAGCGGTTTCTCAGCACTCTCGCTCTCGTTCGCCCACGAACTCTACAGGGAATTGAAGATGCCCATTGGCATCCTGCTCGCCGCACACAGCAATACCAGGATCGAAGCCTTCACCCGACGCCAGGCCTTTGAATCGCATCCGAAGCTCAACAGAGATGTCGATCTCATGCACGACGCCGATCCGCTGACCGAGCAAGGCCGCAACGCCTTTGCGAAGTACTACGATCACCTGAAAGCATGGCAAACGGAGGCTGGTGAGATCGCGGAAACTGGCGGCAGGATGCCTGCACGACCAAATCTTCCTGGCATTGCCGGGATGTGGCGAGGGCCATCACAGTTCTTCAATGGCAAGATCGCCCCAGTGGCTCCGTATGCAATTCGCGGCGCGATCTGGTGCCAGGGGACCAGCAACAGTGGCGACGGCAGGATTTACGCGGCGAGGATGGAGGCCCTCGTCAAAGGCTGGAGAGATGCCTGGGAAATGCCCGAGATGCCCTTCTACTTCACTCAGATGCAGTGCTATGGAGCGGCAGATCCAGACAACGTTGGCTTTGCAGATATCCGCCAGGTCCAGCACCGCTTCTTCATGAACAACCGTGAGAATGTCGGGATGGTGGTCCAGTCGGACCTCAACTCGGCCAGGCCCGGGGGGATCCACTACTACAACAAGCTTCATCCCGGGATGAGAATGGCGCGCTGGGCGCTCGCCAGGCAGTATGGCAAGGACATCGCCTACACCGGCCCGATCTACAGCGGCTACAAAGTGGAAGGCACCAGGGTGGTGGTCGCGTTTGAATCGGGAAGCCTCTATGGAGGCTTGATGGTGGCCAGCAAGGGCATGGCCAGGGACTACCGGACGCCGGGGAAATTCGTCGAACCGGCCAAACCCACTCCCGACGCCACGCTCAACCACTTTCGTCTCTGTGGCAAGGACAGGAAGTGGCACACCGCGGATGCAGTGATCTTCGGCGATACCGTGGTTGTCAGCACCAGCGACGTGCCCGCTCCGATCGGAGTGCAATACGCCTACAGCGCCGTCCCGGAAAACTCGAACCTCTACAACCACGCCGGTCTGCCGGCGACACCGTTTGCAGCGATCGATGGCGAGCTGATCTTTCAGGAGGATGACCTGGAGAAAGCCGCCGCCCAGAAAGCGAAGTATGCCCGTTTCACCGACCCCAACTACCCCATCCTCCAGGTCGCGGAATACTATCGCGACGGTGCCATCCTCCAACGCAATCAACCCATCTCGGTGTGGGGACATGCCAATCAGGGCGTAGAGCTGACCGTGGCTCTCGATGGCGACACCAGGACTGCCGTGGCCAATGACCTGCAGCAGTGGTCCGTGTCTTTTCCGGCACGGAAGGCGTCGAGCGAGCCAATCACCCTGAGCGTTGAGTCCAGCCATGGCTTCAGCAGGACAGTCCGGAACATCCTCTTGGGCGATGTCTGGTACCTGACTGGCAGCACGCTGCTGACCTCCGAATGGGCCTACAATCAGCGCGACAAGGAGATCGAACTTCCTGCTGCGATGCCGCTGGTTCGCGAGTTCAAGAGAAAGACAGCCGCCAGCAGCTTCCCGACCCCCAGGAAGCGCCGATTCGAGACCGGGGGAGGCAAGTACCGCTCGTCTTGGTTGACGGCCGATTACTCGACGGAGGGTAACGGCGTGACCATGTTTGCGTATCAGTTTGCCAGGACTCTCGACCGCCAGGGGATTCCGCAGGGTTTCATGACCATGTCATGCGGTCGGGGCGGGCGGAATCGACAACTTGCTTCACCGTTGTCATGGACATCGTTCCAGGGCGTGAAGAACGTCAACGCCCCCGCCTTTAAGACGCGCCTCAACGAACTGTTCCTGCAGTTCCCCAATACCGAAGTGGCGAAGAACGCCGTCACCAAGCACGTTGGCGAGGTCAGAGCCTTCGTCTCAACTATCACGGATGCCGGCAAACGCGGTGCCGATCTCTCCAGGGAGATCGCACTCCGGGCACCTGCATTTCCGGAAGCCGGTAAAGCGGGCACCGTGCCCTCGGACACGATTCCCACCTACGCTTACAACTGGTGCGTGAGTCCGCTGACCCCCATGGGGGTCAGGGGTGTGATCTGGGTCCCTTCCGAAAGTAACCTCGGCGAGACCCCTGCCCACTACGCGGCCGAACTCGAGATCTACGCCAGGAGCCTGTCGAGTACCTATGCTCAAGAGGACATTCAGTTTCTCTATGCACAACCGGCAAGCTCGTTGGTCGAAGGCATCACCGCACCCAGGATCCCCGGCGCGAAGAGCATCACCTTCGATCAATGGCCAAAGAGCTTGAAGGCCATCGCCGCGGCGCTGGCCAAACTGGCTGACTGAGTGTGGTGTGATCTCATCATAACTCACGAGAAGAAGACCATTCCCGAACCGCACGATAACGCTGATGGACCCCTCGCCCGACCCGAGAGGGGCGCGGTTCGGACCTGGCGGGTTGAACTGATGAAGAACGAAAACAAGGACACGAAGTCATGAGAACGAATTCGGCGATCGCAACCTGTGGAGTACTGATCGCCCTGATGATTGGGACCTCAAGCGTTTGGGCAGCCAAGCCCAAGGCGGTACCGCAAACGCCACTCACCGAGGCTGGTCAGAAACTAAAGACACGGTATGCCGATCAGCTCAAGAGACTGCGTACCGAACTCACCGCCAGGGTACCGCAGCAGGATCAGGCAAAGGCTGATGCGCTGAATGCGTTCCTTTCCAGCAGCGCACTGGACGCCAAGTTCGTAAAATACGTCGTCCTGCTCGCTGCCACGCCTCAAGGCCTGGCAGCGTTCGCCCAGCAGGGAACTGTGCAGGCGGCCCTGGTCGAGAAGATGCTGGCGGACGCCGAGCTCATGAAGCAGATGCTGGTGGCCGACGGCGCCAACGCCAAACGAGAGAGGCGAGGCTATGGCCCGGCACAGTACGGCCAGGCCATGAAGATCGATGCCGAAATACGAAAGGTGAGCAAGAAAGCCGCCACCGGTGTCCTGAAGCGGTTGGCGCTCGCCATCGCCCTGGAACACGCGGTGCCGATCGGGCAGACAAACCCCACGGCCCAGACCGACGCACCTGAAACATCAGACCCGGTCAAGCGCTACCTTCACTACGAGAAGGCCTACCTCGACGGCGAACTGGATCCGGCGTTCGAGCAGCTGAGCACCTGGGAGCTCCGCATGGTCGTTAACGGCGACGAGCCGGACGAGACCCTCGCCTGGGGACGCGAGATGCTCCGAAACTTCCGACCCGACCACATCTACAACTCGAATTTCGGCTGGCGGTACGTGAGTCTCGTCGGTTCCGACGTCAAGTACGGGTCAGGGAACGTCAAGTACGACAGGCCAGAGCTGCAGAAGTATCAGAACATCCTCATGAACGGAGGAGTGTGCGGCCGGCGCGCATTCTTTGGGCGCTTCATTCTGCGAGCCTTCGGGATCCCGACGACCGCTCGTCCCAGTCGCGGCCATGCCGCCCTGGCGCATTGGACGCCCAGGGGCTGGGTCGTGAATCTGGGCGGAGCCTGGGGCAGCGGCTGGACCAGCACGCGATATCACAAGGACGTCGATTTCCTCGCAAGTACACAGGCGAGGAACAACAGGGAGGCCTACCTGCAGGTCAAGCGGGCCCAGTGGGCTGGCGACGTACTGGGAGAAAAGCGGACCCACGGGGAACACGACGGAAACCACGCCTTTTGGAACGGCGTGGCGCTCAGAACGCAGCGAGCGATCATCGAGGAGGCAAAGGCCGTTACGCTCGACGCGCTCGGCGAGGATCTCGGCGAGTCCAACGAGCCGACCGTAGCAGAGAAAGTCATCGCCTCGCCGGTCACACCCGCGGACAGGAAGATCACCTACGGCAAGGACGGCGTCATTTCGATACCGGCCGCCGCATACAGCAAGCCGTCCGGCAACACGCGTGAGGTCTTTGCCATGAAGAGCTTCGGAGGTGGTCTGCAGATCTTCCTCCCGCGATTCTTCCCCCAGGGTAAAACGGTTATGCGCGGCGGCACATGGAAGGGCCTCGCCAACGCATGCACCTCCGGCAAGCGACTCCTCAGCGGCGGCTATGGCAGATACGAGAACTGGGGTCTCCGGGCAGCCGTGTCGCATACCGGCAGCGGTGCCGGAAGTACATTGACGCTCGACCTCGGTGACGGGGAAACCATGGAACTGGTCTACATCAAGCCCGGAACGTTCGTGATGGGTGGCGAAAGCAAGACCGATGGCAGGTTCCAGTGCGTCGAGGTGCCCAAGCACGAAGTCAAACTCACCAGGGGTTTCTACCTGGGCAAGTACGAGGTGACGCAGGCGCAGTACCAGGCCATCATGGGCTCGAACCCCAGCCGGTCGACAAAGGGCCCGGACTGCCCGGTTGACAATGTCGGCTCAGCTGACGCGTTGACGTTTTGTGGGAAGCTCGCCGAAAACACCGGGCGGGACGTGCGACTTCCCACCGAGGCTGAGTGGGAATATGCCAGTCGAGCAGGCCGTGACACGAAATGGTTCTTCGGCAACGATCCCTCGCGGCTCGGAGAGTATGCCTGGTTCAAGAACAACGCGGGTGCCAAGTCGCATCCCGTGGGTCAGAAGAAGCCCAATCCGTGGGGGCTCTACGACATCTACGGCAACGTCTGCGAGCGTATCTCGGACACGTATGCCCGAAACTACTATGCACAGAGTCCCAAGCAGGACCCGACCGGACCCAGGGTGGGCACGAAATCTCGCTTCGAGTACAAGATCACCGCCCCACGATCGGGCAAGTTCTCATTGACCGCGCGGGTGGTCACGGCGAACTCCAATCAGCGACTCAACATCTCTGTGAATGACGTCGATTCGGAGATCGCCATCGAGATGCCCTTCACCGTCGGGACCCGGCAGGACTCGCAGCCGATCACGCTCACACTCCAGAAGGGCGAAAACACCCTGCGGTTCTGGCGCAACCAACCGCCGCAGTACGGGCTGGCCATCAAGGACTTCACGCTCACGCCAGTGAAGTAAACTTCTGCGCAGCAGGATGGTGGTGGATTGCGAATCCGTCATCATCCTGGGAGGGGCGACTGGAGTCTGAGTCGACCGAAACCGAACGCTCGGCGAAGATCGGCGTCGCGACCATGATCCGGGCGGTCAGAATGTCGCCCCGTCACGTCACCATCACTTCGCAGACTCTTTGCGCTCGAATCGAAACAGGCCGCGCCCGTTCGCGCTGACGATGGCGAAGTAGACTTCCCCGGTTTCGTCCTCGCCAAACGAAATCACCGGCAGTTTGTTGCCCGGGATCAAGTGATTTGAGATCACCTTCTTTTTCGATTCGTCGTACCGCAGTGCCCAGACCTTGCCCGTAACGTAATCCGCGTACAGATACGCGCCGACCAGCTCGGGCAATCGTTTGCCGCGATAAACGTGGCCGCCGGTAATCGACTTGCCGACCACATGATCGTACTCCCAAATCGGATCGATCAGGTCGGGACTCGGCCCGCTGCCTTTGTTGCCGAACTTGTGCTTGGCTTCGCGCAGGTTCCAGCCGAAGTTGCCGCCGCGGGTGATCAGGTTGATTTCTTCCCACAAGTCTTGCCCGACGTCGCCCGCCCACAGCGTGCCTGTTTTCCGATCGAACGACATCCGCCAGACGTTCCGCAGCCCGTAGGCCCAGATCTCGCCTCGTGCCTTCGGCTGACCGACAAAGGGGTTGTCGCGGGGAATCGCGTAGCTCAGCCCCTTGTCCTTCCGATCCACGTCGATCCGCAAGATCGAACCCAGCAGCGTGGCCTTGTTCTGGCCGTTGCCGTGCGGGTCTTTCGCACTGCCGCCATCGCCCAGGCCGACGTACAGATAGCCGTCGGGGCCGAATGCGATCGTGCCGCCGTTGTGGTTCCAGAACGGCTGCTTGATCCGCATGACCTCTTCTTCAAACGTGGCGTCCGCTCGATTCGGATCGTCCTTCGAAACGCGAAACCGCGAAATGACCGACGTGTGCGGCGCGTCCAGCGTGCTGTAATAAACGAAGAAATAGCCGGTTTTCTTGTACTTCGGATGGAACGCGAAGCCCAACAGGCCTTCTTCGTTTTGCTTGTCGTTGTAGGCAACCTTCGGTTCGAGATTCAAAAAGACCGTTGTCTTTTTCGCCGATTGGCGGTTCTCGAAAACGTGAATCACGCCGCGCTGCGTGGCGACGTGAATCCGGTTCGAACCGTCGCCGGCATGCGTAATCACAATCGGCCGCAAGGGCTGGGCCTTGCCGCCATCGGAAACGGGCGACCAGCCGGACCATTTCAGGTCGGGAAACGCGGCCTGCGCCTTGAGCGGTAACGGTAACACTAACACTCCGCCGGCCGAATTCGAGTTGGGCGGATCCGAGGCAATCGACGGTGCGGCCGACAACTGCAGCCAGATCAGAACAATCAGAAGACAAGCAAACAGACGGGAGCATCTGAATGGCATCATGGTGGTGGTTCCCGGGTTGGTATTTGGTGGAGTTGAGTTTCCTCGCGGCCCGATTTTGGTCTCTGGGGCTGCGATCGTTTCAGATCGTCTCAGATCGAGAACATCTCGCCTAGCGACTCCAGCACGCGCTGTGCTGTCGACGGCCGCAGTTTCCCGACTCGCTTGACAAGTCGCTGTTTGTCGACGGTGCGGACCTGATCGACGGCCGCTACCCCCTTCTTGCCTTGAACCCGTGTGGCGACACGAAACGGATAGGCTCGTCCGGACATCAACGGAACTACGACAACTGTCCTCAAGTGAGAATTCAATTCATCTGGCGAAACAATCACAGCGGGCCGCGTCTTCTTGATCTCGCTGCCGATCGTCGGGTCGAGGTTGACCAGCCAGACTTCGAATCGTCGCACTACCATTCCCCATCAAAATCCGAGGTCGTCGCGTCCCAGTCGTCGACTTCGTCGTCAACGGCGGCACGACAGGCCTTCGCGGCTTGTTCCCAGCCCTCTCGCGTGCGCCTCGCCGACTGAATCGTGATCAGGCCGGCGGAAACGTCCAGTTCGAGTTCATCGGTCAACTGGGCCTGCTCGATGACAGCCTTGGGCAGCCGAATGCCCTTGGAGTTTCCGATTTGCACCAGGTCGATTCGCATCACCGCCTCCTGTTGGCGACCGTAAATGTAATTACATTGTATTCCACCCTGGGGCCGGGTCAAGACGCCTGGATGATTGCCAATGACGATCCGGGTTGCTGGCTTGTCGGGGGAGGTTCACAGATCGAGAGGCTCGGATGTGGAACCCTGTGGGGGGGGCTTTTCCTACCCAGCGTAGCCCGCCTGACGGCGGGCAACACTGGGCTTTGGGATGGAACCGCTTCGCGGTTGTCTGGCTACGATAGTCCGCCGGTGGTGCACGAGGGAATCGCGGCGATGGCGGCGGCCTACCTGTTTCACGTCTGCCGCAACCACGCCTTCGCCGACGGCAACAAGCGAACAGCTCTTGCGACAGCCGAAACGTTCGTCCTTCTGAACGGGCGGCAGCTGTCGGCCGGCAACGAGCAGCTTGCCGAACTCACGCTACAGGTTGCCGACGGCACGCTCACCAAGGATCAGACAATCGCCTTCTTTCAAGAGCACGTCACGGACTAGACCCGGGTGGCCGTGGTTGGAACACTCGACCGTGCCGACATGCGAATCGTGATCCAGCACAACACTCAACCGGAATGACCACCCGCTAAGGCCGATCGATGAATCGCAGAATCCTGTTCCTGTTCCTGTTCCTCTGCCGCCTGCCCGCGATCGGTTCTGCCGCAGAGCCTCCCTGGAACCAGTTCCGCGGCGGACGGGGCGATGGATCCTCGATGGCGGCCGGGATTCCGTCGACCTGGAGCGAGTCGCAACACATTGCCTGGAAGACTGCGATCTGGGGCAAGGGGTGGTCGTCGCCGGTTGCCTGGAAGGACAGGGTCTGGCTGACCACCGCGACCGTCGATGGACGCCGGCTGGCGGTGATCTGCCTCGATCGCAAGACCGGCAAGATCCTGCACGACCGGACCATCTTCACTCCTCGCAAACCCCAGTACTCGGACCCGTTCAACAGCTACGCGTCGCCCACCCCCTTTGTCGAAGACAACCGGGTCTACATTCACTTCGGCAGCCTCGGCACCGCCTGCCTGGACACCTCCACCTGCCAGGTCATCTGGAAACGCGACGACCTGCCGTGCAACCATTTCCGCGGCCCCGCCTCCAGTGTCTCGATCCACGGCAACTCGCTGTTTCTTCCCTTCGACGGCTCGGATCGGCAATACGTCACCGCTCTGGACAAACACACCGGCAAGACCATCTGGCGGACCGACCGCGATGTCGATTTCGGTGGCCTCGGAGGCGCCCACCGCAAGGCGTTCTGCACGGCGCGGGTGCTGACTCACCAGGGGCGGACCCAGGTCGTGATCCCCGCTGCCCTGGCCACGATGTCCTACGACCCTCGCACCGGCAGGGAACTGTGGCGAGTGGTCCATGGGGGAGCCAACACCGCCTGCCCGCCGATCTTCAGGAACGGCCTGGTGTTCTTCAACAGTGGCGACGTCACCAACCGGCTGTACGCCGTCAGGCCTGATGGAAGTGGTGACGTCACCGGGACCCATGTCGTGTGGTCGACCATGCGAGGTGTTCCCTCACGGCCCTCGGTACTGCTCGCCGGAGACTCGATCTACATGATCAGCAACGCCGGAGTCGCCTCGTGTGTCGACATCACAACGGGCAAAACCCGCTGGAGCAGTCGGATCACCGGCAAGTACTCCGCCTCGCCCATCCTGGTCGACACGCGGATCTTCTGTTTCGAGGAGGAACGGGGCAGGTGCCACGTGTTTGCCGCGGACCCCAGGGGCTATCGCCCACTGGCCAGTAACGCGCTGGATGCGAGTTTCATGGCCTCGCCGGCGGTCACCGACAGGCTGTTGTTGCTCCGCACCAAGACCCATCTCTACGGGATCTCTGCCGATTAACCTCTACAGCAATTCGCGGATCGGCGTGCCGTCGGGGATCAGCGGGACCGGACGGCCGCTGGTGTCGGGAATCATCGCGTCGTAGTCGATTCCCAGGAAGCGGTAGACGGTGGCCAGCAGGTCGTTGGGATCCAGCTGCCGCTGCTTGGGGCGGACTCCCTTGGCGGTGGTCTCGCCAATCACCTGGCCGGTTTGCATGCCGCCGCCGGAAACCAGCACCGACATCGCACCGGGGTAGTGGTCGCGACCGGGCTGCATGACCTTCGACGAGGTGCCCTTTTGAGGATTGATGCGTGGCGTACGGCCGAACTCACCAGCCACGATCACCATCACCTTCTTGTCCAACCCTCTCTGGTAGATGTCATCGACCA
>Ga0310123_10004793_pt1 | contig 10189 bp, 5 predicted proteins | sample CB6_AW_1057_MG_FD_203505 | JGI IMG/M metagenome (GOLD analysis project Ga0310123, IMG submission 203505) | Marine microbial communities from Western Arctic Ocean, Canada - CB6_AW_1057 | ecosystem: Environmental > Aquatic > Marine > Oceanic | place: Canada: Western Arctic Ocean | collected...
TTGGTTGAGCCGGGCGACGGCGGCGAGGTCGTCGTCGCCGATGTTCCGGAAAAGCACCAGTTCGCCGTCATGCAGCCGCCCCTGGTCAAAGGCGATATCGAGCCCGGTGCGGGGAGCCGACAGGCGACAGATTCCCTCGAGGGTTACCGGAGTGTTCCGGAGCGAGAGTTGCTTGAGTGCAGCCAGGGGGCCCAATTCGGCCAGGCCCTCGTCTGTCACGCCGGTATTGTCGAGCACAAGGGTCTCGAGTTGGATGTGGGCGGCGAGATGGACGAGTCCGGCGTCGGTGACTGCCCCGGGCAGGACCAGCGCCTGCAGGTTCCTCAACTCGGCCAGGGCCTGCAGCCCCGGGTCATCGAACGCGGTGCCGGCGAGATTGAGTCGCGAGATGCTGGCCAGGCCCCCGAGGTGACTGGTGAAGGCCCCGGCATCGACCTGCAGATCCTGCAGGTTGAGCACCTTGAGGTTGGTGAGGTCTTTGAGGCTCGTGAGGCCGTCGGCGGTCACCGCGGTGCCGCCGAGGTAGAGTTGCTCGAGGCTCTGGAGTGCCGCGACGTGTTGCAGTCCCGTGTCGGTCAGCCTGGTGTCACGGAGATCGAGCGCGATCAACTGGGCACACTCGGCGATGTGTTCGAGGTGGCGATCGGTCAACTGCTTGTTGCGGTAGCAGGAGATCGAGCGGATCGTTCCGTCCGAGTCTCGGGTGATGGTCGCTCCGATTGCCTCGAGTGCCTTGTCGGCCGTCTCGGGTTCGTCGGTCACCGGCACCCCGGCCGCCTTGGTTTCACCCGGACCGGGGTCGGGTGAATCGGAGCCGCCACCGATGGTGATTTCCGGGACCGGCTGCGGGTCGTCGCTCCCACATCCGATCACGGCGCACAGGCCCGGGAGACAGGCGAGCAGCCCAGCCGAAATCACGCCGCGCATGAGAGGCCTCGTCGTGGCTGAACGTGGTCGTTGGACAGGTGGCGGAATTCGGACGACCCGCGGCCCGGCAGGCCGTCACTGGAACCGCTTTCAGACTAGCCGACCTGTCGGCATCCGGCAAACCCCGATCCTCAGGACCAGATGGTGGTCGCTGTTGTCAGCCGACGGATCGATGCAGCAGAATGGACCGTTGCACCGGTGGAATCCTTCGAGGAAGATCCGGGCCGAGCAATGAGACGAGTCCAGCCGAGGCCGACCGACCGTGAACCCGCCACTACCGGATCGGCCAACTCGCATTTGTGCCGTACTGACGGTGGCCTGGTTGGCTCTGCCGGTCCAAGTGGCGGTCTCCGGTGAACTCCAGATCGAGTCGCTCCACTGGGGATTCGACGGCCGTGTGGTGGCCCCCGCCTTCAACCCGCTGACAGTCATCGTGTTCAACTCCGGTGACGACGACCTTTCGGGGAAACTCGAACTGCAGAGGCTCCGTTCCAGCTACTGGCCGGTCGGTCTCCCGATTCGCCAACCGGTGTTTCTCTCGCCGACCGCACGTCGCCCGGTCCGCTTCTACCCGTACGTGATCGGAGAATTCGACGACTGGCGGTTGTCCTGGATCTCGAAGGACGGAACGCGACGCGAAATTGACACCGGTGGCTGGAAACTGCGTATCGGCGAACCGGCCACCGTGTTGCTGCAGCGGTCTTCCCGACTGGCCGATCCCAGCGGGCGGTTGCGGAAACTCAACGAGTCGTGGTTTCCATCGGTTTCGACTGCCACCGATGGTCTCGCCGGCGTTGTTCTGGACCATCATCCCCGCTGGGACGTTCCCCGCCGCCGCGCTTTCCTGGAGTGGCTCGGCCGTGGCGGCACGTTGCACGTGCTCGAGGCTCCCGACGGTCGCCCGGTCGCCTTCGGAGCTGGACTCAAGGTGCTCAACGGCACCGGCGTCCTGACGCGATTTGGAGCCGGGCGGGTGATCAGGCAACCGTTCGGTGTCGATGCGATTCCCGACGTGTTGCCCCCCCTGTCGACCGGGCGGAACAAACGCACCGTCACCGGCAATTCGGTATTGATATACGGCGTCGAATCGTTGACCCGGATTGATGATGCGGCGATATTCAGCGCGCTACGGAGTATTACACGGCCCAGCCGAAACTGGCCGCTGATCTACCTGGCCTGCCTGGTCTACATGGCGGTGTTGTTTCCTGGCGGATTCGTCTACGGGCGGGGAGTCCGTGATTTCCGCATCGTCCTGGGCATACTTGTCGCCATTGTCGCCGGCTTCAGCCTGATCTTCTTCCTGGTCGGACGCCGCGATGATGCGGCGGCGTTGACGATCCGCACAGCCACCGTGGCACATCACCTCGCCGACGGAGATCTCGAGTACCGACAATGGGTCGAGGCTGCGGTGACCAGTGGCGGCGAATACCGGTTCACTCACCAGGGACGTGGGCGGCTCTATTCGACCGCCCAGAATCTCGAAAAGGTTGTCGGCAGGATCTCGCACGGTGGGGACGCCTCATTGACGGCCGAAGTGCCGCCATACTCCTCGAGCACGTTCCTGGTCCATGGCCGATTGCCGGGGGCGGGGACCGGGTTGACGCTGGTCGAAATCGAGGTGACCGGGGGGTTTCTGCAAGCCCTGGTGCTGACCACCGGCGCCGGTTTTCCCGAGACGGTAAGTCAGGCGTCGGTGATGGTCGGCGGACGGCACTACCGGCTGGTTCAACGGGACGGCCTGCTTCAATTCGACGGGGTGGCCGGCACTCTGGCACGTTCGGGACTTCGAGGTGGGCGGAGACTGGCTCGGTCGTTTGATCCCGAGTTGGACCAACGGCGTGAGGTCGACGAGGTCTTTGAGGGGATGTACGACGGGTTGGTCCTGCGGAGCCTGGGGATTTCGGACCGTGGGAAAGCGGCTCACTTCAGTCTGCCCCCGGATCGCATCCGGGTTTTCGTCTACGCTCCGGCAACCGGTCAGCTGGCGGTGCGGGTCGATGAGACGGCCGACCAGGTTGGTCGCGTGCTGCACACCTGGGATCTCCAGGCGGCGGTTCCCCAATGACCCGGTCGACTCAGGATCCGTCAGGCGAGCCGGTCCCGGCCGTCTCGATCTCGGGGCTCAGTCACACCTACCACGAGCGTCGTGCGCTGAGATCGATTGACCTGCAGGTTCCGGTCGGTCGGCTGCACGGGCTGGTGGGTCCCAACGGAGCCGGCAAGTCGACGCTGATGAAGATCCTCGCGACGCTGCTGGAGACCCAGTCCGGGTTGGTGCAGGTGCTGGGGACGGACATCACCGAGGACCCCCTGTCGATTCGCCGGCGGGTGGGATACCTGGCCGAGGACCCCGTCGGGTATCGGCAGATGACCGTCTTCGAGATGCTCGATTTCTGCGGTGCCGTTCACGGGCGATCCGGCGGTGAACGTGAGCAGGCGATCGCCACTCTGCTGGAGAGGATGGGATTGGAGGCCCACAAGGACAACCCGGTCGGCACGCTCTCTCGTGGAGAACAACGCCGAGTCGCGATTGCCCGGGTGCTGGTCCACGATCCCGAGTTGTTGATCTTCGACGAACCCGCAGCAGGACTGGATCCGCGGGCCCGCACCGAGTTGATGACGTTGATGCGTGATCTGAGTGACAACGGTAAGACGGTCCTGGTCAGTTCGCACATTCTCACCGAACTCGGCGATCTCTGTGACAGCGTCACGGTGTTGGACCGCGGCGACATCCGTTTCCACGGGCCGATCGGTGAACTGCCCGCTTCAGACGACAATTTGGCGTGCTACCGGTTGAGGCTGCAGCACGGTGACGAGGGGGCCGGTCGGCTGTTGGCCGGCCACGACGGAGTGGTCGACGTGGTGTCGCTGGAATCGTCAGTGGCGTGGCAGGTGGTTTGTCGAACGGCCGAGGCCAACATCGGCGAGATGCTCGCCGCGCTCGTCGAACGCGGGACGGTGGTCGAGGCGTTCGTTCGTGACCGCAGTCGGCTCAACGATGCGTTCCTGTCACTGACGACCGGGGGGGTCGACTGATGCCGGGTGGCACAACAGCGATGTTCAATCGGGCGATGCGGACCGACGCCCGTCGCATGTTTCCTCACCTGTTCCGCATGCTGTTTGCCGGACTGATCCTGGGCAGCCTGGTCATCGCCCACAACCGGAGTCTCTCGCTGGGCGCCCCCGGCCTGTTTTTCTTCAGCAACATCCTGTGGCTGAATCTCGCGTTGATCGTGCTGGCGGCGACCAGTTTCCTGGCGACGTCGATCACCGAGGAGAAAGAGGAAGGTACGCTGGGGCTGCTGTTGCTGGCCGGTGTCAGTCCGCTGGCGATGCTGTTGGGCAAATCGGCCACTCGGCAGTTCAGCACCGCCTTGTTGCTGGTCGTACAGTTTCCGTTCGCGTTGATGGCCATCGTACTGGGGGGGGTGACCTTCACCCAGGTCGCGGCCGGTTACGTCGCCCTGGCGGCTTTCCTGGCCCTGGCGGCCAACGTCGCACTGTTGGCCAGTGTCATTTGCCGGCGTTCGGGTAGTGCCGGCGGACTGACGTTCCTGGTGCTGGTGGTGGTTCTTGGTGGCCGCCTGATCATGCGGCCGGTGCTTGCCGGAATGGCCTTCGCGCAGGTCCGCCTGTTCGGGCTGGAGCACCGCGCCCCGAATGTTCCGGTCAACTGGTGGCGCGACACGGGCTGGTTTGATGACCTCTCGGTCGCCCTGCCCTGGACCGCGGTGGTCGGGGGTTGGCTGGATGTCTTCGACAACTTGAGCATCGTGACACGACTGCAGACGATCGGCAGCGGCGGTTTCACCGAATCAGCGATCAGCGGCCAGGTCCTGCTGGATCTCGGAGCCGCTGCGGCCCTGTTTGGACTGGCGTGGTGCGTCTTCATTCCTGCCACCAGGACGGCGTTGACCGGCGTACCGCCCCGGGGGCCTGTCGCCGTAAAAGGTGTCCGCCGCCGGCGGAGCCTGCTGCGGTGGCCACGGTGGTTGGCCGCCGGGCGAACGTGGCGGATGGCGATCGCCTGGAAGGAGTTTCACTTCACGACCGGGGGCGTGGCCTACTTGGCCCTGAAGATCCTGGCCTACGGCGGGTTCGTTGCCGTCAGTGGCTGGATGTTTCACGACCCGGTCGCCGGGATCCAGCGGGGAGACTGGGTGTTTCCGGTGACGGTGCTGTTGCTGCTGATGATGGCTGTCGAAGCGGCCGTGTTCGCCTCTCGTGTTTTCCACGACGAACGCAAACATCGCACCCTGGGAGTGACCCTGGGGTTTCCGGTGCCGACCTGGCGGATTGTCGTCGAAAAGCTCGGGGGATGTGCCCTGGGGCTGTTGCCTGCCGCCGGCTGGCTGCTGGCTGGACTCCTGATCGACAGGACTGCCGCTGGTCGACTGGCAGGACAATATCAAGCCTGGGTGGTCGTCGGCCTGGTCTACCTGGTGTTCGTGCACCTGGTGTTGTTGCTGAGCCTGTACGTCCGCTGGGGCGCGGTGCCGCTGGCCCTGGCCCTGATGGTGGTCATCGGTGGTTGCGGGTACCCGTTGCTTTTGCTGCCGATGGTCGCGGTTGGTTCGGTGACCGGGAGCGAGGAGGCGATGGTGATGCCGGCGATCTATGCCTGCAGCGTCGCCGTGGCGGTGTTGCTGGGGCTGATCGTGCTGAGGTTGAAGTCCCTGGCGGCCGAGTGATCGGCTCGGGAGACCCCGACCTGCGATCTCTGGCTACCTCTGTCGAGTCCGCGACGAGTTCTTCCGAGCCAGTGACGAACGGGTCGCCACGAAGACATAGGGATTGTCGATCACCCAGGGAGTCGACCAGTGCTTGGCGTCGTTGCGGCTGACGATGTTGAAGAAGAACGAGTTGAACTTCCGGGCCCGGCAACTGTACGGGAAGAAGCTGCCGATGCGGTCCTTGGATTTCAACGGGTCGACGCCCGGCGACGCGTAGTAGTGGACTCGGCCGTCGGGCGTGAATGACATTCCGAAGGTCCACCACCCGGGCTGCTTGATTTCCGGACCCACCACGTCCTCGCCTCGCTCGTCGGCTCGCATGATGATCAGTGCCGACGGCTCCGTAAAACCGTACCTGGGGTCGTCGGGACTGTTGAACTGGATGAAGAACCCCGGCCAGTAGGTCTTCGTCTGGGTCGAGATCCTCCTGGTGAACAGCTTCTTGGTCAGGGTCTTCCAGGGGCGTCCCTCGACGTCACAGCGGATGCCCAGCGACGAGTCGGTGATCTTGTCCCAGTACTTCCATGGCGGCAGGTAGACGTGCACCCGGAAGTTCGGACGGTGCTTGACATCGATGTAGGTGCCGAATCGCGAACCGCCTCCGAAGATCAGGTCGTCCTGCTGGCTGGTGCGGGTCCTGCGTCCGGGGACGCCACTGTGCAGCGTCCGGATCAACAGCGATCCCCTGCTGCCGACCGCGCCGCCCAGTGGGGTGCCCACCTGCCGGACCATGTCGGGTCGACCGCGGTAGGTGCTTTCGTACCACAACTCGTTCTCGCTGACTCCCCCGGGCAGTCTCTCGCGACGGTCCAGGTTCCGGCTGGACTTCGGGCCGTTGGGGTGCCACTTCCAGGTCGAGTCCTCAAAGTCGTCGCCCATCTCGGTGATCTTCAGACCCGTTCCCGGGACGACTGCGGTGGCGAGCCGAAAGACGTTGGCCGCGGGAGCCGCCACGGCGATCGCCAGCAACAGGACAAGCAACGAGACGGGGGCGGATCGCGAAGTGAGGCGGAACATTTTGCAGCCGATTGTGAGTGAGGTGGTGAGGATTCTGATGGTCGTGAGGACGAGCCAACTGGGCGATCGGCACGACCCGGTGTAGAGGATCGGATCCGGACGCCGTGGCCGTTGATGGCAAGAGGTCCTGCGGTCGGGAAATCGACCGATCGTCACCGAAACCGGCCGTACAGTCCGCACAATCGTTGAAAGGGCGACGGCGACAATCCGTCTCGGTTCGGCGAAGTGGCCGTGTCGGCCGAGCCGGCTTTCTTCTCCGGAAGCGGAGATTTCGGGCCCGGTTTCCGTATGCTGTTGCAACGAGTTCGTCGCGCGGGACCGTGGTCCCGACGGTTCACCTCGAATGCCCCGGAGGACACCATGCCACTTGCTCATTGCACGTTGGCCACCCGCGATGTGGCTGCGACGGCTGCGTTCTTCCAGGCGACGCTTGACTGGCAGCCCATCGATCGGCCGGGCAACCTGCTGATGGGTTCGGCCTGGCTGCAGATCGCCGACGACCAGGAACTGCATCTCCTGGAGGTGGCCGATTTCGAGGTGTCGCCGTTCGAACGCGAGTTCGGCCGCCACATTGCCGTGACCTGGCCGTTGGCGGGCTTCGGGTCACTCAGGCAGCGGCTGCTCGAACACGGGGCCGAACTGATCGACGCCGAACGGGCCACTCCGTTCCAGCGGTTCTTCTTCCGAGACGCCAACGGGTACGTCTTTGAGGTCGTCGAATCCGATCACGCTCCCGAGTCGCCTAGCCGTTCCGCACCTGGTCGATCGCCGTGAAGAGTTCGTCCGGAAGGGCGAACAGTTCGTTGACCACGGCGGTGGAATCGAACGAGTTGAAGCGGTCGCGGCCGTCCCCGCCCATCAGCGTATCGAAATCCTTCTGGCCGTTGAGCGTGTCATCTCCGTCTCCTCCCGACAGGACGTCCCGGTCCGTTCCGCCCTGCAGTCGGTCGTCACCAGCGGACCCCAGCAGGGTGTCGTTGCCCGACTGCCCGTAGAGTCGATCGTTGTCGTCGTCTCCGGAGATCACGTCGTCGCCGTTGCCACCCCACAGGGCATCGGGCCCCAGGTCTCCCAGCAGAGTGTCGTTGCCGGCTTCGCCGTTGAGCCGATCTCGGCCGGAATGTCCGAGCAGTTCGTCGTTGCCGGTTCCGCCGTAGAGCGAATCGTCGCCGTCGCGACCGAGCAGGCGGTCCCGGCCGTCCGCGCCGTTCAACCGGTCGTCGCCGTCGCCACCATCGATCGTGTCGTCACCGGCCTCGCCGTTGATCGTGTCGTCGCCGTCGCCTCCGGCAATCAGGTCGGCGCCCGCGCCGCCGTGGATCAAGTCCCGACCGCCGCCACCGACGAGCTCGTCCCGGCCGTCGTTGCCGTTGAGCCAGTCGTCGCCGATCCCGCCGGTGATCACGTCGCGACCGCCGCCGCCCCACAGCGTCGTGTTTCCGGTGAAACCGCTGGCGTCGAGCACGTTGTCGCCCGGCCCCGCCAGGATCTCGACCGCCTCGATTCCGACCATCGAACCGGTCGACGCCGGTCCGGTGAAGGTGGTGTCGGTGATGACGTAGTCACCGTCGCCGGAGGTCTTGGCCCGGTCGGTGCCGTTGCCGCCCTTGAGCGTGTCGAGTCCGGAGCCCGATTCGAACGTGTCATCGCCATTGCCTCCCAGCAGCAGGTCGTCGAAGGACGAACTCCGAAGGAGGTCATTCCCGCCGCTGCCACGCAGCGTGACCGGTCCCGAGAACCCGGTCGCATCGATCACGTTGGCGTCTCCGCCCCCGGTCAGCCGGGCGGCTTCGAATGAGGAGATCTGGTCGGAGCCCTGACCGCCGAGTGTGTTGTCCTCGAGCAGGAAGTCGACGTTGCCACTCTCTCTCAGTTCGTCGAAGCCGATGCCACCGTCGAGCACGTCGTCGCCGGTTCCGCCCTGGACCGTGTCGTCTCCATCGTTGCCCAGCACCACGTCGCCACTGCCACCCTGTCCGTTGAGACGATCTGCACCGGTGCCCCCGTTGAGCACGTCGGAACCGCTGCCGCCGAAGACCCGGTCGCTGCCGTCGCCGCCATCGACCGAATCGTTTCCGGAGGATCCATTGAGGACGTCGCCGGAGGTTCCGCCCAGGACCAGGTCATCGCCCCGGCCACCGATGACGGTGTCCGGCGAGCCGTTGCCGTTGAGCCAGTCGTTGCCGTCGGATCCCAGGATCGAGTCGCGGCCGCCCTGGCCGTCGAGCGAATCGTCGCCGGCGTCACCCAGGAGCGTGTCGCCGCCGCCTCCACCGGTGAACACGTCATTCCCGTCACCGCCGATGATCATGTCGTCACCGCCTCGACCATTGGCCACGTCGTCGCCGTCGCCGGCGATGATCGAGTCGTCCTTGCTGCCGCCGGTCAGGTTGTCGTCTCCGGCGGCTCCGTCGAGGGTGACCTGTCCGAGTGTGAACGTGGAAGCCGAGATCACGTTGTCACCGCTGCCGCCGACCAGGTGAGCGGTTTCGACTCCGTCGAGGTCGTCGGTGCCGCGGCCCACCAGCTGGGTGTTCGACAACGCTTGGTCGGCGTCGGTGGTCTGCTCGACCAGGTCGGTGCCGTCTCCCCCCGAGAGACTGTCATTGCCGGCCGAGCCGCGGAGCGTATCGTTGCCGGCGAGTCCGGAAAGCGTGACCGGACCGTTGTTGAACGCGGTGGCGTCGAGCAGGTTGTCGCCGCCCCCCCCGTTCAATTGAGCCTCCTCGATTCCCTCGATCTCGTCGCTGCCCAGGCCGGTCAGCAACGAGTCGGTGAGCACCTGGTCGTCATCGGATTGCTGCTGCACCTGGTCGACGCCATCGGAACCCACCAGCCGGTCATCTCCGGCCCCCCCCAGCAACGTGTCGTTGCCGGCGGCGCCGTCGAGCGTGACGGGGCCGGAACTGAAATCTCGGGCGTCGATCGCGTTGTCGCTGCCGCCGCCGGTCAGCCAGGCGAACTCGATTCCGGAAATCACGTCCGAGCCGTTGCCGGTCAGTTGCGAGTCGGTGAGTACCTGGTCGGCGTCGACGGTCTGCCGGACCAGGTCGCTTCCGGTCCCGCCGGACAGCGTGTCGTCGCCCGGGCTGCCGTGCAGGGTCGTGTCGCCGCTGAATGCGGTGGCGTCGAGCAGGTTGTCGCCGCCGCTGCCGTGGAGTTCGGCCTGTTCGATTCCCGACAGGGTGTCATCGCTGTCGGCTTGCAACAGGGTGTCGCTGAGCACCTGGTTGGCGGTGCCGGTCGAGACGATCAGGTCGGTGCCCGCGCCGCCGGTAATCTGGTCGTCGCCGGCCGATCCCAGCAGCGTGTCGTCGCCGCCGGCTCCGTCGAGAGTGACCGGCCCGGGCGTGAAGGCCGAGGCGTCCAGTTGATTGGCTGCATCACCACCGACCAGCATTGCCTGGTCGATGTCCGAAAGCGTGTTCTGACCCAGCCCGGTCAGGCTGGTGGTTGTCAGCACCTGGTCGGCATCGACGGTCTGCAGCACCAGGTCGACTCCGCTGCCACCC
>Ga0310123_10004794_pt1 | contig 10189 bp, 8 predicted proteins | sample CB6_AW_1057_MG_FD_203505 | JGI IMG/M metagenome (GOLD analysis project Ga0310123, IMG submission 203505) | Marine microbial communities from Western Arctic Ocean, Canada - CB6_AW_1057 | ecosystem: Environmental > Aquatic > Marine > Oceanic | place: Canada: Western Arctic Ocean | collected...
CCGATCGTGATTGCCGAGGCCCGTGTCGATGTTCGATATCGGGTTTAGGGCTGGGATTTCAATTCGAAATCTCGATGCACACCGCGTTTTCGACATCGCGACCTAAGATCAAGACGTCGGGATCAGCCGTCATTTCTTGTTCGAGCGCCTCGGCAATCGCAGTCGTATATTTGATTTCCCGCATGCAATAATTCCAACATGCTAATCGCTCTTTGAGGACAGGTTAACAGTTTAACTGCATGGTTGCCAGTGGCTAGCGAAGCGTGCCACGCTCGCCTCATGCTCTGGCACGCTTCAGCAAGGCGGCCGCCGCACTGAAAACTGAATACTGAAAACTCCAAGGGGTGAACTCGTCCAGAGAGAAGCCAAAGTGTTCCTTCACCAAAAGAACGCCCCACCATTCACATCAAAGCATTGTCCCACAGTGTAATTCGCATCGCTTGATGCCAGAAATGCCACCATATTTGCCACGTCATCGGGATGTTGTAGGCGCCCCATGGGAATCTTGGCCAGGAAGCGTTTGCGCTGCGCATCGACCGATTCACCCGTGAGCTCAGCCACACGCCGCATTTGGTTGTGGAGCATGGGCGTGTCGACGATGCCCGGGAAGACGCCGTTCATGAGGATGCCATGCGGCGCCAAATCCTGGCTCATCTGCTGGATGAGACCCAGCGCTGCGTGTTTGCTGGCGACATAGGCGGCCAGCGCCGTGTTACGCCCGGAAGGGATGCGGGCAGCCGTGGAAAGAATGGTAATGATACGACCGCCATGACCCTGCTTGATCATTTGCTGCGCGGCCGCTTGCGAGCAAAAGAGGACGCCCTTCGCATTGACGTTCATGTGCAGGTCCCAATCGGCCTCCTCGATCTCCATGGCCGGTTTAACCTGGGCCACGCCGGCATTGTTGACCAGGACGTCGAGGCGGCCAAAGGCGTCAACGGTCTGAGCAACCACCCGGTCTGCAACGGCTTTCTTGCTGACATCCATCTTCATGGCAATCGCTTTACCGCCGGCTGATTGAATTTCTTTCGACACCGCCTCGGCCGAAGACAGGTCTATGTCCGACACTGTGACCGACGCACCTTCACGTCCGAGACGCAATGCAATTCCTCGGCCGATACTTCGGCCGCTTCCAGTAACAATGGCGCCCTGGCCATCGAGTTCGTAGTGAGGCATGGTTGGGGTTCCCTTCCTGATTGACTGAAATTAGATCCTACTGCAGAGTGCGCCGAGAGCGCGGAGGGCTTTCCATTAGGATACCTTGCGTTTCTCTCCCACGCACCTCCGTCGGATCGGCGGGTCTCCAATCCTGATTCCGGCATCACGTACGAGGTAGATCCCGAGTTCCTCGCACCAGTTGACTGATATGGGTTGGCAGGAAGGAGGTTGAGTATCCTGGTTTGCCAGTGCTGCATGCCGGCGCGGCTCCCTGAATGATGAAAATCGCGATTATTTGTACAATGCATAACAGGTTGGAGCGTTTACAATAACCCATGGTCTAACTGGTTTCCGGCACCACCTCTGACTCCAACCGTTAACGATCAACTAACAATGGAGAGCTGTCCATGTCGAAGCATTTCAAGAGAGAGAACAACGCGAAACGCCCAGTACGGGCGTGAACTTATGGGGTGCTGCTGCACCGCCAATCAATCGAAGAACGGGTTTTCCAACATTGCTTTGAGCGATTTGTTCATTTGGTTGGCAATGACCAACTAGTTGCGCGACTTTCCGACCTTGCGAAAAGCCTCGCTGAGTACAAGATCGGCTCTACTGCCTGCGAGCGTGCAACTTTTCGATACAGTTGACGATCAGCGCCGTCCAGCCGGTTTGATGGCTGGCACCGAGACCTTCGCCGGTTTCGCCGTGAAAGTATTCGTGGAACAAAATCAAATCGCGCCAATGCGGATCGTCGGCAAAACGATCGAGCTTGGCCAGGCATGGGCGACAAGAAGATTCGCGGCGCAGAAACAATTTCGACAGCCGTAAATGGAGTTCATAGGATACCTGGCGGAGGTTCATCTTCTTGCCCGAGCCGGTGGGACATTCAATCTGAAAGTCGTCGCCGTAATAATGGTGATACCTCTCGATCGCTTCGATCAGCAGATAATTGACAGGAAACCAGATCGGCCCTCGCCAGTTGGAATTGCCGCCAAAGAGCCAGCTGTCCGATTCGCCCGGCGTGTAGCCGACAGAATACTTCTGCCCGCCCGCCTCAAACTCAAACGGATGTTCGGCGTGAAACTTCGACAGCGAGCGAATGCCGTAGGGCGATAAAAACTCATCTTCGTCCAGCAATCGTCGCAAGACTTGCTCGAGTTTATCCCGGTTCGGCACCGCCAACAGTAGTAGCTGGTCTTCGCCGTCCTGTGTCTCCAGAAACGAAATATGTTTGGCCAGATCGGGCCGGTACTTAAGAAACCATTGCAGCCGCTTTTTGAATCCGGGCAAACGATCAATCACGTCGCGGTCCAGGACTTCAACGGCGATTAGCGGAATCAGGCCGACCAACGAGCGAACTTTGAGCGGTATCTTCTGCCCACCCGCGATAAGGTGGTCGTAATAGAGACCGTCCTCATCATCCCACAGCCCTCGGCCATCCAGCGTATTGATGGCGTCGGTGATCCGCACAAAGTGCTCGAAGAACTTGGACGCCATGTCTGCATAAGCACGATCTTCGGACGCCAGTTCCAACGCGATCGACAGCATGGTCACACTGTAAAATGCCATCCATGCGGTGCCGTCCGCCTGCTCGAGATGACCGCCCGTGGGCAGTGGTTTCGAGCGATCGAACAGGCCGATATTGTCCAAACCAAGAAACCCGCCCGCGAAAACATTGTCGCCGTTGTGATCAACGCGGTTCACCCACCAGGTGAAATTCAGCAATAGTTTCTGAAACGCGCTGGCCAAAAACTCGCGATCGCGCTTCCCACGCCGGCCGGTCATTTTGTAAACTCGCCAGCAGGCCCAAGCGTGTACCGGCGGGTTGACATTGCCCAAAGAAAACTCGTAAGCCGGAATCTGGCCGTTGGGGTGCATGTACCATTCGCGCAGCAGCAACGTGAGTTGATGTTTAGCAAACTCGGGGTCGATGCGCGAAAACGGAATCATATGAAACGCGATGTCCCAAGCCGCGAACCAGGGATATTCCCATTTGTCGGGCATCGAAAGCACATCCCGCGCGTAGACATGCGTCCAATCGGAATTGCGGCCCTGCCAGCGCTCGGCGGGAGGCGCCGCGACATTCTCGTCGCCGACAAGCCAATCTTTGACAATGTAGTGATACGACTGTTTGGTCCACAGCAGCCCCGCGTAGGCTTGTCGCATGACCTCGCGCTGACCGTCCAGGGTATCCGCCGGGATCACGTGATCATAAAAAGCGTCCGTCTCTGCGATCCGCTGCTCGAACGTTTTGTCGAATGCGGGACCAAACGTCGCGTCGGGTTGCTCGTCCTCGTGTGAAATCCGCGCGTGTAAAACTTGCTGTTCGCCGGCCGGCACATTCAGACGATACAGCGCGGCAACTTTGGTGCCGCGCGACTGGGGATGGACAGCCTCCGTTTCGCCATCGACGACGTAGCGATGAAACGCATCTTTGACGTACGGCGTGTACGGGTCGGTGTCGTAAAGTCTTTTCGTATTGGTTTCGTTTTCGGTAAACAGCAGTTCGCCCGCCGAACCGTCCGGCGCCGGACCAAATGCGATTTGGAATCGTCCCAGCGTTTCGTGTTCGGTAGCGACCGACGCGGGACCGGAACGGGTCATGCGTGGCTTCAGCGTACAGCCTTCATGTCGACAACCCCAAATCCATGTGTTGCGAAACCACGCCGTCGGCAGCACCCATAGTTCGGCGTCTTCCGGTCCGCGATTGGCGATCGTGATGCGCGCGAGGACATCGTTGGGACCCGACTTGGCGTATTCGGCCTGGACGTCGAAATAGCGGCTGTCATCGAACACGCCCGAATCGAGGATCTTGGGCGGTGGCTCTTCGCGGCTGCGGCGGCGGCCCTCGTCGACCAGCCAACCGTACGGGAACTCCGCCTGCGGGTACTTGTACAATGCCTTCATGTAAGAATGTGTAGGCGTCGAATCGAGGTAGAAATAGGATTCCTTGACGTCTTCGCCGCGATTGCCCTCGGGACCGGTCAGCCCGAAAAGACGTTCCTTCAGAATCGGATCGCGCGTGTTCCAGAGGGCGACGCTAAAGCACAATCGGCATTGGCGGTCGCAAATTCCCAGCAGACCATCTTCGCCCCAGCGATACGCTCGGCTGGCAGCATGATCGTGCGGAAAGTAGCTCCACGCCTCGCCGTCCTTCGAATAATCCTCGCGCACAGTTCCCCATTGGCGCTCGGCGAGGTACGGCCCCCAACGTTTCCAGTTTTTTTCGCGGCGAGCGTCTTCAGCCAACCGCTGGCGTTCGGCATCGTTGACCGACATAGTGCGTGCCTGTTCGTGCTCTGTTCGTGGTGCGCGACGGATCGTCGGTAGACAATCTTGCTGTTGTCATGGCGACGTCACGAGGATAGTTGAATCACGTTCTTGATGCCGGCCACGTGACCGCGCAAAAGTTCTTCGTGCTCGTCCAAAGGATAGTGACCCGAAATCAGAGAACGGACTGCTGCGGGCCACATTTCCACAAAGCTCTGCAGATCTTCCGCCGCATCCTCGAACGCTTGCCTGTCCGCATTAACCGTTCCGAACACGACCTGATTCTTCAGTACCAGGTTGCGCATGATCAGGTCGGTCTCGACTTCGATGGGCGCTTTGCGGCCTGGCACGCCCGTAAACACGAACACACCGTTCGTGCCGAGATATTTGAGTACCTCGAAGCACAGCCGCGAAGCACCTGTGGCTTCGTATACCAGGTCGATGCTCTCGATGATATCGGGCAATTCTGCGACGCTGGTTTCCGACGCCGAAATAAACCGTCCTCCGACGGCGTGGACAATCTGACTGCGCGGCCCACCGATGGGCTCGCGTGAATAGACGTACGTCTCGAAACCGCGCCGAGCGAGCGTCATGGCGCCCAACAGTCCAACCGGTCCGGCGCCCAGCACAAGTGCTTGCAAGCGATATTTCCCCGATTCGTCCAAGGTATCAGGCGAAGCCCAAGGCAGCCGTTCTTGCACATCCCAAACCTGGCGCAACGCCTTTTCCGCGACGGTCAGCGGTTCGATCAGCACGGCGACATCGCGTAACGGCGTGGCGACAACATTTAGAAATTCCTGTTGTTCGACGACCCGTTCGGCAAGGAACCCATGCTGTTGTTTTATACCGCGTTCAGTAAAGTCGCCCGTGAAACAAAAATCCTGTCGGCCGGCGCGACAAGCGCGACAATGTTCGTGCGGGCAGGGACGGCGCACCGACGGGATGACGAGGTCGCCGGATTTCAAGCGTGAAACTTCTGGCCCGACTTCGATCACGCGGCCCAGCGATTCGTGTCCCAGCACGAGAAACTCGCTGTCATCAGGCGGCGTACCATATTCAAAAGAACAAATCTCCTTGTCAGTACCACAAATGCCCACTTCCAGCATTTGGATTAGTACATCGTCGGGTCCGGACGCCTGGGGTTCTTCATGATCGATCCTGCGAATTTCTTTTTGTTTCGGAAATACGGCGACGGCCTTCATTGCATCCTCTACCTCCAACCTGCGTGTCGCGCACCTTGTGCGGATTGAGATCCCAGAGGGTCCATTGACTTACTGACCGCGGGCCTTTAAAAACGCCACCAGATCGGCCAACTGCTGGACCGTCAGTTGTTTGTCCAACCCAGCGGGCATGATGGAGACACGGCTGGGATTGATTTCTTCGATCTCTTCCTTCAGCAGGCGAACCTCCTTGTTGGGTCCGGTAGCCAGGCGGAGTTCGCGGGCGGATTCGTCACGAATCAGACCATTGACGATGTGGCCACTTTCCGTCACGACGACTACCGCTTCATAACTGCGGACGAAACTCAGGCTGGGGAAGACGATCGATTCGAGCAAGTCGCGCTTGGTACGGGTTTCGCCGATGCGGCTCAGATCCGGTCCGGTGATCCCGCCCGCATAGCCCAACTTGTGGCAGGCGGAACAAAGTGCCTTGGAGCTGTGAAATACCGCGTGCCCGCGGCGGACGTCCCCGCTCCCCATGTACGGCATCAATTCGGCGAGCCGCTCTTTCTGTGATTCCAGGTCCACGTTCAACAACCCGTGCAGCTCCTCGATGCCTGTTTGCACAGTCGGGCCGTAGTTGGTCAGCTTCTCGCGAAGTATTTCGATTCGCAGCGCGGGCAGCGCAAGCGACCGCTTGAGGGATGAAATAAGTTGCAGGCCAAGCTGATCCTCGCCGGAGTGAATAAACGGTTCGAGGAGGCGATTCACCTCCAAAGGACTGGCCATTTCTGTCAACTCACAGACGTGACGCAGCTGGTCTGATGAAAGGTGGGCTCCAGCAATTGCCTCGGCTGCCGCATGCCGCATAGTGATCGGCGCGTCGTCAGAAAAACTGTCCAGGAGCAAATCGAATTGAGTGGAACTCAGTTGAGACAATCGGGCCGAAATGATTGACAAGGCTTGAACACGCGTCTCCTCAGTTATTTTTGTCTGGGAATCGTCCGCAAGGGCCAGTAGTGCGGCATCGAGATCCTGGTGCGCCTCTTCCGGCAAGGGCAATTCCCGCGCGGTGGCCACGGCCGGCGCTAGCAGATCAGGATCACGCTGGTCGATTAGTTGCGTGAGACCATCCAACCATGCGGTAGGTGATTCCTGCGGCTTGCCCTTGCTCATCGCCCGAAGCGTGAGTTGGCGAGCGGTCACTGACAACTCGTCGTTTACCACGGCGCTAGCCAGGAGCGCTTGAATCGAAGGATGTGTGGCGAATTGGACCAATAGTGCTTCCACCGAGGACTGCATGCCCTCCTTTTCAGCAATGTGAGGTTCCGTCGTAGGCAGAGCAACCAGTTGTTGATGGAACCAACCGGCCAGATCATCGCCCCACAGCGAATTTCGGGCGATGAGCCAATAGGCCGTATCTCTTAGCGTCGTGTCGGTCGAATTGAGCAGCGGCACTATTTGCTGGGGCTGCAGGTGGTCGCCGGGAATCTGATCTAACGCGATCAGTGCAGCCGCTTGAGTTTTAGGCTCGCTGCTGACCACGCCGATTTGCAGCCCTTCGGCGTCGGCCAACTCGATCATGGCGTATGTGATTGAGTGTTGCAGGTCTCGATCGCCAGCCGTTGCGGCTGCCGTCAGAAGATGTGGCACAGCGCTCGGATTGCCGATGCGTCCTAATGCCTCCGCGGCAATCCGGCGATTTGCCGGTCCATCGCTATTAAGCATATCGACTAACGAATCCAGCGACCCGGCGTCCCGGTGCAGGCTGACCATCTGCGCAGCCGTCTTGCGGATGTCCGCCTGAGAATGTTTTAAGAGCGTGCGGATCAGGTTCTGGGATTGCGAATTGTTGACCTGGCCGAGGGCCCACACGCGAGCTAGCGCACCGGTGAGGTCCTCTCCCAATCCTGTGTGGTCCTGACGGGCCAGTCCGTCGAGAAACGTCCGCAAACGGGCGGAGTCCCGTTGAGCTGCAAACTCGCGCGTCGCGTGCTCCCGCACTGCCGCGCGCTCGTCAGCCAGCAACTCCCATAGCTGCTGCGGGGCAGTATGCTTCCAATCGATGAGCTTTCCGCGCGGGTCATCGAGAACCTGGGCACCTTTTTTGCGGACGCGGTAGATACCGCCCAGCACGTCCGCCTTTTCCAGCTGCGACGTGGGACAACAGATTTTGTACCAGCCACCTGTGTCCACGACCAACAGGCTGCCGTCGGCGTCAGCGAAGGCGTCCGTAGGATGGAAGTCGACATCGTGAGAAATCACAAAGTCGTGATCGATCGTACCAAACGCAGCCCCGTCCGGCTGCAACACGTGCCGTGACACCTTGCGCAAGTTGAACTGGCAAGCGAACAGGTTGTCGCGATACTCATCTCCCCAAATGCCAAAGGCATACCGGTCCAACCCGCACGGCGCGGCCGCACCCATGTGAATCTGCACGGGGATTAACTCACCGGTGCGTGGATGACCTTCCAGCACTCCGTGATCCTTGCCGTGAACGCCCCCGTAAATGGCTCGGCCAATTCCGTCGCGTAAACCATTGGCCGGATGGACCAGGAACGTGGAGGTAAAGAACCGATCGCCCGTTGGTGTGAACGCCACGTCGACCGGATTGTCCATGCCGCCGGTCATGACTGGCTCGAATCCTGTCCGATCCGGCCGGCAGCGAAAAATGTGCGCTGCCCGAGTCGTCCATTCCCGTCCATGGACTTGGTGCGTTTGTTCGGCGAACGCTCCTTTACACCAATAAATGAATCCATCCGGACCGAGATAAGGTCCATGTAAATCATTGGCGCAGCCGGTGAGCGTTTTGCCCTGAAACCACTCTTCCCGTTGATCGGCAACACCATCGTCGTCCGTATCGGTGAGCTTCCAAATGCTGGGCGGCGCGCCGACGTAAAGCGATCCTTCATAATACATCGTTCCCTCAGGGAACATCATCCGGTCGGCAAAAACGGTCGCGTCATCGAAGTGGCCGTCGCCGTCGGCGTCCACCAGCCGGACGATCCGGTGCGAACGCTCCTCGAGTTGCTTATCCATCTTGCTGTTGGAACCGGACGAATCACCGACATAGAGCCGGCCTTGATCGTCAAACGCCGCCGTGATCGGACGGTCCACCAGCGGCGGACCGGCAATCAGTTCGATGGTAAATCCCTCTGGTACCAACAACTCGCGACCAAAAACCGGCGAGCCAACAGCAAATGTCACCAGAACTACCGCCAATGGGGCTCTCGATAATACATTCCGCATTGATTCAACCTCCGGACAAACCTGATCGTTTCCGCCTCAGGCGGATCTCACTCCGTGTGATGTGTAAAGTGCGTATGGAGTCAACACTCGAGAAGAATTATGCTTCGATCGTACGCTGTGTCAACCGTCTCTGCTGCGGCAATCGGCGAACAACTACCCCATTTGCAACATTTGTGGCCAGCGTTCAGATCGAACTGCAAAGTGGACGCGACTTCCCTCAAAGGGATGTTGGATTTCAAAAAGGTCAAGAATGTCCGCACGTTCACCGCGCTGAGCGTGTCAGCTTCAGGCTCAAATTCGAGGTCCTCGAACGTGATTCCGTACGCCTGGCCAAAGCAGTAAGAATCCGTTTCCCAAACGGATGCATGCTGTCGCGTTGTTTCTTCCACTCCTTTCGAGTGGATCGTCGATCGCTGCGGGGCGGGGGCAACGGTACTATTTGAGGATACGTGTGACATTTTCATTGGCTGTAGTCCTTCGGTTAGGTGGTGGTGGTGGTGTCACCAACAGCATTGAACCGCCCGCCCGTTTGGACGTCGATCCGGCCATTCGGTTGGATGGCCGTCAGTCCGCTTCCCGTGCTAAACGTCCCGTTGCTTTCAACGATCACCGTGCCGCTGCTAGTCCCCGTGCCCCCCACCGTGAGCGTCGAGGTGCCCTGTTGGGTCAACGTCGAGCCGGTCCCGGTGATCGAGTCGCTGCCGGCCGTCCCACTCGCCATATTCAGTGAGTTGACGAAGACGTTCGCATCGCTTTCGACGCGAACGACGGCTGAAGAACCCGCTGTCGCGTTACCTGCAAACTGGATGCTGCTGGCGTCAATCGTGGCGCTGGCCTGGTCCCGAAACGTCACCGTCGCTGTTCCGCCGCTTTGTAACGGCGACCTTCTGAAGCAAAAAAGTGGGCAATCACTTGATCGGGTCCAAGGTTTCGCCCGGCGAACCGTTAGTTATAATCACCCCATGGGCAAAGCAAGATATGGTGCGAGCGTCGCACGCGTCCTAAGACTGTGAAAGGGAATTGTGGATGTCGCAGCCGGAGCCGGTCGACCTCAAGGACCATGCGTCGTCTTACACGGCAGACAAACGCGAAGCGGTCCGAGAGGTCACTTTGACGCTTGAGTCTGCTGTTCGCGAGATGCTCGATGATTTAGGAACAGACTGTGAGCTTGTAAACGACACGAGCGCAACTCCATGATGGATGGTGTTTGACCGGCCGTAGGACGATTCAAACCGCATTCGGCAGTTCCCAGGGATCATCGGTCACAATCCATACGGGTTGCGTTGGGGCGCACCTGGCATAAAACATCAGTAGACCAGGACATCCGTAGCGACGGAGACCAGAAAGATGAA
>Ga0310123_10004795_pt1 | contig 10188 bp, 9 predicted proteins | sample CB6_AW_1057_MG_FD_203505 | JGI IMG/M metagenome (GOLD analysis project Ga0310123, IMG submission 203505) | Marine microbial communities from Western Arctic Ocean, Canada - CB6_AW_1057 | ecosystem: Environmental > Aquatic > Marine > Oceanic | place: Canada: Western Arctic Ocean | collected...
GACCATCTTAATTGCCCTTATCAGCCAACAAACGCGGCCCTATGGTGATGCCGTTTGTCCTTAGAGAGTTGCAATTCACCTGCTTTTGGAATTTAATCGGCGTGACTCTTCAAGCGCACCGATAATAACTAACTGCCTGACGGGAACCCACCACACTATTCCCGCCAGCGAGACGTTTTCCGCTTTTCAGACTTGATCCTCCCGCCCTACGATCCTATGTGGGCGAAGTGGCTCTGGCCGCACAGTCCTGCGTTGGAACCTAGTTACGCCTGCAAATTTACCGATTTTTTGCGTGCGTGTCAACCGCCAACGCACGTATTTAGGCACAATAAGAGAAAATAGGTCAAATGCACATGATTTTAAAATCAAATGAGCCTTCGCCGCGTCCAATTTTTCTAGACAGATTCCGTGATACGCCGACGCCGGACGCGAACCGGCAACGACTCCAAGCCTCGCAAAACGATGTGGTCTTTGAACACTGGAGGTCGATCGAACTGGATATCCGAAAATCGCTCTAAAATCTTTCTGAACGCGATCTTGGCTTCCAGCCGGGCCAACGGAGCGCCCAGACAATGATGGATGCCGCGTCCAAATGATATGTGACTTTGACCTGTGCGGGCAAAGTCGAGCCTACTAGGATCATCAAACTCGTCAGGATCGTGGTTAGCTGCGCCGATCAGGAGAAGAATGGATTGCCCTTTACTGATCTTTTGGCCGCCGATTTCCACATCCTCCAGAGCGATCCGGCGGTCAAGCTGAACAGGGCTATCGAAACGAAGCAACTCCTCGATAGCCGCGTCCATCAAGTCCGGGTTATCTCTCAGTTGCTGGCTAAGTTCGGGGCACTGAATCAGGGTTCTAAGACCGTTTCCTATGAGATTTTTGGTGGTCTCATTCCCGGCAACCAGAAGCAAAATGAGGGTTGATAAAAGTTCTTCGCGAGTCAGCTTGTCGCCTTCCTCCTCGGCAGCGATTAATGCGCTGATGAGATCAGTCTGCGGAGCGACTCGACGCGCCTCTACGATATCGGACAGGTAAAGGGTCAATTCCGTACGGGACCGCCCGGCCTGCATTGCGTCATCTCCGCTCGTTCCAGGTTCCAGCATCTGAGCCACATCGCTGGACCACCCTTGAACCGATCACGGTCCTCCGGAGGAACCCCCAACATCTCGGCGATTACGATAATCGGTAGAGGGTAGGCAAAATCGTCTAGCACGTCGAACGAGTCCCCTAGCCCAGCCAGGAGCTCATCCACGATCTCTTCGACCCGTGGCTTGAGTTCGGCGACTGCCCGAGGCGTGAAGGCTTTGCCAACCAATGAACGCATGCGTGTATGGTCTGGCGGGTCAATTCTCAGCATACTGCGGGCTTCATCGGCATATGGGCTGAATTGAACGTTGGTTCCGTTGCGCTCGTCATTTGAGAATCTTTTCGAATCTCTGAGAACCGCGTCAACATCCCGATGTCTAGTGAGAATCCATCCGGTGATCAATCTGCTCCGATGTATAGGTGACTTCTCTCTCAGCTTGCGATAAATTGGATACGGGTCGGAGTGCATCTTTGTAGACAATGGATTATACGCCACTCCGCTCTCCATCCGTTCCCGAGCGAGAGGGAGTTGCACCAATACGGTTCGCAACAGCCCGCGCATGATTCTGTTCATGGATTCTCCTCAAGACTTCGGCAGCTACGTAGATCGCCACTTGCAAAGATGATAGCTCCGGCTGTTCACTCGGTCAACGATTTGAAATAGACTTCTGTAGGAGGATCAAACTGAGCAATACAACTTACACCTTGCCAGCGCTACGGGCGTTGGCTCTTCACTCGCAGGGCCTGGCCGACAGACCAAACGGAGAAAGCAGTCAACAAGATATTTACGAGACCGTTGAGCAGATCGGCTGTGTCCAGATAGACACCCTTCAGATGGTGCAGCGCAGCCAGTACCTGGTGCTGTGGAGCCGATTGGGCAGTTACGACACGTCCCTATTCGATGACCTTCTATCTGGAAGTTCCGACGCTGAGAATGGCCGTCGACTATACGAATATTGGCTTCACGCCGCTTGTCTAATACCGCTCACCGACTATCGGTTCAGCCTGCCTGAGATGCGCCAACGCCGTGAGAGTCCAAATCGCTGGCGGACAAGTTGGTTTGCAAAGTCTGAGAACCGCGAACTTGTCGATCAGATCCTATCACACGTTCGTGAAAACGGGCCATCCCGCTCCGCCGATTTCGACCGAGGAGGCCCGAAACGAGGGGCCTGGTGGGACTGGAAACCAGCAAAGCGAGCGCTGGAACACCTCTACAATCAGGGGGACCTAATGGTCGCTAATAGGCAAAAATTCCAGCGGGTTTATGATTTGAAGGATCGTGTTCTTCCTGGCTGGGTCAGCCACGAGGAGCCAACCGAGGACGAAGCGACCCGACACATCTTGGAAAAATCGCTCCTGTCGTTAGGAGTCTGCGAACTTGCCCAGGTCTGCGACTACACTCACACCAAACGCACTGTGGCGAAAGCGATTTTGGCGGAATTGGCAAACGACGGCACGTTCGTTAAAATCCAAGCAGACTTGGGCGGCTCAAACACGCGAGATATGGTTGTCCATCTAGACAATCTTGACACGCTCAAGCGGGCTGCTGACGGCGACTTGACGCCAAAGCACACGACTTTTCTTAGCCCGTTCGACAACCTGTTCTGGGCGAAAGGTCGCGACGAACAGTTCTGGGGATTCGACCAAATACTGGAAGCATACAAGCCGGAGAAAATCCGCAAGTGGGGCTATTTTTGCCTGCCAATACTGCACAATGACCGATTAGTCGGTCGATTCGACCCCAAGCTGGAACGCAAAACAGGGACACTTATTCTCAGGAAGCTATACATAGAGGCTGACGACGTACCTTTGGATTCGTTGGCGGCGGCCATGGCTGAAGCAATGCGCGATTTCATGATCTTCCACGATGCCACAGAATTAGTAGTTGAAAACAGCAATCCGCCCGATTTCGGGCGGATGCTGTTAAATTCTATGTAGTCTAAATCGCTCGCAGTCGTCAGTCCACGAAGTCGAACTGCTCGAATGTCCCATTAGCAATGTGAACCGGGTCGAGACCCAACCAGCGGTCGGCGATTGTCGAATATGTGATGCGGAAGTCGTTATTAAAACGCATGTCGCCCTCAATCTGGTCCTCGGAGCGCAACGAGGGAAACTCGCCGTACGTTCCGCCGTTAACCGCCCCGCCGATCACGAAGGCAGAGCCTCCCGACCCGTGGTCTGTGCCGGCGCCATTATCCTTGATTCGCCTGCCGAACTCCGAGAACATCAGAATAAGTGTGTCATCCAGTTGTCCATGTTCTTTGAGATCGTCCGTGAAATCTCCGACCGCTTCTGAGACATCCTGCCAAAGCTTCGAATGGGCGGACAACTCGCCTGAATGGGTGTCGAAGCTGCCGTGTTGGGTATAGAACACACGAGTTCCGAGGTCGGCAGACATCACCTGCGAAATCGATTTCAGGTTCTGGGCTATAGGCGTGTGCGCGTACTCCACGGTAGATGAATACTGTCGAGGCGCGGCGCGCAGTATGTCGGCGCCCTTCAGGGCATCGAGACCCGTCTGGCTGATGAACTGCGCGATGGTGTCTTTGCCGCTTCCCCCGTACATCTGTGAGAAGGCTTCCAGGGCAAGATTTCGAGCCGCTTCGTTTTTCATATCGGTCATCAAACCGTAGTTTTCAAGGGTCCCCACAGAAGCCACAGGGACGTCCTTGGCGTACAGAGCCCGGGGCAGTCCCCTGCCGAAGTTCACACCGGTGATGACGTTCTCGCCGTCAGGATCAATCTGGCGTATCGCTCTGCCAAGCCAGCCTTCGTTGGAGATCGTGTCAGGCTCGGCAGTGTGCCATACGTCCATCGACCGAAAATGAGACCTGTTGGGACTTGGATAACCGATGCCATTGATAACGGCGACATTGCCTTCGTCCCAAAGTCGCTTGATCGGAGCCATGCTCGGGTTGAAGCCCAATTCATCGTTGATCTTCAGCACGTTATCCTGGGAGATGTTCACCTGAGGGCGCAGGTCGTAGTAATGCTCGTTGTTGTATGGGATCACGGTGTTCAAAGCGTCGTTGCCACCGGATAGCTGGATTACGACGACGGTCTTGGCGTTGGCAGGTGAGGTCATGTCTAGGCTTCCTCCTTGTTTACGGTTCAACATTCGCGGTGTCAACGGTTTGTTCAGGCCTTATCGTATATCTGGACTCTGTGGCGGTTGCTCTCAGTAACGTACATCCTGCCTTCGGAATCAAGTTTTAGCGATGTTGGCGCCCAAAAATACTTTTCGATATGGGACGATTCCTCATGGGGGTCGTCATTGAAGAATTTGATGTCAGGTTCCATGTTTGCCCTGTCCCTAGCGGCGGCCTCTTCAAGATTAATTTCTAGGAACGCTTCGGCCCATTTAGAGTCAGTGGCCTCGCCCCGGATACTCTGGACGAACCCGCCATCCGGGTCGAATATCTGGACTCGCTCATTGCCCCAGTCAGCGACATAAACATACCCTTCAGCGTCGACGGCAACACTGGAGGGTCTGAACAGTTCGCCGTCGTCTCTACCCGAACGGCCAAAGCTTGCAAGGTATTCGCCGTCTGGGGAGAATTGTTGAATCCGGTCATTTCGCCAGTCGGCGACATAAATATCACCTTTGGAGCTGGCCGTTATCCCCCAGGGCAGATTTAATTCGCCGTTCGCAGAGCCAAAACTTCCGAATTCCGAAAGGAATATTCCGTTCTGGGAGTATCGTTGGATCCTGTGGTTGTGGTGGTCGACCACAAGCAGGTTCTCGTCGCGGTCGAACGCGACACCCGAGGGACCATCCAATTCCCCGGCGCCTGACCCCATCTTTCCCCAACTATGGGAGAAATCGCCATCGACATCGAACACCGTTATCCGATTGGTGAATTCGTCGCTGACGAAGGTTCGACCCTGCGTGTCGCGCGCGACTCCTGTGGGCCATATCATCTGGCCATCGTCCTCGCCAGATTCGCCGAACGTTCCGAAATATTCGCTTGCCAAATCGTAAATTGTCACTCTGATGCCCCGGGGGTCGCCGTCCAGAGATCGGCTGACCGTGTACAGACGATCATCCTCGCCGATGGCCGTGTCTACGGGATAATAGAACCCACGACCGGACATAGTTGATAGGCCGATGGTGTGGCTATATTTCATGAACTGGCGCGTTCGCGTCGTCATATTCTTAACTCCACGGATTGCCTTGAACTTTGAAAGAACAATACGGCGTGACTAAGCACGCTGGAACTCATGGGTGGCGGCGACCATCTGGAGCATCTGAGCGACGATCTGAGTTGCGTCATTTTCCAAGCCTCGATTCTGTGCGGCGAAGTTCTCCAAAATTGAGCGAGTCCCTTCAGAAACAAAAGTGACACCCATTTCGTCCAAGCACCTTTGAACCAACGAATCGTCTGCCTGGTGAGAGCCATCACCGATAACGCGATCGATGATCTCGGCAACGCCCGGATTTTCGACGTTCGACATCTGCTGAGATGCGAAATTCAGTCGCTCGACAAGCGTGCCGGTGTCGATCCATTCGGTTCCCTGGTGCCATCCTTCAACGGAGGGTGGGTTGATAAGGTGCTGACCCATGTAAATCGCCTGGGTGGACCGGTCAAGAATCTCCCTTCGAGGCCTGTCGAACTCACCTGTTAGCCTCAAAATTCCCGCCACAAGCTCCGCCGGGCTTTTCACTCGCTCATGCCAGGAATCCTCAGACTTGAAAAATTCGGAATTGAACAAAATATCAAGCATGGCGCGAATGTCATAGTCGTTGTCAAAGTACGCTTGAGTCAGAATGTCGATGGCCTTAGGGTCTCGTGGAGGCGTGTAAGGCCACTGAGGAACGGGCGGCTCGTCAGCCACAAAGAAATGATACATATGCCTCGATATGAAACGCGCCGTTGACTCCTGTTGGCATATTATGTCAATGATCTCATCGCCGTTGAGCCGACCGGAGTTTCCGAGAAATTCCTTCTCCCCAGAGTCGTGATCGTCTTCCTTGAATTCAAAATGCCACGCGATTCGGCCATAGGGCCATATAGAGTCGCGCTCCGCCCTAAGCGCCATGTACTCGGTGTTGCCGATTGTCCAGCCCGTAAATGCGCGGGCCGTCTCCTTGATATCCTGCTCTGAATAGTTGCCGACGCCCATCGAGAACAGTTCCAGTAGTTCTCTTCCAAAGTTTTCGTTGATCGCGCCATCATGGTTGTCATGGTTGTCAAGCCACACGATCATCGCAGGGTCTTTCGAAAGTTCCAGCAGCAGTGTCCTAAAATTCCCTGTGCCGTAGCGGCGGAACATCCTTATCTGGTCGTTCAGCACTTTGCCCTGAGTGATTTTTGGATAACCCGTGGCGAAAATGCCGTGCCAAAACAGGGCCATCTTCTCTGTGAGGGGGTCTGTTGTGGTTATCATCTTGTAGAGCCAGTAGGCGCCCGGATTGTTTTGGCCCATCATGCCTGACTGTTCGTGATGATACCGACGGATCAGGTCATCCGTCATTTCCTGAACATTCGTGGGTTTCAAGAGCCGGTTGACGGTTTCGTTATAGCCATTCTGCGCAAGGGATTCAAGCTCCGGGAGTCCCACGCCGAATCCAGCGCGCCGCATCAGGTGAGAAATGAGTTGCATGTCCTTAGTTGCTGTGACCATTTTCGCTCCCCGTCTTCGCCATATTGATTCCAGTAACGTTCCCAGGATTCCAGCGAGTTTAGCAACGGGAAATTGGCTCGTCAACCTTTTCCAGTAACTGGAGCTGCATTTCGCTCTTTCGGTCGACAACGGGCCACATTTCACGGTTTCAAAGCGTCGAAACTTCCAAATTTTTCAATTACGCGTTTATCGTTGGAATTTCTGATGATAGGCTGTTTCATGTTAAATCAATACTCAGAACCCTCGGGCGGTCTATGCAATCGCCGTAAAGACCATCCAAACGTTAGAGCCAAAACACAGACCGTGGCCCGCAATCCAGATTTGGAGAGTCGAATATGCGTACGCTAGCGGTCCTTGTCCTGCCCATGCTCACAGCCGGTTCCATTTGGAATGGGCGCTGCCCATCCAGAAAGACTGCCTGGGCGTCGAACATGACGAAGGCGAGGGCAAGCTTAACATTGCGCTGGCCTGCTCAAGCGGTCACTCAGGATCGCCTCTGGAACTGGTGAGTGTCACGTTGAAGACGGACAAGAACGCCAAGGTTGACAGCTTCTTCCTGAAGATTGAGGATGTCCTTCTCGGTTCAGACGACGCCCCTCCCATGACCATCCCAGGTGTAGGAGAATCGGTCTGCATAGGCATCCTTGAGGGGATTTGCGGCGACGCCAACGGAGACGGAGAGGTCAACATCCTCGACGTGATAATCGACCTACAGCTATCTGGAGGCGGGACGCCAAACGAGTCCCAGCGCATCCTGTCCGACCTGAACCGCTAAGGCAAGCTCAACGTCCTGGGCGCGATGATAACCTTCCAGCCCATCGTGGGCCTGGCGTCCATAAACGACTGTGGCGTGACCGACACTCAGAGTATAGGCACAGTCGTGTTTACCAAGTAGCGCCGACCATCAGTCCTCAAGCTGAGGGTTGAACGACTGGCGAATAACATCGGCCCATGCGATTCTTCGGATGGGCCGATGTCGTTGGCATGAAATTCTGGAGGATGATTGCTGTCGCTACTCTCGCCGGAATCACGGTAGAATGTCACCCACAACAAAACAAAGGATGACACTGCCAATGCCTAATCAGAAAACCATCAGTGCGTACCTGAGTTCTCATCTATCAGGGGCAGATGTTGCCCCTGTGCTCCGGGCGTCGTTGAAGGGGCGCGATGTAGAAGAGTCAATAAACACAGTCGCTATGGCCGCATCTGCCAGCGATAATTCTCTTCGGCCCAGCCAATTGGCCCTGATTGTACGATACCTCTTGGAAAATGAATCAGGCACGCAGGTTCGAGACCGCGGTTTGACCATTGACGAACTTGCGGCAGTTTGTGAAATGGCGGCCAGCATCATCACATCTCCAGACTTAGCGTTCGGCGTCAAGGTCTCAGATTCTTCTTGGTCTATGGCCCACCGGATCGCATACCAACAGTTCCCCGATGAGGAAGAATCGTCGTATGTCCCGCGCTCCCTGGCAGTATATCGCCAGATCGCGCCATCACTCGTTGAAGAGGGCGGCTTCGATCTTGAGCGGCGATATCAGGATGCGTATGGCCTCACAATCAACGATGCCTGGAATATCGGTTACGCCCTCACTCGATGGTGCTTGGCAAATCCAGGGACATCTTTCAACCCGGCAAGTCTGGAACAGCAGCTTGGTTTGGCAGATATTGGTAAGGACAGATACGGAAAATTCCTGGCTACACAGTCTTGCGCCTACGATGTTTACCGTTCGATGCTTAGCACGCCGACCGAAGGCCAATCGCACTTCGAGCCTTATAACCTCAATCCTTTCCGAAAATTTCCGATTCTGACTCTGCCAGACGGGAATCACATACTGCCCATTCCGGCGTACCTGCTTCGTCGAATCACCCACGGGCTTTACTACGACCTTATCGAACTGGATCGATCAGGATACATTGGTTTGATAGGCCGGACGTTCAAGGAATACATCGGAAGGCTGCTATCCGAGCTTGCCTCGGATTCGGTGAGTCAGTCGGACGACGGCGTCTGGGTTGTCAGCAACGACAACACGGCTGTGCTGATCGAGTGCATCACCCGCCCATTCGGCGCAATGAGCCGTTCAACCGGAAACCGCGCCCATCTCCACGCGGACCTCGCTCGACGCGCCGGAGTCGTCGACAGCGTGAAACGCCTTCAAGATATGCGGCATACAACGGGCAACGACTCGAGATTAGTCGAAGCGCTGGAAGACAAGCGAACGGTGGGTGTGGTTGTTGCATTGGAAGATTTTTATCTTGCCAATGGCCCATTCATTCGAGGCATCGTGGACGAAGAACTTTCAAATCAGGGGAGAACGGCGATGGGTCCTGAAATCCAGATGACGCATGTCGGGGGCCTTGAGGCTGCATGCGCTCTCGCAGTCACGTCCAGGGAAAGCTTAGCGGGTTTGATCTACCGGAAGTCGAACCAACGTGAATACGATGGCCTGGAGATGGACGCATACGTCCGGCACCTTACATTACTCGGCGATCACGGCGAAGCGAACAATCTCACGCCGACTATTCTTAAGAACGCGGCATCAAAGTTTCTTTGATCAAAATGCCGAGTCTCAAACCTGCCGTTGTAATCCCACGCCGACAAATCTCTATAATAGTGAGATTTTCCACGAATTGCCTTGTCAGTGTCACAATGCTGTCTAAACGTTTGTATACTCAGCGATTGGCCCAAATATGAATCGTGCGGGGCTCCAGTCCTTTCTCGGCTGGAATTAGGGTCAAAATACGTACTGAAGGCGGTCTGCACTGGCGAAGAGGACAGGGGCGGCTCCCGCTGATGCGATTCAACGCGTTTGCTGCTACGGTCGCGCTGATTTTTTATCGCCGTCGTGTTCATGTCATGGGTCGTAGGCCGCGAGCTAACGAGCGACGACAGTTCGCCTGTGCGAAGCGTTTAGGCTTCGGAACCAGTGCTCGGTTACGATCTCGGTCCCTCTTGCGTTACGTTCCAAAACCCTGCGGCGAAATCGAGATACTCTGCCCTCACAGCACCGCACCGAAGGACCACACGTGCTTGATAATTTCTGAGAAACCGGAGAGCCACTGACCCCCTTCCAACTCAGTGGTTCCACCACTCCCGCCATTTACCCAATGGGAGTTCCATGATGAACAGATCGTGTAGCCTGCCTTCCGCGTCTTTGACGTAATTGAGAATCCCACTAAATTGAACAACTTCCAATGCCGATAACATTGTTTTCACGTCGTACTGTCCATCGGTCACCAATTCAAAGATAACCTTCTCCAATCCTGAGTCTTCCGCGATGGAAATTAGCTCGCGCGTGAGGGCGCGACCGAGCCCTTTGTTTCAGTAGGCAGGATCAACAACGATCTGGATTTCACCCATATGACTACGCGATCCGGAGCGGCGGCGACGCGACGTACCGTCGGCGGCATCGGCCATGTTTGGCGCAATCGTTAGAGTTGACGGCGGGGCCGTGCGTGTCCCCTATCTGCCAC
>Ga0310123_10004796_pt1 | contig 10187 bp, 6 predicted proteins | sample CB6_AW_1057_MG_FD_203505 | JGI IMG/M metagenome (GOLD analysis project Ga0310123, IMG submission 203505) | Marine microbial communities from Western Arctic Ocean, Canada - CB6_AW_1057 | ecosystem: Environmental > Aquatic > Marine > Oceanic | place: Canada: Western Arctic Ocean | collected...
CCAAGGGAGACGAGGACTTGACCATGACCTGCACCGGCCTGCATTCCGACAGAAGAGTGTCGTGGCCGGGACGTGAAGGTCGTTTTCCGCAGGATACCGGCCATGGTGAGCACGGTTCGGCTAGTTTGAAAGCCAACAACGACAAACATAACCTGCGAACCTGCAAAAAGGAATGGACTGTGGAAGCATGGATCAGGCCCGGTGGCCCCGCGCAGGGTTGGGGATACAAGGTCAACGGTGTCACCAAACCTTTCGATTTCGGACATATTTGCGGTACGTATGACACGTCGGAGCGAGGCGTATGGGAATTGTATATATCCAACCAAGGCTCGCCCGACGGCAGCACTTGGGCGCCCGGAGTGCATTTTCAGAGTGCCGACCACACCTGGAAGGACCTGCATCCGTGGAAGCGGCCGGAGGGGATTGTGGGCAACAAAGAAGATGCCGGAATAAGGGACAATCAGTGGCATCATGTGGCCTGGCAATACAGTTACGAAGAAGATCTGCACCAGTTGTTTCTTAATGGCCGGTTGATATGGCAGATGCATAACCCTGATGGAATAAAGCTGGCCAACAACCGTCAGCACAAGGCGCAGTTCAGCGTCAGTACCAGATTACAGAACCACCACACGTTTTGGTGTACTGATGAACAAGGCCGTCACTGGCATTCCAACTATTACCGCTGGGGAAATTTCTTCGGCCAGATCGGGGAGATACGTGTTTCCGATGTCAGACGGATCACCGCTTCAACTGAACAGCCCAAGCCAGAGCGCGCGTTAGAGATTGATTCGCGGCTTGAGCTTTTTGTTGACGATTGGCTTATCGACTCCATGCGTGACGTAAGTCTAAAGCTTCATACGCCCGAGAAGCGTGAGGTCGTATTCGAATTCAATGCTCCGTGGGAAGGGTCACATGGCGCCTATTTCACCGTAATGAAGGATGTGGATCGATACCGCCTCTATTACCGGGCATCCGGTCCAAATTCAGGGGGCGAACGCACGTGTTGCGCCGAGAGTAAAGATGGCATCACATGGCACAGGCCCTCTTACGGACTAGTCGAATTCAACGGCTCACGCGACAACAACATTATCCCCACGTCTAATGCACACAACTTCATGCCCTTCAGGGACCCGAACCCCGATGCGCCCGAAGAAGAACGGTATAAGGCCTTGACCGGTCAAGTTATAGGCATGGTTTCTCCCGACGGGGTCCACTGGAAGAATATCATAAACAAAAGGCTCTTCGACCAATATGAAAAATGTGTGGGCAACGGTGACCCGACCGGTGGAACGGCGATCTGGGATTCCGAGCGACGTCAATACGTTGCCTATGTGCGTGGTTGGCGCAGGTTCAAATCGACGCGTTTACAATGGAAGGAGCATGTTCCCGACGACGGGACACCCTATCCGGTTTGCCACGTGCCCGGTAGTTTTCGGCAGGTCCTACGCAGCACCTCCCCCGACTTTTTAAAGTGGACGGAACCCACGTTCGTCAATTTCGGCGACACTCCCCTTGATCATCTATATACAAACGCAGCCACCGCCTACTTTCGAGCCCCACACATCTATCTTGCTTTTCCGATGAGATTCGTACCGGAACGTAAGAAAATCAAGGAACATCCACTTGATGGTGTATCGGACGCGGTGTTCATGAGTAGCCGCGATGGCATCAACTGGGATCGGAGGTTTATGGAGTCTTTCATTCGCCCCGGTCTCGACCAAAAAAACTGGACCCAACGCAGCAATATGCCGGCCTGGGGTGTCGTTCCAACAGGCCCCGGTGAAATCTCATTGTATTACAGTGAGAATTACTACCATCCAACTAGTCGACTACGCCGTGCCACACTGCGAACCGATGGGTTTGTGTCGGTTCATGCAGGTTACAATGGAGGCGAGTTTGTGACCAAACCCATCATTTTTCGAGGGGAAAACTTGATCATCAACTATTCAACCTCCGCTGTTGGCAGTGTCAAAGTTGAGATTCAAGATACTAATGGCAAACCTTATGAAGGATATACACTTGCGGATTCGCCGGAACTCTACGGTGACGAAACAGAACACACGTTCCAGTGGAAGGATGGAGCTGATGTGGGCCATCTTAGCGGCCAGCCGGTCCGTCTGAAGTTCGCTATGAAAGACGCCGACCTGTATTCCATCCAGTTCCGCCCCTAACAACTTGATATCGCAGTTCGTCTGGCGGTCGATGACGGCGTCGCCGCTCGCACCGGTATATCCGAGCCATTACCCACCGCCCCTTACGCCAGATCAACTCGTATTTCCAGTGTCTGCGGGGCTTCAACGTTCACTTCGTCGGGCAGGCTAATCGTCAAGCGCGGGTCCTGGACCGACCAGTCGGTTCGAATCTCGCTGCCGTTACCGGTTACCCGTACCCGGGCCACTGTGGCATCCGCGCGGAGAGCGAAAACCATTTTCTTCAGCCGCAACCTGCCCCATCTGACCTCAATCTTCTCCAGCTGTGACCGACTCTCCCGCTTTTGACGGAAGCAGCCCCAGCCCTCGGCTGCACTAAAGAACGAAGCGTGATCCTCCGGCTGCCAGACCGGCTCAAAGCCGATGATTCCGGCCGGACCGTCGTACATAAAGCCCTGAGCGGTCAGCAGCATGGACCAGCTGCTCATGGCGCGGGCATAGAATTTCCCACATTCGTCGTCGCCGAAGGGGTTTCCGATGTAGCCCCACGCGTAGCCGGTCAAGCCGGTCCGCTTTCGTCCGTCATGGCGATCAGCCACCGAACGTACGATCAGCAAGGCCTCCTTCAGCATGCCGACGGCCAGCATGGAGGCGGCTGCACTGTATTCACAACCGGTCCAGACCTCATCGGCGAAGCGCAATTGTTTGCCGGGCTCAGGGCGTCCGCCATGGGGCCAGGAGGTCATAATCAGGCCGTGATCGTCGTCATACACGTATTTCCGCGGGCGGCCATGGCTCGGCGAGCCTGTTGCATAGGTCGTTACGTCGCTGAAATCGACCCGGAAGTTGTGCTTGAACAAACCCGCCAGGGCGGTTTTGACATGGTCAGGCGGATAGAGCCATCCCAGATCTAGTTGGAAGGCCCACCACTGGCCCAGCAGCTGATCGGCATGGCATCCGGTCAGGTAGTTTTCCCCCTCGACGCGATCCGGCGGCTGATCGGGAATCTGGATGTAGTACTTTCCGTCAAAGAGGGTGCCGTCCTGTTTCTCGGAGCCGGCCAGACGGAGCTCTCGATATGCGTCAGCCAGATCCTGCTCGCCCTGCAGTCGTGCCATCTTCTCGGAGGCGGCTAGAGCCGCCAGGTACAGGGTACCCAGCCAGGAAGTACTGCCGCTGAGCTCCGCATCTAGCGTATTGTGCTGCGGCCCCTTAGGTATGCCGTTGCGGCCCGGGTCAAACGTGTTGATGACATACTCCATGGCCTGGCGGATGCGCGGCCAGTGCCGGCGCAGCCAGGATCCATCACGGCTGCAGAGGTGTTCCCGATACGCACCCAGAACCTCTCCGCACTGGCCGTCAAAGGCGACTTTCCCCGCGGGACTGCGGTACGGTATGCCACCCTGCTTATCCTGGACGGATAGTGACTGCTCCCGCATCAGCCGGCCGATGGAAGGGAACAGACGGGCATGGGCATGGGCATAGTGCCAGACATGCGAGCAGTTTCCAAAACAGCATCCCGACGTAGCGGTGCAGCCTTCCCAGCCGCCGAAGTAACCGTCTTCGGCCCAGAAGCACGTCTGACTCTTGAGGCAGGCGACTTGAGAACTGATCCGGTCCAGCAAGTAGCGAGGCAGATTGGAGTCATACAGAGCGCGGTGATAATCTCTCGTTCCCGCAGTAACTTCGTCCAGGTGCTCGTCAAGATAGTGCGCCACTTCGAGGGCATCGGACCACCACTTCGCATACTGGCGGCCCGTGTGGCTCCAGCTTCTGTGCCCCTGCCCCCACTGATTGGGTTTCTCCAATATCTGGCCTCTTTCGCCGTGGGGAAAGTGCCAGGTCAGAAAGAAGGTGACGGTTCGAGCCTCTCCCGGGGCCAGCTGTCTGGTACTGGCCAGGGCGCCGTCCAAGGTGCGTCCCTGGGGGCTGGGACCGGCCTGGTTGGGACCGGTCAGACGGCCTTCAGTGGTGAATTCTTCGGCCAGTTCCTCCAGCGTATCCCATGATGCGCTGGCCGTGAATTCGCCGCCCCGTCCAGCCAGGGCCATATCGCCGTCGGCCAACGAGTTTGGCGGCATATCAGCCGTCATGTGCAGAATGGCGGTATCGTTCCGTTGCCGAATCGAATTGCGGTTACCGCCATAGCCTTTGAACTCACGGCCTTTAATTCCGCCCGGCGTGGAGAAGTGTGGATCTTTCGCCAATTGATCGAATCGGTAGCCTATGGCGTTTTGCTGGGCTGCCAACCAACTGACTTCCACTGGTTCGGTCGATTCATTTACGGCCGTAATGTTAAATATGGCGCAGGGGATGGCGGAGTTTTTGGCATCCATCGGAATCAGAGGGCTGTACACCTCCAGCGACACCTTAAGGGGCATCGCATCGTCCTCAAATTCGTACCAGCCGAACGGGTATTCTCCCTGAAAGCTCAGGCTCTCCATGGGACGAAACGGCCCTATCGGCTCGGTCTGGACCAAACGGACCACCGGCTTCTTACCAGCGGCAGCGCTCCGCACCGCAAAAAAGCTGTGGGGTACAGACACCGCATCGAAGTTGTTGAAAATGTGCCAGACGTGCCGTACCGCCTGGCCGTTGATCTCAATGCTGCCACCACCGATCCCTCCTACCGGTAAGCTGATGCCGGTCAGTTGCGGACCGCGATAGACATGGCGGCCACCCGGCGCGAGCAGGCTCGGATCCTGCAGCAACTCCCTGATGCGCGCCTGCTGCTGAACCCGCGTCAGCGGTGTTACGCCGCCCGCTGCCAGCGCCTCCAGACTGACTCCACCGGTGAGGCCCAGTGGCACTGCACCCAACCCGACGGTTCGCAGAAAATCACGACGATCCCTGCCGGTCGTATCGCCTCGTTTAGAATCGCTCATTTTAGCAACCTTTCTTTACGGCGCTTATTGATCCAAAAAAGAAATCGAATAGAGATCAGCGTTCTTTAGGGACAACTTCAGCCGAATTTGCCGGCCCCGCAGGTCTCTGACGTTTGCGGTTTTCCATCTCACTGCGGCGTGCAGCTGGTCGCCGTCGATGACTTGGGCTTCGTCGATCGAATAGCCGACCAGTGGCTGGCCGCCAGGCTCCAATACCTCCACGCGCACTGAGCCGGGCTGCGCATCGGTGTTAACCGTTAGGGCGCTCGCCTGCATATGAAAAGGCTTGGTCACAAGGACGCCTTGGTCTGGGGCGTGCAGCGATGCGAAACCGTCAAGACGCAACGTGGCCAAACCTGTGTCATAGCTCCATTTGCCTATTTTCTCCGGCCTCGTAGTCTCCGGGGTTGGGCTGATGCGTCCGCAACCGGTGTAGTAGATCCAGATCTTGTCTTTGGCCACGAACGGCCGACCGGCCAGGCTGCTGCACTCGTCCCAAGTCCCTTCAGTACCCATGAGCAGCAGCGGAGCGTCGCGATTAATGCGCTGCCACGACTGTCCATCCTGGCTGACCACCAGTTCAGTCTGTATCGTTCGACAGACCGCGGCGTTAAACTGTATCGGCGGGCCGAGAAAGCCTTGGCGGATATTTCGGTCGACGATCTGTTTCCATTGCTCCTTAGTAAAGCCGGGCAGGTTTCTGATCACCCAGAGCATGCCGATCTGCGTGCCGTCGTAGTTAATCGCGGCAAGTCCGCCTAACTCTGTGCCTGGTGGATCATCTTCGTCGTAGCCAAAAATGAGTGTGGGAGGTGTCTCCCAGTTCACAAAATTGTCGGATTCGCACCGCGCTACCACGCGCATGCCATGGCCGTCGGCACTACAGTACATGACCAATCGGTCATCTTGACAATGGTGAATACCCTGGGGAACCGCAACCTCTCCATCAGCTGGCCACACCGGATTGTCCGGATGTTGCGTCCAGCGAATCCCATCTGGAGAAAACCCCACACAGTGACCGAGCAGATAACCATCTGACTGTGCTGCATCTTTGCGCCCACCCCACCAGACGGCTTTGAAGCGGCGTTGGGGGTCCGGGTCGTGCTCGTCAATGAGAACCGCCGGATCGTGCATCATGCATTCGGCCATTAAGGCAATGTTGTTTTCTCTACTCCCCTCAAATTCCACCTGCCCGAGAGCTGGTTTCTCCCAATGTATGCCGTCGCGCGATGTGGCGTAACACATGACGGAGCGATCGTCAGCACCATAACAGGCTCCGCCTTGGTACCACGCCTTGAACAGGTCTTCATCCTCGTCGTAGAACACCAATCCTGAGTCTACAAACGCTGCGTCCCGCTCCCAGGGGCGATCCGCATGAATCACGGGATTTTCGGCCGAGACTTCGGGTTGGTGAAACCGGCGTATCAATCCGGATTTCTCGTCGATGAAACGATCATCGAGAAAGAGTTCTTTACGCCGCAGTCTGTCGGCACCGCTAGGTGAGATGTTCGTCATGCTTCATTCGTTATTGGAGATCATTGGTCCAGCAATCGTTTGTATTGTGGGTGCCCTCCTCAGTTCTAAGGATTCGAAATTCAAATGGCCATCAGGGCAAAGGTTCAAGAAACCAATTTACTTGATGAATCCTGACCGGCACCAACTTCGGAAGAGGATCACCAGCCCAATCATGCAGCACACGACCGCAGGTAGCACCAACTTTGTCGTGAGCCGCGTTCTCTCCCCGATACTTCCGCAAAATGGGTATGGCTTCTTTGGCCTCCAAGTGCGCCAGGCCAAGCGCTGCGGCTGCGCGGGTGTCAGCCGGTTCCGCGTCTGGGCCGACGGCCGAGGCCTTTTGAACCAATTCGAGGAGCGTCGCAATCACTTCTCGCCGCGCATCCGCGGTAGCCACCCGGCTTAACGACCAAATCGCGTTCGCGCGGCAGCTGGGTACTAACGTCGCCGCCACGGCGGGAGGATCCGTTGGGCCTCGTACCGGTGGGGTCGGCAAAAATTTCTTCAAATAGTCCTCGCAGGCATCGTACTGGAGAATTCCCAGAGCCTGCACTAGCTGTTCGAGCTGTTTGTAAGTCGCATTGAGAGATTTGAAATCGACCGTCGGTGCCGGATCGTTGTACCACGTCTTCCACAGTTCCGCATCCAGCGCAATCGTTCGATCTGTCTCCCGACGAACTTTTTCAAAGATCGCGCCGCCGGTCTCCTCAACGGCGAGTTTACGAAGTGCCCAGGCTGCAGCCAGCCCAACTGGCGCTTCTTCCGCCTCCAACAGCTCCACCAATCGATCGGCAACGGGTTCGTGATCGACGGCTCCCAGGACCATGGAGGATTGTTCAAGACCAAGGGGCTGATCTGTCATGAGCATTCTGGTGGCAGCCTCTCGAACCGCATTTCGCAACGCGTCATCCTTATCCAATTCAACCAGCGAATCCGCCACAAAAATTCGGATAGCGGGGATCGGGTCGTTTAACAGTGGCCCCAAGAGCTCCACCGCTTCAAGAGTGCGTTGGCCAAAGAGCAGCTCGGCTGCCAGCTGGCGCACGCTGGCGTCGTGGCTCAACGCAATCTTCTCATTGATCGTTATGATCAGCGACGGATCCAGTTCGGCAAAGCGAGCCAACGCCAAAGCCCCGACGGCGCCTTCAGGATCGACCGCCAGCTTGAGTAAGAGTTGTACAGTAGCCGGTCCGTCGTGATACCGCAGCAATAGCGTTGCGACGAGCCGCGTGACAAGTCGCGAATCGGACGGTGTCTGAAGCAGTTTTTCCGCGTCCTCTTCGAAGCCTTCACGTTGAATTTTCCCAGCGGCCCGCGCGCTCTTGAGGCGAAGATCGCTGGCGCCATTTTGATCGAACGCTCGTTGAACGAGTCCCTTGATCGCCCGCGGCTCCGCGACTTGTCCAAGTGATTCGATGGCCAGCAAGATAAGCGGACGTTCTACATTTTCTTGAACCAGGCGCGCCAACCAGACTTCGCGCATTGGCGGGAAATCCCATTTGGCCAACGCTGGTTCTACCAGCAACGACATGGCCAAACCTGCACGTTGGGCCAATTCCCTCAGGGTTTCAGCGGCCTCGATTGCGTCCAATTCAATCAAGGCGCGGGCGATATCAAAGGCAACCACCGAGTGTAATTCTTTATCCCGAAGGGTTTCGATCAGCTGAGGTACTGCCTCATCCAATTGACTCATGCCTCGACGATGCGCTTTCACCATCGCTTGAGCCGCTTGGCGTTGAAGATCTACCTCGGGCCGACCGAGAGCCTGCAACCACAACGGCAATAGCCTCGGGTGGAATATCGTTTCCTCGGGGTGAGGGACGTAACCAGTTTCGTTTTCCAATAACGAATCCAGTTCGATCGCATCCAATTGGGATACGGGCAACCAGTTGGCCAGCGTGAGAACCACTAGGGCCGTCCACGCCAAGTAACCGGTCTGTGGTCTGTTGTGTGTGGTCTGTAGTCTGTAGTCTGTAGTCCGTAGTCTGTGGTTTTTAGTTTTCATTTTGTTGTACTTGAAAAGCCAATATGACCAGCTAGCACCAAACCGTGGATCGTTGGATTCATGTTAACCCGCATTTCCCAGATAGGTCACCCCACTTTGGCATGTGATTTGCGCCAAGCCCCTGTAAACGAAGGGTTTTGCGATCAACAATGCTATAGTGACAGAGGAACCTAATGGGTGACTGCCAAAACCGCGATCTACGGGTCCAATTCGACCGCCGTCTGAGGCTGAAGGTTCTGGGAAGCAAGGTCACCACCGACGCGGGACTGTTGGCCTATCGAGAACTTGACGAAGCATTTCGTCTGACCGAGATGACTGACGACGTGGTAGAAGACTCCCGTGTCGGCAAAAACAAACAACATGGCATCGTGCCACTCTTGCGTCAGTCGATCTACAGCCGGTTGGCGGGCTACGAAGACGTGAACGACGCAGACCGATTGTCCATCGACCCAGCGATGCGACACGTGGTTGGCGGCAGGGCAAGCAAGCTGCTTCCAGCAGCGAGATAGGCCGGTTCGAGACGGAGATCCACAGCACAAAGAGCAACCTCAAGAAGTTGATCGACCTTTCCGGCAATTGGATCGACCGGGTTCACCAACGACAACCACCCAAGGAGCTGATCCTCGACCTGGACAGCTCGGTGAGCGAGACATATGGAGAGCAGGAAGGCTCGGCCTACAACGGCCACTTCGGCTGCACCTGCTACCACCCGTTGTTTCTGTTCAACCAGTTTGGCGACCTGGAACATGCCATGCTGCGGCGTGGTAATCACCATAGCGCCAAGTTCTGGCAGCGGATGCTGCTGCCAGTGATCGAGCGGTATCGCCACTTGAGCATCCCCAAGTTCTTTCGCGGCGATGCGGCCTTTGCCAATCCGGCGTTGTTTACTTTGCTGGAGGACGAAGGATACCAGTACGCGATTCGCATCAAAGCGAACGCCGTCTTGGAACGGCACGTCGAGCACTTGCTGACGCGTCCGGTCGGGCGGCCTTCCCACAAACCCAAGGTCTTCTTGCACAGCTTCCAGTACCAGGCGAAGTCCTGGAAACATCCACGTCGCGTGGTGGCCAAGATCGAGTGGCATGCGGGAGAGTTGTTTCCGCGCGTGGGGTTCATCGTGACGAACTTGAGCAAGCGATCGAAGAACGTGGTCAAGTTTTACAACGGTCGCGGTACTGCCGAGCAGTGGATCAAGGAAGGCAAGAATGCGGTCAAATGGACGAAGCTCTCCTGCCGCACCTTCAAGGATAACCAGACGCGGTTGCGGTTGTTCGCGTTGGCTTACAACCTCGCCAACTTTCTGCGTCGGCTTGCCTTGCCCCGTGATGTGAAGCACTGGTCGCTAACGACGCTACGAGAGAAGCTCGTTAAGATCGGGGCGAAGTTCTCTTTTTGAAGGGCTTTCAGTTCCTGCGCCATCTCCGGCTGCATACCTCCATATTGCTGACGCCAACGGTAATACGTCTGTTCGGAAATCCCAAGCACCTTGCAAGCATCAGGAACCGTCTTCCCTTTACCAGGCTCAACATCCGCTCGGCGTAATTTCGCAATAATCTGATCCACCGTGTGTCGCGGCTGTGACATCGCAAAGAATCCTTTCCCGGCCTCCGGCCGGACTGGATTCTCTCACTT
>Ga0310123_10004798_pt1 | contig 10187 bp, 10 predicted proteins | sample CB6_AW_1057_MG_FD_203505 | JGI IMG/M metagenome (GOLD analysis project Ga0310123, IMG submission 203505) | Marine microbial communities from Western Arctic Ocean, Canada - CB6_AW_1057 | ecosystem: Environmental > Aquatic > Marine > Oceanic | place: Canada: Western Arctic Ocean | collected...
CCAGCGTAGCCTACACCGAGAACTCTCCGGTGGCTGCCATCGGAAACGGCGACAACATGTTCGGCATTCAGTTCCATCCAGAGGTGAACCACACACCGCTGGGCCAGGACATCCTGCAGAATTTTCTGTTCAAGGCCTGTGGCTGCAAAGGCGACTGGACGCCGGGCAACGTGGTCCACGATTCCATCAGGAACATCCGGAAACAGGTGGGCGACGGCAAGGTTATTTGTGCCCTCTCCGGCGGTGTGGACTCGGCGGTCACCGCCGGGCTATTGCACCAGGCCATCGGCGACCAACTCACCTGCGTATTCGTGAACAACGGCCTGCTGCGACTGGAAGAGGCCGAACGCGTCCAGGCCACATTCAAGCGCGGGCTGGGCTTGAATCTTAACTACGTCGACGCCACCGACCGGTTCTTGGACAAACTTGTGGGCGTTATAGATCCTGAGATGAAGCGCAAGATCATCGGCGAGGAGTTCATCCGCGTGTTTGAAGACGCGGCCACGGGCCTGGGTCACACCGATTTCCTGGCCCAGGGCACCCTCTACCCTGATGTCATCGAAAGCGACGCCCCAGAGAACAGAACCTCCGCCCGGATCAAAACCCACCACAACGTTGGCGGCCTGCCGGAGAACATGAAGCTGGAGTTGGTGGAACCGCTGCGATACCTGTTTAAGGATGAGGTTCGCGAGGTTGGATTGGCTCTGGGTTTGCCCAACGAGATGGTCTACCGCCAGCCGTTCCCCGGACCGGGGCTGGCCATCCGGGTAATTGGGGAAGTCACCCGTGAAAAGCTAGAAATGGTGCGAAAGTGCGACTGGATCGTGATCGACGAGATCAAGGCCGCAAACCTGTACGACCAATTGTGGCAGAGTTTCGCCGTGCTCAGCGACAGCCGCACGGTGGGGGTGCAGGGTGATTACCGGACCTACGGTTACGTTTGCGCCATCCGCGCCGTCTCCAGCGAGGACGCCATGACCGCTGACTGGGTGCGGCTGCCCTATGAAGTGCTGGCCCGGATGTCCAACCGCATCGTCAACGAGGTCCCCGGCGTGAACCGGGTGGTCTACGACATCACCAGCAAACCCCCAGGCACCATCGAGTGGGAGTAGCCGTCCGGCTGCCAGGTGAAGCGGAGCTGCCTCGGGATAATCACCCCCATCCTAACCTTCCCCCTGAAGGGGGAAGGGATGTTCGACCTGGCGCATTGGCTAAATACGACTGCTATTTCTGGGTGCGATTTCTCTCCCCCTCGCAAAGGGGAGAGTTAGAGTGGGGGCAGAGTTGCTCGACAACCATTTCCACCGTGAACAGCCGACCATGGTCATAGTTGGCCCCATGAAAGGCCGGTTGCACCGGTGAAGGTTTTGATTGTTGGGTCTGGCGGTCGGGAGCATGCGCTGGCTTGGCGAATCAACCAGAGCCCGAACCTGACACGCCTGTGGGTGGCCGGAGGCAATGCCGGAACCGCCGCCCTAGCGGAGAATCTCGATATCCGGTCCAGCGACGTAGACGCCTTAGTGGCCGCCGCCCGTGAGGTTGCCGCGGACCTAGTTGTCGTCGGCCCAGAGGCCCCCTTGGCGCTGGGATTGGCCGACCGGCTGACTGAGTTGGGCATACCAGTCTTCGGTCCATCCCAGGCTGCCGCTCAGATAGAGGCCAGCAAAAGCTTCGCTCTGGATCTGATGAAAAAAGCCGGGGTCCCCTGTCCGGAGTTTGCCAGTGTTTGCGACGAAGCCAACGCCGATGCCTACATCAAAGAACACCCTGGACCATTAGTAGTAAAGGCCGATGGCCTAGCCGCCGGGAAAGGTGTCATCCTTTGCGAAGATTCAGGCCAGGCGCGGGCCGCCGTGAAACTGTGCATGGCGGAGCGAGCTTTTGGCGAGGCCGGAGCCACGGTGGTTTTGGAGGAGTACCTCAGCGGTCCGGAGGTGAGCGTCTTCGCCTTTTGCGACGGCGAACACCTTTCTCCCTTGGTCGCCGCCTGCGACTACAAGCGGCTTGAGGACGGCAACCAAGGCCCCAACACCGGAGGCATGGGCAGTTTCGCCAAACCGGAGTTCTGGACTCCCCAGTTGGCGTCGGAGGTTGAGCAGACCATCATGAAGCCCGTGCTGCAGGCCATGGCCGAGCGTGGCTCTCACTACAAAGGTGTTCTGTACGCCGGTTTGATGCTCACTGATATAGGGCCCAAAGTGCTGGAGTTTAACTGCCGCTTGGGCGATCCCGAGACACAGGTGGTGATGCCTCTGCTGGCCTCGGACCCGCTGGAACTGATGCTGGCTTGTGCTCAGGGAGACCTGGACCGCGTCCAAGTTCGGTGGGAGACCAAGAACTACGTTGGTATCGTCATGGTCTCCGGTGGATATCCTGACCAATATCAGACCGGATTGGAGATAACGGGCCTGGAGGAAGACGGGCCTGCAGACAGCATGGTCTTCCACTCAGGTACTAAGTTGGGCGCCGGCGGGCAATCCGGTCTGCCCCTCACCGCCGGAGGGCGCGTGTTGACCGTGGTCGGCGGCGGCAGCACCATAGATCAGGCCAGGCAGCGCGCCTATTCCAGACTGGAACAGATCAGCTTTCAGGGGGCCCGGTGGCGGCAGGACATCGGCTCCGCAGCTAACCAAGGGGCCGCCCAGTCCGCGGGCTAGACTTATGCAAGAACTTCGAGAGCTATTTACCTTGCCCGAAGACGACCCGAGGCTGCAGTTATACCGCCGCAAGAAGTGGGAGCGGTCCGCAGAGTTTCGTGGCTGGCTGCAACAGGATTCATTGGTGGCTCTGAATATGGATCAGGCACTGGTATTGTACCGGGCTTCCGGAGGCCGCAACATTGCCCAGTTCAAGACCAACCCGATTGAAGAGTTGCGAGACGGTTTCGATTTTCTGCTCTATGATAATATCAAGCTGGAAGGTCGCTTCGACGAGTGCGCCGCACCTGATGGGGCTTATCGCGCGGTCGGAACGGGAAAGGAATTGCCTTCCTATCTCCTCTGCTTGAGCAATCCTGGACTATTCGCCGTCTGGAATTCCAATGCGGAGCGGCTGCTGAGACAGGCAGGCCTCCTTCCGGATAAAATGAGGCCTGGCCCGGTGGGCATCCGTTACCTGGACATGTTGGAAGCCCTGAATCAAATGCGCGCCCGTTCTGGCCGGAGTGATTTCCGGGAGATTGACGAATTGGCCTATCTGGCAGCCCAGAAAAAATCCACCTGAGGGAAGGCTCGCGAGGAAACGACCATGTCCTGGCATGACACATTAGAAGGCTTGAAACAGGAATTGGCCGACGTCCGCGCCGAGCGGCAGCGAAGGCTGGAGGCCGAAAAAGCCGAGCTGAAGAAGGAACGGGACGACCTTTCGCAGATGGCCCTGACGCTGGGCATAAACGAGCTTTTGGTCGAGATGAACGCCACCTTGCTGGATGGCAAAGGTGAGATTGAAACCGTCGTCGGCTGGGAGTTCAGCCCCGTTGACCTCGATCTGGACGCCGGGATCGGGATGAACGGCGATGAGCCCGACGAGGATGGAGAGGACACCGATGTCATCACCACCATCCTGTCCTGGGAAGAGCCCGATGAGATGGAGATCGCCGTTGACCTGGGGTTGTCCAATGATGGGATCTACCTGCAGATCAACGAGATTGAGGTCAGACCGGAACGGGAGGCCTTGGAACTGGGGTTAGTCGAGGCATTCCGGGACGAACTAGAAATCTAGGATTTGGCAGCATTAATGGAATCTAGTATGAAATATGACACCCTTTGGGTATCGCATAGAGGTATTTGGTTGAGCGTAAATAGGAGGATGTTTTGCCGCTGGTAGGTGTTATCATGGGAAGCGCCTCGTATGAGCCGGTGGTGCAGGACACGATCAAGACTTTAGAACAGATGGGCATCGACTACGAGACCCGGGTAATGTCGGCCCACCGCACCCCGGAACGGGTCCACGAATACGCCCAAACGGCCCGAGACCGCGGCATCGAAGTGATTATCGCAGCCGCAGGCGGGTCCGCGGCTCTGGCGGGATCTCTGGCCTCCATGACCACTCTGCCGGTCATTGGGATTCCCCTGGCATCCAGCGAACTCAAGGGAATCGATGCCCTGATGTCCACCGCCCAGATGCCGGCGGGTATTCCTGTCGCCTGCATGGCGGTAGGGAGTTGGGGAGCCCGGAACGCGGCATACTACGCGGCCCAGATACTGGGCTTGAAGTACGAAAAAATAAGGCAGGCCTATGAAGACTACCGGCGCGAACTCCGCGAGCGGTAGACCGCTTCCCGCTGTCCTCACCGACTTCGACGACACCGCCGCCGCCCAAAACGTGGCGGAGATGCTGCTCAATCAGTTTGGTGACCCCGGTTGGCAGGATGTGCGCCAGCGCTTCCGCGACGGCCAGATCAACCTGAAAGAGTATCAGGAGATCACCTTCCGGAACATCAGGGCTGACCGCGCCACCATGCAGTCCTACGTAAAGGATCATGCCAACCTGCGGCCCTTCTTTCGGGAGTTGTGGGGCTTCTGTCAGACCAACAATATCCCCATGGCCGTGGTCAGCCAAGGGCTGGACTTCTATATCGAGGCCCTTTTGGAACGAGAAGGCATCAGTCGGGTGCCGGTCTACGCCGTCAACACCAAGTTTGAATCCGGTGAAATCTCCTATCACTACAACCACACTTATCCGGGTAAAGAGAGCCAGGGGAATTCCAAAGGGTTCGTCGTGGAGTCCTTCCAAGAACGAGGGTGTTATGTCTTCTACGCCGGCGATGGCTACTCCGATCTGGAAGCGGCCCGCGTAGCCGATGTTACCTTCGCCCACCGGACCCTGGCGACATTCTGCGACGAAGAGAACATCCCCTACCGGCCATTTGAGGACTTCAAGGGGATGCTATTGGCCGTTAGAGCATTTTCCAAGAACGGCCATGTGGCAGAAGTTGGGCAGCGCCTGGAGGAGGGAGAGGCGTGATTGACCGCTATTCCAGGCCTGCCATGAAGCAAGTCTGGTGCGACCAAAACAAATATCTCAAGTGGCTGGCCGTGGAACTGGCCGCCTGCGAAGCTTGGACCATCGAAGGTGTTATTCCCGAAGAGGACATGGCCAAACTGCGCGGAGCCAAATACAACCACTCCCGCATGATGGAGATATTTGAAACCACCCGCCACGACGTAACTGCCTTTCTGACCTCTATCACGGAGTCCATGGGATCCGAGGGACGTTGGCTGCACCTGGGCCTAACTTCTTCCGACATGCTGGACACCGGCCTGGGCCTCCAGTTGACCGAGGCCGGGGCACTATTGCAGGTGGAACTGGACCGGGCCATCGCCGCACTGGGCGAGAAAGCCGTCCAATACAAAAATACGCTGGCGATGGGCCGAACCCACGGTGTACACGCCGAACCCACGACCATGGGTCTGAGACTGGCCCTTTGGTGGGACGAATTGCAGCGCCAAAAAGAGCGGCTAACCGACGCGGTCGATAGCGTTCGTGTGGGCATGATCTCCGGCGCTGTCGGCACCCACGCAACTGTGCCGCCCTCGGTTGAAGAGCGGGTCTGCAACGCGTTAGGTCTCAAGGTCGCCAAGATATCCAATCAGGTGATCCAGCGCGACCGTCACGCTCATTTCATGAGCACTCTAGCCTTGATCGCGGCCTCTCTGGAGAAGTTCGCCACCGAGATTCGTGCCCTGCAGCGAACTGAGATACATGAACTGGAGGAGCCCTTCGGCCAGGGCCAGACTGGCTCATCGTCCATGCCCCATAAACGGAACCCAGAGCTGGCGGAGCGCATCTGCGGCCTGGCTCGGTTGATCCGGGGCAACGCCAACACGGCTTTGGAGAACGTGGCCCTCTGGGGTGAGCGGGACATCAGCCACTCCTCCGCGGAGCGCATCATCCTGCCTGACTCCTGCCTAGCGACGGACTATATCTTAAGCATATTCAGCCGCATAATAGAGGGCATGCAGGTCTTCCCGGAGCGGATGTTAGAAAACATCGAAAGCAGCCGGGGACTGGTCTTCAGTCAGCGGGTCCTTTTGGCCTTAGTCGATAAAGGTCTGGCTCGGGAAGACGCTTATAAAATAGTGCAAACCAACGCCAGCCATAGTTGGGAAGAGGGACTGGACTTTCGGGACCTGTTGCGGGCCGACCACAAGGCCGGAAAGCACCTCTCACGACCGGAGCTAGACGAACTTTTCGACTACGGGTATTACACACGTTACGTCGACGATATCTTCGCCCGGTTGGGGCTGGTTTAACCGGTGTTCGGGCAGCAAAAAGCCATAAAATACATTGTTTGATTCCCGGAACTGAATCTTAGGCAAATATTTGTAGTGCCACTGCTTGGCCCGTGCGGGGCGCGTGAGGAAGGAGTACTCGATGTTACTAGAAACCCAGATGCTCAACATTCTCCACCGGGGCAAAGTGCGGGATACCTATGGTTTAGCCGGCGGGCGCCTGCTGATGGTCGCAACTGACCGCATCTCAGCCTTCGATGTGGTACTGCCGACGGGGATAACCGATAAAGGGTTGGTGCTAAATCGGATATCGGCCTTCTGGTTCGAGCGGACCAAGGACATCGTGCCCAACCACTTTATCTGCCTGGCCGACGCTCCTGAAACCGCACAGTATTTGGAGGGCAGCAGCGTCGCCTCATCTATCTCGCCTCAGGTGGCCAGGCAGGCCATGGTTGTCAAACAGGCTGATCGCATCGATATCGAATGCATCGTTCGAGGCTATATCACCGGCTCGGCTTGGTCCGAATACCGGCGGCAGGGCACCGTGTCCGGCATGGACGTGGAGCAGGGCTTGGTCGAAGGCCAGGCGTTTCCGGAGCTCCTGTTCACCCCCACGACCAAGGCCGAAGAAGGGCACGATGAAAACATGTCTAAGCAGGAAGTGCTCGACATGGTCGGGGCCGATATGGCCCGCCAGCTAGAGGACACCAGCAAGGCGGTTTTTAAGGCGGCCCACTACTACGCCAAAGAGCGGGGCATCATCTTGGCCGATACCAAGATGGAGTTCGGCACCATTGACGGCGAACTGACCCTGATCGACGAACTGCTCACGCCGGATTCCAGCCGGTTCTGGGACGCCGCCGGATATGCACCAGGCAAGTCCCAACCCAACTACGACAAGCAGTTCGTGCGCGACTGGCTAGATGCACAAGGCTGGGACCACGAGCCCCCGGCCCCCGAATTGCCTAACGACGTGGTGGAAAAGACGTCCGAGCGTTACCGCGAGGCGTATTACATATTGACCGGAACGCGGCTATAAGAGTCGGCTTCCGGCGGACCCCTGTTCATTTCGGAGGATTTAACATTGCCTATTTCAAGACGCCGCCGCGGTAGGGCCGCGACTCAGGCGGCCCGGTCCGGCAACATAACCACGACCACGCGGCGCAAGAAGACCAATAAGTTCTATATTGTCGCATCCGTTGTAATCGCGGTCTTGGTGATTAGCAGCTTCGCTTTCGCCAGTTTCAGCGGAGGCGGCCACGGCGGCGGCGGGAACGCAAACGCCTACGTCAAAGGCATTGGTGTGGAGCAGGATCTCATGGCTCAGTCAATCCACGTTCCGGAAACTGACCTCGTAGAGTACAGCACGACGCCCCCGACCTCGGGAGATCATTGGACCACGCCTCAGGCCTGCGGATTCTACGAAGATGGCCTGGATGACGAACGCACCACCCACAATTTGGAGCACAGCAACATCGTGGTGAGCTATAACCTGACCGACGAGTCCCAGGTAGATGCCTTGAAGTCGGCCATCAGCGACATCGGGAAGGCCAACGTCTGGGGCGTCACCCGCTTCTATGACAAAATCCCCGCAGGACAGGTTGCTGTGGCGGCATGGGGAGTATTAGACACCATGGAAGGTGTCGACGCGGACAGGATCAAGCTCTTCTTCGAGACGTACGCAGGAAGCCTGGGTCCAGAGTTCATCAACTGCAACGGGATTAACACGCCGCATATCCGTTAGGTCTTATTCGAGCGGGAGACGGCTCTAGCCAAACACCGCGAACCTGGTAGGACTGGAAATGTATCAAGCCCGGATCTATGTGACGCTGAAGCCCACAGTAAATGACCCGCAAGGTCTCACAGTGCTGGCTAGTCTGCAACGACTGGGCTTCGGTGGTGCGTCCGACGTTAGAGTCGGAAAGTTCCTGCTGGTGAACGTCGACGAGACCGACCGCAGCCAGGCCGAACGGACCGTGACCGAGATGTGCCAGAAGTTGTTGGCCAACCCGGTCATCGAAGAATTTCGGTTCGACTTGGAAGAGGTACCCACGCCAAGCGCCACTTCTTGAAATGCATTGCGTCATGAGTTAGGCTGCGGTCGAATCTGATCGGGGAGGAACTCATATGACCACAGGGAGCAACAACACCTACGTGTACGCCGGGGCCGAGACCAGCGGCATCTACCGGCTGTCCCCTGGCTCCAACCAATGGGAGGAACTGGCCAACGGGCTGCCTGCGGACTCCATGGTGCCCGGCATCGTCATCCATCCGGACAACCCGGAGGTTATCTACGCTGGCACCCAGGACGGCCCATACCGCAGTAACAACCGGGGCAATAGCTGGGAGCGGCTGGACTACCCCAGGACCGGCGCTCCTCCGTGGACCTTCATGTTCCGGCCCGGCGATCCCAGTGTCATGTACCTGGGCACGGCCCCCGGTGAGATTTACCGCAGCACCAATAGCGGCGACTCCTGGCAGCTAATAAACAAGAACATGGGCTCGGCTGAGATCTCGATGGCCTTCCCCACCAGGGTGATTGCCCTGTGCGCCGACCCCAACTTTCCCGATGAGATGTACGCCGCCCTGGAAGTCGCGGGGGTCATCCGCAGTTCCGATGGCGGCGACACTTGGGAGGAAATCTCCGGAACTCTGGCCCCCAGCGAAGACACCTTGGACCTACATGGCGCCCAATGCTCTGCCGCCATGCCGCACACCGTGTTCATCACCACCCGCCAAGGACCATTCATCGGGCCTGACCGGGGCAGCGAGTGGATACCGGTTGAGTTTGGCAACTTTTCGGAGATTACTTATACCCGCGACCTGAAAGCCGCGACCCACGATCCCAACATGCTGTATGTGTCAATTGGAGCGGCCGCCCGCAGCACCCAGGGCGCACTCTACCGGAGCCGGGACTTGTTCAAGACCTTCGAACGGGTGGACCGGGGCATCGCCCCAAACTCCACCATGATGACCGTGGCAGTCGACCCTAGGGCCCCGGACCACGTTTTCTGCAACTCCCGGGACGGCCAGGTGTTTGGCTCCCTGGACGACGGGGCAACCTGGACCACCTTCCAATTACCGGACAAAGCCAAAGAAGTAAGAGCCCTAGCCGCTGGTTAGGCAGCGGTGCAACCGCGGTTAAAACTTAAAACGTCCTGGCGAGTAAACAGTCTCGCCAGGACGTTTTAGGTTTTCCGGTACGGAACAGGTAGGCATATTTCTTGGTCGCGGCTTCGATGGTGGGGCCAGCCTGCCCCAAGTCTTGGGGATTCATGGCGGGGCGAATCTCCACCCCGGCGTTGCGCGTCAGCAAGGAAGGTTCGGCCGGGCGGAGGAAGTATCCCGTCGCCAAGAATCTGGCCTGCCACACAGCAACGAGACCGTTTGCTTCACTCCAGGTCACAGACTTGAGGTACTAGATAGCCTATGAAGTCGGCTATCGCCTAAGCCGTTTCTATCTTGGCCGCGTTATGTAATTCTAATTCCTCTATGGCCATTTCGCGCATGCGGAACTTCTGAATCTTGCCGGTCACCGTCATTGGGAATTCCGTGGCCATCTTGATGTAGCGGGGGATCTTGAAGTGGGCGATCTTGCCTTTGCAGAACTCTCTAATCTCCTCGGCGTCGGCCGTCTCGCCGGGTTTGAGCATCACCCAGGCCATCACCTCCTCCACGAACCGCTCGTCGGGCACGCCGATGACCTGCACATCGGCAATCTTCGGGTGGGTGTAGAGGAATTCTTCGACCTCGCGGGGGTAGACGTTCTCGCCGCCGCGGATGATCATGTCCTTGAGCCGGCCGGTGATGCGGTAGTAGCCGTGTTCGTCCACGGTGGCTAAGTCGCCGGTGTGGAGCCAGCCGTCTTTGTCGATGGCCGAGGCGGTGGCCTCGGGCAGGTTGTAGTACCCCTTCATCACCATGAAGCTTCGGGACAGCAGTTCCCCTTGCTCG
>Ga0310123_10004799_pt1 | contig 10185 bp, 8 predicted proteins | sample CB6_AW_1057_MG_FD_203505 | JGI IMG/M metagenome (GOLD analysis project Ga0310123, IMG submission 203505) | Marine microbial communities from Western Arctic Ocean, Canada - CB6_AW_1057 | ecosystem: Environmental > Aquatic > Marine > Oceanic | place: Canada: Western Arctic Ocean | collected...
TTACCGAATTTTACTGTAGAACCATGATGGGCCACCGGGTCGTCTGTGGGTCACAGGTCTCGAAACTTACGCAACAGCTCGTAGAGCACGACACCGCCGGCCGTCGCAATGTTGAGGGAATGCTTGATCCCTCGCATCGGAAGTCGAACATACGTATCGCAGCGCGCCAAGAGATCCGGAGGAAGCCCATCGACCTCGTTCCCGAAGAGCACCGCGACTGGAAACCTGGGGCGCCAATCGAATAGATCCACCGAGTGCACGCAGGTCTCGATGGCAACGATCTCGCTATCCTGGCTGCGCACCTGGTCAAGATACGATACCAAGTCTGGGCATACCTCCCAGGCAACGTGATCTTCTGAACCCAACGCGGTCTTGCTGATCTCGCGATGCGGTGGCTGACCGCTGATGCCCGAGAGGCAGATCCGCTCAAGTCCCACAGCATCTGCCGTCCGAAAGAAGGCACCCACGTTGTAGAGACTCCGTACGTCGTGGAGAATCACTCGGACCGGTAGCGTCCCCACGTCGGCATACAACTCCGCCAGTTGCGTCGCGGAGAAGGGAAGACGTTCCTCCGATTGCGGCTTCGACCTATTCGTCAACAGGCGCTAGTAGCGAAATAGATACGAGACCTTCGTAAACACGGCCCGATTGGTCCGCTCCAACAGACGAGTCCTCGGAAACATCGCATCGCTGATGCGCGAACCCTGCTGGTAGCGGTCATCATAGCCGAGGAACATCACGGTTCCGGTGTTGATTCGATAGGTTAACAGTAGGTTGTTTCCCACTGTACCCGACCACGTGTTGTGCTCCAAGATGTGGCGAACTAGGAATCGATCGGTGAACTGATAGGTCGAACGATTCCGCAAGATCTTAATGTCGAACAGCTCGGTCTCGTCGCGAGGGTCAACGAACTGACTGAATATCCCTCTGAGATCCATCCGCAACCGAGAGGTTGGTCGAAAGATCAGAGTGAGGTTGCCACCCCTTGACCGCCCGAGAAAAGGATCGTCGCCGAAGAGTACACCGTCACCCCAGTTGACGCCGGGGACAACCGACAAAATCCGGCCGCTCAAGACACCGTAGAGCGAGTAGCCGTTCTTACGAAAATCGATACCACCAAACCGCTCGAGGGTTCGGTTGAGTGAGCCGCCTGCCCGTATGTTGTTCTGGAACTCGAGGTCCACCTGGCCCTGGAGATGCTCATCTTCCAACACGCCATCAAAGTTGTAGTTCCGAAGATACGTGATCGTCGGTCCCCAATTGACGAGCGTCGCCTCTGGCCACCATTTGTATGATGCCGTCGCGTTCGTTTGTTGCAAGTCGACCCGAGGGATGAAGCCAGTCGCCGTTCGAAACTCTGGATCGATCCGACTGTGAGACACGCCGTAGCCGAGACGACGTCCCTGGCGGTTGAAGTCAACCTCGAACACCGGACCGCTTAAGGGCCCTTCTAGCTCATTTTGATTTTCCGAGGCTGCCACCAGGAAGCTCAAATTATGGGTCTGGCCCAGACGAAACCGGCCGTCCACGCCGGCGACGCGGCTGAAATTGTCACCAAACTCTCGTGCGGTCACGACCGTACCCAAGTACGACTGCGGATAGAGGTCATAGCGGGCTCGGCCGAGAAAGAACTGAGCGTTTTGACCGAACCCGGGATCAAGAGTATCGTCGAGCCGACCCGCGGCCTCGTCGTTACCCACCACGACGCCGACGGAGGTTGAACCGAGCTTACCGGTCAGCTTGCCGCCGTAACGGGGGTCGACGATCGTTCGGGTGTGAACCAGGTTGATCGGTGTCGAGGTACTGAAGATCTCCTGTCCTTCCAGGAAGAACGGCCGCTGCTCCGGGAAGAACAGAGCGAACCGCTGGTTCGTTTCGATTTGCGGCCGATCAGATTCAATCTGAGAAAAGTCGGGGTTAAAGGCAAAATCAGCCGTGAGGTCTGGTGTGATGCCATACTTCACACCGAACCCCGCCTCACCGTCGGCGCTGCCTTCGTCGAAGCTCCCGTCCTGCCTATCCAGCGATCCAGACTGGACGGCCGTCATCGTCGGGAGGAACTCCAGGTTGCGACTCGTTGACAGGTCCATCAACCCATCGAGCACTCCCATTTGGTTCAGTCTGCCGGCAATCGAGAGCGACACCGGGGCCCAGACCTGACTCTCGCCCTTGCCGCGGATGACACGAATGATCTGAAACCCCCAACGATGAGGCTGCCCGCTAGGTCGTGACGGATACCGCAAGCTCTTGAACGGAATGGCCATTTCTGCAGTCCATCCGTCATCGACCAGTTGCCCACGCGTGTCAAACAACGCGTCCCATGAGCGGTCGCCCCTAATTCCTGAACTGGCTGAACTCGGGCGACTGCGCGAACCACCACTACCCGAAGTAGACGCACCGCCACTCGAACCCGAGCGAGACGAGCTACCGCCTCCGCTAGACCCACCAGATTGTCCGGCGTTGACGATCGCGTCGGTCTGGATACCGTAACCGTTCACGGAGAACTGATAGGCGCGCTGCTGGTCCATAAACGGGTCGAACATCACCGACATCATGTCGTCACCCGGAGCCTCGTCACGCTCCGAACGATTAGCTCTGATGATTCCTGGATCGGAATGATGGGCATAGAACGCAAAATAGAGATTTTCTCTGTCGTACGCGATCCAGACTTCTGTCTCCTCCGTGCCCGGTGCCCCCTCTAGAGGGGCCATCTGAACGAACTCGGTGATATGCGTCGCATTCGACCAAACAACGTCGTCAAGTTGGCCGTCGAGCACAGGGGGGGTCGACGTAAGGACAGCGACTGCGGAGGGACCTACCGCCCGTGCCGGCCTCATAAAGCCAGCACCTGTGGCGGTGCTATCCGACGAGACCGCAACACCCTCGGGAAGATCAAGGACCAGCCCGCCAGTGACGCTGCCGGGGCCGAGCCGGGCTTCGGGTCGTCCGATCTCACGTGGCGGCGCCTGTGGGTCTTGGGGTATCACGACAGTTTCTGTCGGAGCTGGCTTGACAAACCACTCCACGATCGCCTCTGCGACGCGGTCTTGCAGGGCGAACAGGCCATGCATGAGTCCGTCAATCTTGACTCTGTGCACCACACTCCCGCTACTGACCTCCACCACACGGGCGGTCACCCGAAGGCCCTGCCCCACGTGCTGAAACGTTCCGCTGATCAGCCAGGTGGCACGAACCCGATATGCACCCGCCAGCACACCTCCAGCAAGCTGGTCGATTTCTCGTGCAGCTTCGGCGCCGGTCATCCCTGCGTTGGGTATGGCGCTGATCACGGAGCGACCCAGTTGGTTCAGATCGACCGCCACCACCTCCGCGAAGCCACTACCGATCCAGTCCTCGGCTGACTGGCCACTGATGTTCGTAAACGGCATCACGGAAACTGAGCCACCGGCGGCCAGCTCCTGCGCGGCGACTGAAACCACGCCACACAGCCAGACCGCATAGCCAAGAATAAATACGGCGACAAGACGACTGTGACGTCCGCTCATCAAAAAGTCATGATTTTACCCGAAGTGGAGCCGCCTAGGTTTGGGCGTCCAGATTTTGAGACCCGCGAGGCGGCGATGAAAAAGGGCTCTAGCTCTAGTGCGTTGACACTAGAGTCGCAAGACGGACAACACTGCACTCCCGTAGATAGTTGTCGCCCGGGGCCCCAGTGTAATGCCAGTGAACACGCTGAAGACGAGACCGGCCCTGGCAATCGCCTTCAAATTATCACTCAAAAGCATGTAGGAAGTGTGAAACAACTCACAAGAGTGACGTCTATCCTCATTGGAGGCAAACTGTTGTGGAAACCGCAAGAATCGTGTCAGGGATGCTGCATCAGTCTAGAAGATGGCCGACATTTGACACAGAGGAGGCAACCTTCACGGACTCTTGCGACGAAGATCGCTTTGGCACCGACGATGCCCTTCCTGAGCTTTACCATCGGTAACCGGTGTAGTTCCTGAAGAGCGAGAAATCATCGGCAGGGCGGCCATCATTTTCATCTCGCTTGGCCACTGCAGAGGACCACCCAGATATCCAGTTGGACGATTCACCATCTCGCCTCCCAGGCTAGCCGGCTAACTAGCCGACTGGTAGAATCGCCAATTGTCAATTCGAGCGACACCTCCAGTGTCGGGGGCCAACCTTTTGTCCCCGATATGGAATATCGCACTGATCGTTGGCGTCGTGTGTCTGCTGGCCGGCGGGTCCGCCAGTGCGCAGCCCAGCGACAGTCGACTCCCTCATGGTCGCCGCACGATGACGGCCGAACGCCTCACGAACGGAGAACAGATCGCGCTCGATGGTCGGCTCGACGAAACAGCCTGGCGACGCGCTGTCCCGGCAACTGACTTCATTCAGCAGGACCCCAATTACGGCGGAACACCAACCGAGCGAACCGAGGTGCGTATACTCTTCGACCGCGACCGCCTCTACATGGGCGTGACCTGCATCGACTCTGAGCCAGACCGCCTACTCGGCAACACCATGAAACGCGACGAATTCCTCCGAGCCGACGACCGGTTTATGTGGACGATGGACACCTTCCTCGACCAGCAGAGCGGCTATTTCTTCGAGATGAACCCGTCTGGTCTGATGGCAGACTCACTCATGGGTGCCGGGGGTGGCAACGACCGTGCCTGGGATGGCATTTGGGATGCGCAGGTCAGACGCAGCGAGATCGGCTGGACGATCGAGCTGGAGATTCCGTTCAGGACGCTGAATTTCGATCCAGAAGCGCCAGCTTGGGGTATCAACTTTCAGCGGACGATCCGACGTAAGAACGAAGAGAACCTGTGGACCGGTCACGAGCGAAACCAGGGACTCCGCCGGATGTCAAACGCGGGTCTCCTTCTTGGGATCAGCGACGTGAGTCAAGGGCACGGGCTCGACATCAAGCCATACATCGCCAGCACCGCATTCGACGCGCCGGGCGCCGACGAACCAGTGTCGGTCGATACCACGACCGACGTCGGCCTGGATTTGTTTTACAACCTGACGCCCGACTTACGTGCCAACCTCACACTCAACACCGATTTCGCTCAGACTGAAGTGGACCAGCGACTGGTCAACCTAACCCGGTTCCCGCTGTTCTTTGCAGAAAAGAGGGACTTCTTTCTCGACGGGTCAACCTTCTTCAACTTCTATCTGCCCCGCAATAATCAGTCGAGCGTCGCGGTCCAGCCGTTCTTCAGCCGTCGGATCGGCCTCGACGAAAACGGAGTGCCGCAGACGGTCGATGTCGGTGCCAAACTGACCGGACAGATGGGTAATCAGGACGTGGGAATTCTGCACGTCCGAACCGGAGAAGGGACAGACGTGGTGGGTGAGGAGTTTACCGTCCTCCGCGTCAGGCGCCGCATGCTCACACAGTCGTATATCGGCGCGCTCTACACCAGGCGCGACGGCCGAGGCACTGGAGCGGTAGACAACCTGCAGACGGCCGGAGTTGATTTTCGGTTGGCTACGTCCACCTTCCGGGAGTCAAACAACCTCGCGCTGACCGGGTTTCTCCTCTGGAACACGAACCCACTCGATACCGGCGATAATCTCGCATCCGGCCTGCAACTCGACTACCCGAACGACCGCTGGGAAGGTCGCCTGGGCTTCACCGAAGTGCAACCGAATCACAACCCAGCCGTCGGCTTCACATCACGTCGCGGATTCCGTGGCTACAATCCCCAGCTCAGCTTCGCACCGCGACCTGATCGCCACGACTGGATCCGGCAGACTACCTTCGGCGTCGACGCCGATCTCCGGACTGACATGCAGAATCGGTTACTCACCCGGATTGTGGACGTCACGGCATTCGGGCTTGAGACACAATCGCAGGACTCGGTCGAGGTTCACGTGATCTCAAACTATGAACGACTCGAGCGCGACTTCGACATCCATCCTGGCCTCGTCCTTCCGGCCAAACTCGAAACCTCGTTCATCCGCTACCGAGTCCAGGCCGGCACCGCGAATCGGCGGATCCTGGCGACGAGATCGAGCGTAGAGTTCGGTAATTTCTTCACCGGCGAACGAGAACAAGTCGTCGTCAATCTCGCGATTCGACCACGCCCGGGGGTGGTCGTTAACCTGGAGAACGAGTGGAATCGGGTCTGGCTACCCGGGGGTCGATTCGAGACCCGTCTCGCTCGGCTGATCACTGACACCCAGCTCAGTCCGTGGATCTACTTCGTTAACAACTTCCAGTTCGACTCGGTCAGCAACTCGCTGGGCTGGCAGTTCCGGCTGCGATGGATCATCGAACCGGGCAACGATCTGTATGTTGTGTACACACAGAACTGGCGCGACGACCTGGCGCTCGACCGCTTCGTAGCACAAGACCGACGCGGGGCGGCAAAGTTCGTGTACACGTATCGTTACTGAACACGGCGCGGCTATGAGCAAGTCTGCGACTCCGTATCATTTCATCTACTTCGTCTCGTCTCACGGTTTCGGTCACGCGGCACGAGCAACCGCGGTCATCGATGCGGTCAACCGACTTATGCCGGGGAGTCGGTTTACGGTTTTCACAGACGTCGCGAGCTGGTTCTTCGAAAGCTCTCTCAATACGTTAGTGACGCTTGAACGGCTCGACGTCGATCTCGGTCTTGTTCAGACAGACGCACTGACCGAGGACCTGCCGGCCACGTTGCGACAGCTGACGAGACGAATCCCATTCCCGAAATCGGTACTGGACGATATCGCCCAACGCGTCGATAACCTCGGCGCCGATGTGGTCATCTGTGACATTGCTCCCCTCGGTCTCGCGGTCGCCGGGCACTGTGGTGTTCCCTCGGTGCTTGTCGAGAATTTCACCTGGGACTGGATTTATCGGGGCTACCTTGCAGCGTGTCCTGAGCTGGAACCGCTCGCAGGTTATCTCGAAGGGGTGTTCACCCAAGCTACATACCATATTCAGACCGAGCCTGTGTGCTCACTGTCAACTCATGCCGTGCACGTGTCACCGGTCAGTCGCAGGCCACGTCATTCCCGAACCGAGGTCCGCCGGCGACTCGGCGTGCCTGACGACGCACCGCTCGCCGTCGTCAGCATGGGTGGTGTGAACTGGAATTACGACACCCTGACGACCGGGTCCGATAACCATGAGCTGTGGGTCGTAGTGTTCGGCAGTGAGGCACCGGTCCGTCGCGGACGGGTTATCCGACTTCCCCATCACTCGGAGTTCTTTCACCCCGACATGATCCACGCCGCCGACGTCGTGGTGGGCAAGCTCGGCTACAGTACCTTGGCGGAGGTATGGAGTGCGGGTGTGCGACTCGGATATCTAGCGCGTCCTCACTTCCGGGAGTCCCCAACACTGGAAGCCTGGGCACAGCGGGAGCTTACGTGCCGTCGTCTCGAAGTGTCCGCCCTTGAAACAGGGGACTGGCTCGACACGATCGGAGAACTTTTACTCGAGCCACGAGGTCAGGCTGATCGGATCGGCGGCGCCAACGAGGTCGCCAGATTCCTGGCCCAGGTCGTTTCTCTGTTACCCTGATCACATGAATCATTGCGCTAAGTTCTTCGTGGGGCAAATCATCCATCACCAGAGGTTCGACTATCGTGGTGTGATCTTTGATGTCGACGCGACGTTTCAGGGAACCGACGAGTGGTACAAGTTGGTTGCACGGTCGAGTCCACCGAAACATCTGCCGTGGTATCACGTGCTCGTCGACGGAGCTGAGCATACAACCTATGTGGCCGAGCGCCATCTCGTCGCGTCCGACGAACGCGAGACACCGATCAACCACCCCTTGATCGCCGACCTCTGTGGCAAGCTCCACGAAGGTCGGTACTCCTTGAGAAGCTGGCTCCAATAACCCTCAATCGATCGCGAAGCAGTAGAAGAGTCCCGCCCCGCCGGTGCTCTGTAGAGCCTCCTGACCGCACCCGCTGGACGGGTGTGCCGAATTCCACGAACTCGCGCTGTCGCTGCGGCCCATTCGGTCGTGATGGCCAACCTGAGCGCGCCCCTCATCGCTTGAGGTCCAGTTCCCGCACGCGAAGTCCTCAGCTCCAGTGAACGCCGTCCCGTCTGGCTGCGAGCCGGTCAGGATGTCGTGCCTGTTGGGTATGTCGCCGACACCGTTCACTTGGTCGAGGCGTTCGGTTGTCGCGGTCTCTTTGGTCATCCGGTTGCCATCACCGTGCAGCGCCTCTACGTTTGCCGCGACCAGCAGCCCTTCGGCGTTGTACCAGGGACCAGTGCCGATCCGGTCACGTGCGTTGACGGCTGACTGAACCTCGCCGACCATGGTGCTCAGGTAGGCCCGCCAGGTGTGATCTCCCGCGTACTCGGCCGTCGCTAGCGCCTGACAGTGTGCGTCGGCTCCGACCAGTCCGCCAAGGTCACCACCCGTCCCGACCCCAGTACTCGTGATAAAGAAACTTGTCACCGACTTGGCGCCGCCCATCTCAAGATATTCTGGGACGCTCTGGGTGTCGGTCTCCTGCTCGCTTTCTGGCACTTCTTCCACGCTGGGCACAGAGCCGCCGGTCCGGCTACAACCGCCAAAAACGAGAGCCGCCACAACGACCAGGCGCAGACTAGTTGAGACACTCACGCCGAGGGGTGATCCGAACCGAGCGGGGAACCGACGAAATGAGCGAGTTTCAACTTTTTTGGCTCTCATACCTGCAGCTTACACTAGCACTGGGACACTACCTGCAGTCTCAATAGACTCTGCTTCACCTTCGCGTGAATCGAATCGAGCTGAACGACTCGACTAACCAACCGAACCTCGTTCAACCTGCCTGACTGGACGATCACTCGCCTCAGTAACACGGCGGCACCTGGAACGGATGGCGCAATTCCCCAGACTCCCCGACGGCTGGAGAGCGCCCTCAACATCCTGGCTTCGTAAAGCAGGTTAGCAAGATTCAGGGGGGATGACATTCATGGTGTCGCTCTCGACCACGCGGCGAAACAGTGGCGTGACCTCCTTAGCCACGCATGGTTATTGTGCCGAGCACGCAGGTGCTGCGATAGCCCGTGCTATTTTTCTCGAACCTCCTGGATCCGAAACACAAAGGCGTGAGTATCTGACCAAACGCTTGGCGGGCGGCCTGCCACCGGGCTTTCTCGTGTCGTGGAAACGTAACTTCGGCACTCCAGAAACGACCACATGTTAGTGACCGCTTCGTTCTTTTAGAACTCAAGCGAGCCACTGAAGTAGTAGCCGACAAGTCGGCTTCTTTCGATTAGGTCTCTAAGGTAAAACGACGGTGGAGGTCGAGGCATCCAGCGGCGACCCTCTTAGGGTGCCGCTGGCACTTCTTCACGTCTACTGGGACTTCACTCTGCTGCGAGTTCTTCGAGCCTGGCTCCACGAAGCACAGTATCCACGCTGTAATTTTCCTCGTGGTAGGCGTACTCGTAGATCTGCGGAACTTCATCGTCGAGTGGCATCAGCGGAATCTCCGCAGTCCACGGCGCTATCCACGTATCAGGATTAGTAACCGCCACGGCATAGGTGACCATTCCGGCGCCAACACGAGTAAAGCGTTCGACAAGATGCATCGCCGGACTCGACCCACTGAGATTCGTTTCACCGGAAAAGTTGATCGTGTCGACCACTAGAATATCGCCCTCCCAGTGCCCGCGAGAATCTCCGGACCACTACCTAAGTGAGCTGTGGAGGTTCCCGTCGAGGGAGCTAATGCGCGAGTTGTGAATCAGCTCGTTCCAGACGACGACGTAGTCAGGCGTCTGAAAGATCTGCACGTTCTGGTTGTGCGCCCCAGGAAGCATCGGCGGACCCGTATTGAACCCAAGAATGCAACGGTCACCCACGCCACGGTCCTCCGGACCGTCTGCCACGGGATGACCACGGTGCTCTTGACGGCCGGATCTCCCGCTGCGCATCCGCTCGCCGTTGCCCGTCGGGCGTAAGCGGTGGCAGACGGCCATCGGAGGGATCAATGATCAACGAGGTGCGCCGCGAGGCAACGACCGCTGATCCGCACTCATACCAGCAGTGGTCGCGACCACGCTTACGCTCAGAAACACGAATAGTTGACGGGGCATCGCAACCTCCTCTTTTTTTATTTCTGAGATGAAATCCTACAAAAAAAGCCCGGTGGGCGAGAGGCCCACCGGGCTGTCGTGTGTCATGGTCCAGAAGCGATCGTGCGACCGCTTCGTGTCTAGCTAGCCGAGCCTAGAATTCGATCCCGCCGCCCACGTGA
>Ga0310123_10004802_pt1 | contig 10182 bp, 9 predicted proteins | sample CB6_AW_1057_MG_FD_203505 | JGI IMG/M metagenome (GOLD analysis project Ga0310123, IMG submission 203505) | Marine microbial communities from Western Arctic Ocean, Canada - CB6_AW_1057 | ecosystem: Environmental > Aquatic > Marine > Oceanic | place: Canada: Western Arctic Ocean | collected...
CTGGTTGATCTCGCCGTAAATCAACAGCGTCCGATCTTGCAGCAACTTCTCGTCCATAATCTGCTGAATGCCGTTCACACGCTGACCGTCACCATTCGGATCGTTCATATTTTTCTCCTGTTTGATGATGCATATGGCACCTCAATAACTTAGCATCGCTCGCGTCAACGGCAACGCCTCCAGCAAAGGTGTGGTCAAAGAATCCGCATCCGCGGATTGAAACCGCCGGGGTGGGACATGAGCGCCGTGCAGGCGAACCAATCCACGGGTGAAATAACGGGCGAAACTAACTGCTCAGACCGGATCAGCACCATCGCCGGGAGTTGAACCGGTGCTTCGAGTTCCTGAATAGTCACGAACGGAGAAAATTATAAAATGTCCGATTCTGTCCGGTTGCCGGCACCCACTAACTACCCGTGTGCGCCGCCCGGCTCCATAATACCGGCACCAGCCACAGCATAAAATATGGACTGGGATCGGTATCTCCGGCGGCATGTCAACTTCCGCCTTACGCGTGAACGGACTCAGTGGGCGGATGAACCCGAGCCGTTGGCCATCCCCGTCACATGCCAGCATGAAACGCCGGGTGAAGGGCATTCCCGGTTTCAGCACATAGTCGACGTAGCCGTACGAGACTATGACCCGCCGTTGCAAGGCACTGGCTTGGTCGGGACACGTCGCCGTCATCCATTTCCAACACGAACTTACGGCTGCTCGTTGCTCCCCGGATCAGCCGGTAGTGATCACCGCTGAAAGTGAATGTCCCACCCTCCCGCAACCATGCCATGTCGATCACCGCCACCTCGCGGCGATTGTGATTGACCATGAAATCCCAGAACAGCAATGTTGCGCGGAATTGCCTGCAGCACTGCGTATCCGCCTTCGCCGAGGCTTCGGCGGACATGTCCGTGGGCCCAAAAACTTCTTTCCTTCCATCGCGCTTGGTGCCCAAGCGGCCACGACAAGAAAACGACCGGAAATTGATTGGTACTCTCGATCGCGACCACTGGCAAGACGCCTGTGCTACGTTAGGAAAATCCAACGGAGTTTGGCGTTCATTGTGACAAGTCCGTGGGTTTGCATCCCCGGTTTGACACATCCGTTCTCAACTCAGCGTATCGTACACGGCCTCGGCAATGGCCAGGTGGCCCGTCAGATGCGGGTGGACCGGATCGGGACAGAAAGTCTCTGCTTCGTGATGCTTCAAAAGCTTCTGAAAAAGATCATGTGTTCGGACCAACCCGGTATCGTATTTTCGACTCATGGCCCGCACGCTACTCAGATACGGCGGCATTAGATCCATCACCTGCCGGCGCCAGCCGGTGGGGGAACCATCCGTGCTGATGTAAAACGGTTCGATCAAGAGAATCCTGCACTTCGGCAATGCCGCGCGGGTACGCGCCAGAATCTCGTCGTAGCGCTTTCGATGGAGTGCGGGCGATACCGAGTCCGGAGACTGGCGGAGGTGCGAGTGCAGGTCGTTGATCCCGATCTTGACCGACAGCCAATCCGGCTTGTGCCGCAGCACGTCGTCGGTCCACCGATTGGCGAGGTCCGTCACCCGCTCCCCGCCAATGCCTTTGTTGATTATGCGGATCTGTTTCGCCGGCTCACGAATTGTCACCAAATCGGCAAACAGTTTCACATAGCCATTGCCCAGCGGCCGCTCCTCCGCCCGACGCCCGCAGTCCGTGATGCTGTCACCGATGAAAAGAATGGTCTGGCCATTTTTAATTCTGATCGACATGAAATCTCCAATGGTTCAAAGGTAATTAACTAAACGGAATCTGGATTCGCTGGAGTGAACGATTAAGTGAACGAAAACGACTGTTTTGAGACGAAACCAAGCTACGTCGAGGTGTGTGAAAATGTAAAAATTGGAAAGCCGAGGAAGCGAGTGCCCCGAGTTAAAAATTCGACGGGAGAATTTCCTTAAGGTGCAAGCCATTGTCGGCGCCGGCGGTGCCGACAGACTCAATGCTCGTCGCCGATCGCGCAAAAAGTCATCAATTCATCCACGCGGACGGTACCGACACAGATGCTCGTATCGACCGCCCCGTAGTAAATGCAAATACGCTCGCCTTCCTTCATGATCGCCCCGCAGGAAAAGACCACGTTGTTGACATCGCCGACACGTTCATAGTACCCGCACGGTATCAATATGGGTATGGATGAACGGCAGAGCACTTTTTGACGGCTCCTCCCTGGTCCAGCACGGCGCAGCCAAGCCGATAGATGGGGCCGCCGGCGGTGAACTTCACACCGTGATAGATTTCGAGCCAGCCGTTCCGTATCTCAATCGGTGGCGCCGAAGCACCGACCCGTCCGGCATCCCAGTCCTCTCCCTGGACCGGCATAACCACCCGGGAGCCGCCCCAATGGATCAGGTCATTGGAGTAACTCGGCCAGATGTTGCCCACATTGCCGATTATCGGCCGGTCCAACCCACGTACCGACCGATGATCTTGCGCGGAAACAACGTGCCGTCCTTATTGCCCGGTTCGGAAATCAGGGCGACGCGCTCGATCGTCCTGAAGTCGGTGGTCTACGCCAGCGCCAGGCGGGACCCGTAGCTCGACACCGCCGTGTAAACAATATAATAGGCGCCTTCCGGCAGCGTGATCCGTGGATCTTCAACCCCAATGCGTTCATAGACGGCAAAATCACCATCCTCGCTCGGCGCCATGATTGGCTGCCGATCAACCGTGAAATTGTAACCGTCTTCTCTCCGCGCCAGGGCCCGGACTGAGTGGCCTACGAAGATCCTCCACGCGCAAAAGCAGAATGTATTCGTCATTGAATTTGGTAGCCGCCGCATTGAAGACCGCGTTGCATGGAAACGGAGTTTCATCCACCTTAAGAATCTGGTTGTCCTCGAAACGATGAACAACGTCACAACCAGATCCCCTGCGCATTTTTCCTCCCTTCAAAGTATTTTTTTTGCCGGACGTCAAAAAAAGCTTATAATTGGCCGCTCTAATTTTTTACAATCTGGTATACTACGAGCGGATGTGATCCTAATCCTATCATTTCACAAGACGCTTACGCTCCATACACATCCTCGCTATGACCGCCCACTCACCCTCCGGCCTGTCGCGTGTTTTCCGGATCATAAAACGGCAGCCGGGCCACGGCAGCTTCGACAAGCATGCCGCCGTCGACACGAATGGTCAACATTGTCCCGGGTTCGGTGTTGTCCGGCGGCACATAGGCCAGACCAATGACCCGCGACAGTGTCGGACTCTCGGCGCCGCTTGTCACTCTGCCGATCATCTCGCCGTCGGCAATGACCAGGTGACATTCTTTCGGAATCGGACCGCTGTAATCGGTTCGCAACGTGAACCCGATAAGTCGCCGCGTTTCCGGCCTGGAGCGGATGATACTCAGACTGCGCTGGCCGATAAAGAACGGCTTCTTGCGGGCGACAGCCGGCCCCATGCCCGCCTCGAAAGGATTCGTCAGACCATCGGTGTCCTGGCCGATGATTATATGTCCTTTCTCCAGCCGCAGGACGCGCTGTGCCTCGACGCCGAACGGTCGGATACCGTGGTCCCGCCCGGCGTCCATCAGCCCATCCCAGAGGCGGCCGGCAAACTGCGCCGGCACATGGATCTCATAACCCAGCTCGCCGACAAAACCAACCCGCATGATCCGCGCCGGGGCTGCACACACCGCACCGAGGCGCAGGCCAAGATAGGGGAATGACTCGGCTTCGAGGTCGACCTCCGTTACCGCACTCATGACCTTTCGCGACGCCGGCCCGGCCAAATTGAACGCCGCATATTGGCCCGTATGATTGATGATCGAGACATTCAGGCCCCAGAGTATGGCCCAACGCCGCATCTCGCGAACGACAGCGCTGGCGCCGCTGGTCGTCGCCGTCAGGTAAACATGGTCTTCGGCCAGTCGCGCGGCGATGCCGTCGTCAACAACAACACCGGACTCATCGCACATGGCCAGATACCGCGTCATGCCGATCTTTAGCTTGGCAATGCGTCCGGTGTAAAGTCTCTCGACGAATTCAACGGCGTCCGGCCCCCGCACATCGATTTTTCCCAACGTCCCAATGTCGATCAAACCGACCTGATTCCGCACGGCAACGACCTCGCCGCGGATCGCCTCGGTACGGGAACGCCGGTCACCCCGGTAACATGCCGGCCGCTGCCAGTCGCCTGCATACATGAATTCGGCATGGGCAGCTTCGTGGCGATTGTGGATCGGCGTACGCCGCAGCGGATGGAAATTGCGTCCGGCAAGATGACCTATGCGCACGGGCGTATAAAAAGGACGCGACGTCGTTAAATCGCCTTCCGCAATGCCACGATTGTGAAGAAACGCCAGGCAACGGGCAGTGTTCATGATCGCGTGTTTCCCCTGGCTCGGCCCCATACCCACAGTCGAATAACGCTTCAGCAGTTCACTGTTGTCGAAGCCCTCTTGGACCGAGTTCTCAAAATCCTTCAACTGGACGTCCTCGTCCAGATCGACGAAATTCTTGCCGGCGGCATGCGGCATGATGGGATAGGGATGGGACGGCGGCGGTCCTTCATGGGCAATGAAAATCGTTGTCGATTCCGTCCCGTCGCGAACATATTCGGCGGCGGCGGTCCCAGCATGCGTACCGTCATTGATCTGATCCGGAAGGTTATAAACGCCGCATACACGCCCCGCAGCAAATATTCCGGCCGGCAGGTTCTCGGGGACAAGCTGCTCGACGTTGCCGTCATATTTCCCGCGGACGCCTGCCTGATACAGGAGCTGGGCCGCCGGCGCCCAACCGACGCTCATGGCAATGCCGTCGCAATCGATTGGAAAGACCGACTCCGGCCGCGGCCGCCCGGCCTTGTCGAGTTGGCACAGCACAGCCCCGCGGATGCCCGCCATACCATTTGCGGGAAAGGCGTCGTAGACGGCGTGCCGGAAATGAACCTCCGCACCCACGTCGCGAATCATCGCCGCCGCCTCCGCGGCTTCCCCCTCGCTGCGCAGGTCGGCAACTGCGGCAATGCGAACACCGGCCCGGTGCAGGTCCAATGCGGCCCGATAGGCGTCCGAATTACCTGCAACCATGACGACCGATTCGAAAGGCTTGACTGCGTAGTGCCCGATCAGCCGCTGGGCCGCCGAGGCGAGCATGATACCCGGAAGATCGTTGTTGCGAAAGACTGCGGGCTGCTCGGCGCAGCCGGTGGCGAAAACAACACCGCCGGTCCGCAGCTTGGTCATTCGAGTTTCATCAAACAGCGCCAGCCAACGATCCACGTAGCAGCCACCGACCGTGGTCGACGTTCGAACGTGCACATTCGGCATGGCGTCGAGCTTATGGGACAATTCCTTAAAGCGGCTGCGAGTGTCGTCTGCGTTCGGTCTCTGATATGTCAGACTGCCGCCAATCCCAGGGTTCTCGTCGACCAGAACGACGCGCAATCCTGTCTCGCCGGCGGCGATGGCCGCTGCCATGCCTGCCGGCCCGGCGCCGACAACGAGAACGTCGCAGAACTCATAGGCCTTCGGCGTCGCTGCCGCCGTTCGCCCGGGATCCACGGAGCCGAGCCCGGCGGCACGCCGCATGATACGCTCCCAGAACGGAAAGAGAAAGCGCGGGGTATGGAAAGCCTTGTAGTAAAAGCCCACCGGCAGAAAGGCGCTGAACCAGTCCATGAACCGTGCCCAGTCGCCGCGCAGGCCGCCGAACGTGTTGACCGCCTTCAGGTTCATTCCGTCTGCCAGCGGTGTCACGTCCCCGCGGATATTGGTCGCCGATTCAGTTTGAAACAGCGCATTACAGTCATGGTCGGCCAGCGTGTAGATACCGCGCGGACGGTGATACTTGAAACTGCGCCCGAGAACGCGAATACCGTTTGCCCACAGTGCGCTCGAAATCGCATCTCCGGCAAAGCCGCTGACGGACTGATTCTCGAACGTGAAATTCAGCGTCCGGCTACGATCGATCCACTCACCCGGTTGCGGCGGCAGCCGGCCGTTTCCCCCGGCACCGTGGGCGGCAGTTGTCTCAGATGTCTCGGCTTGTTCGGCAACTGTCATGTGAATACAGATATGTACGCATGATCTCATCCTTCAACGTATCGCGTTCCGCTATGAACCAGACGCCGCTGGCAATGTGATACCACCATTCCCGCTTGATGCCGGGGGCGCCGTCATGATTGAAAACGTAGTCCGCCCATTCCGCATCGGACGCCGACGAAGGCTCCGGCATTTCACGAAATTCACCCCCGTAGCTGAATTCCTGAAGCGGCCGCAGTCCGTTTACCGGACAAGAGATCAATTTCATTTTTGAAAAAATTTTTGGTCAAACATTTCTAATGCCCGACGGAAGCCGCACCTTTTTCCCCGACGAGATCAAACTCGTTGAAACGAGAGAGTCGAAACGGGCCGATCAGTTCGTGCGGTTCATTGTTGGCCACCGTGTATGCCATAGTCTTGCCGCACACGGGTGTCGCTTTGAATCCCCAGGTTCCCCAGCCGGAATCGATAAAGAGCCCGCCGATGGGTGTCAAACCCATGATCGGCGAAAAATCTGGTGTCATGTCCGCAAGACCGGCCCACTGCCGCATGATCTTGACGTCCGAGAGGAAGGGAAAGAGGTCGAGCAGATGGCCGCACAAGCCCTCGACGAAGTCCAGCGTCGACCGCGTTGAATGAACTTCATAGGGATCCAGGGAAGCGCCCATGACCAGCTCGCCGCGCGACGATTGGCTGACGTACAGGTGCAGGCTTGCCGATACGATGATGGTGTCCAGCCACGGCTTCAGCGGCTCCGAGACACAAGCCTGGAGCGGCTGCACCACCAGTGGCGTCCGCACATTGACCATATTCATGATCCGCGGCGTGTAGCCGGCAACGGCGGACAACACCCGCCGTGTCTCGATGTAACCCCGGTTCGTTTGCACGCCAACCACATGATCGCTCTTGACATCAATGCCCGTCACTTCCGTGAACTGGTGAATCTCGACGCCCCGCTGGTCGGCGCCCCGCCCGTAGCCCCAGGCGACAGCGTCGTGCCGGGCAATGGCGCCCGGCGGATGATACAAGGCGCCAAGGATCGGCATGCCATGGCCGCAGGACAAATCGATCAACGGACATTTCGATTTGACGAACGCCGCGTTGACGAGTTCACTATCAACCCCGAGATGTTTGTTCACCTCCGCGCGCCAGCGCATGGTGCGCAGCGTCCCGTCCGTGTGCGCCAGGGTGAAGTGGCCGCGGCGGGAATAAAAGATATTCAGATCAAAGTCGGCGGCCAGGTCCTGAAACAGCCGAACGCTTTCATCATAGAATCGCACGCCCTCGGGCGTCAGATAGTTCGACCGGATGATGGCGGTGTTGCGCCCCGTGCCGCCACTGCCGATGTAACTCTTTTCGAGAACGGCGATGTCGCGAATCCCATGATCCCGAGCGAGATAATAGGCGGCCGCAAGCCCGTGACCACCGGCCCCGATTATGACCACGTCATATTGCCGTTTCAGCGCATCGGGCGTGCGGAACATGCACGGTTCGGGATACTTCTTTGAAATCGCAAAACGAAGAAGTCGATATGGCATGTTTTAGGATTGCCGATTCATCTTCGTGCCGTCAGCCTGCAGCCAGTGCTTGGGCGTTCGCTTGATATTATCGTTGTACCGGCATATTTTGTGGCATCAAGATTTGGCGTGCGGAGTCTTGAAGAGGTGGCCACTCGGCACAACAGGATTCTGGAAAGTTCGAGCAAGTCGGCTAATACGTTACCTTCCTCCGGCGCTGAAGCAAATGGCCGAGAATCACCGGTTTCCCGTGCGATCCCCGCACACCGGAATTAGCACTTCCCACTTCCCGCACAAGCCGCATATCCGTCCGCTGCCGCAAACAACAACCCTCACGCCTCATCCTCACGCCTCACTTCCCACACAAGCGGGATTCTCACCACGCTCCGACACAGCATGCTCACCCGACTCAAACCCCTCGCTGTCCCCGGACTGCTGAGCCTCACCGTTGCCATCCTTCTTTTCGTGCGCTTCCATCCCGGCACGCGATCCGCGGTCAACGATTTTTTCAGCCCGTTTCTCAAGGCCGAGAAAAATGTCGAGCACCGCATCGAGGGCCGCGCGGACCGTTATACCAAGACGAAGCCGGAGCTTGTCCGGGAAATACGGGAATTGGAAATCCAGTTAGCGCACACGGCGCTGGAAATCCCGCGACTGCAACAACTGGAGAGGGAAAATGAAGAACTGCGGGACCTTCTGCAAATGGAACGAATGCCGGCCTTTGATTATCGGGCCGCGCGGGTATTGTTCCGCGATAAAGCCACGGGGGACCGGATCCTGCGGATCGATCACGGCACCGAACACGGCATTGCCGTTGGTCAACCCGTACTTGCGGGTGGTGTGCTGCTCGGCAGGGTCCTGGAAACATCCCGACACACGGCACGCGTCATGGCATTGATCGATCCGAATTGCGAGGTCAGCGCGCGGATCAGCGGGACGGAATTGGGTGGCATTCTCTCGGGAGCGACGGAGACAAAATGGCGATCGCGGCCCACATATCTGCTGAAACATCTGCCCAGGGACGAGACCTACCGCGTCGGCGATCGGGTCGAGACATCACCATTCTGTACCTTTGCCCCGCCGGGCATCCCGATCGGGGTGATCGGTTCCGCTGACGATGAGGTCACAGCCGGTGGCCGCGACAATTTGTTGTACAAAAGCGTTCGTGTCAGACCCGCGTATACCGAAGCGCCCTTCACGTTCGTCACGGTGCTCATCCCCGCCCGGACAACGATCAGTGAGCGCCGCTAAGGGGTTTAGTGCTCGCAGATTGACAAGAAATTGTCGATTTGGCTCGTAATCGATCCATTCGTAATCGAATGCGGGTTAAAGACCAATTACGAATAGATGGATCATCACGTGATCCGCCAGGTGACGGTTTGGCGAGGAACGTGACTAACGCAGCAAATGGATCGATTACGAGTACTGTTTCTGCGTGCCGAAACCGGTAGCGCCAGCACCGGCTGAACACTGGTCACCGATTACTTGATCGTATAGAAATTTCTATTAACGCGATTTTTTCACGAGAGCCAAACATGTTGACCATGGCGATCTATTAGCCGACGGATCGCATGATCTCGACGCAAAGCCGGCTAACTTATCAAGTTCCCCTACGTCCCGATCAGCGGCACGCCCGTTGCTTCAGCGGTAGCCAAGGTGATCGCGCGCAAATCCTCAGGCTCCAGATTGTGGATCTTCGTCTTGCCCGCACAGCGTGCCATCATCGACACCTCGCCGATGCTCGCCTGCAGGAAATTTCGTATTGCATCCTCCCGTTCCTCGACGGATCGATCGCCATCGAATTCGAAACGGCCCGCGACCAATCGCCCGCCCGCAGCGAAGCCGAGGGCGGCCCCGAAAACGACAGCCTGGCAGCCAATGGCCAGGACCTTCGCGGCATCCGTTCCCGAACGCATACCGCCATAATAGATGAGACTGATCTCGCCCTCGCACCGCAGTCGACGCAACACCGCGATCGCATTACGTAAGACGGTAAGATCCGGGTCGCCCCGAAGTTCCGCCCACGGTTGATTGACCCCGGCCGTCGCGTCAAGCACGATAAAATCACAGCCGGCTTCCAAGGCAAAGGGAACCGCCGCGTCTAATTCCCCGGAATGAACAGCGATCCCGAGCAACTGTTGGTCGTGAACTCGAGCCGGCTCGAACGGCGTAAACGTATCGCCAACGCTGTAAACGACACCGGCCGCTTGTGGGTCCGGGGACGCTCCATTGATCGACGAAAGCTGAAACCACGGCACCTGCTCACCCAGCGATCGCACGCCGATGTACGGACAGCCGAAATGCGCCAGAGCCCGGGCCAGGCCATCGCGGACCTGGTCTGGAGCATCGTCACAACCCGCTGCCAGATACGGCGAGACCAACTCGAAATCGGCACTGATCACGGTCCCCGTTGAGCAGGCCTCCCGGTATGGATCGATCACCAACCGCGAAAGATTTGCCGGCAGGAAGTGTATGTCATCAACGGTTGCGGGGCGATTCTCTGGAAATGGATTGTCGCGCGGAATGAGATGCTTGTTTAGCATTCTCTGCAGCCGATCGTAATCATCCGCTGCTGTCCGTGCCATCGTGAAAATGTCCTCCCGATTATTCACGGAATACTCCTGCGTTCCGTTCTCCGCAT
>Ga0310123_10004804_pt1 | contig 10179 bp, 9 predicted proteins | sample CB6_AW_1057_MG_FD_203505 | JGI IMG/M metagenome (GOLD analysis project Ga0310123, IMG submission 203505) | Marine microbial communities from Western Arctic Ocean, Canada - CB6_AW_1057 | ecosystem: Environmental > Aquatic > Marine > Oceanic | place: Canada: Western Arctic Ocean | collected...
CGGCGATAAGGCCAATTTTAGCACGTAGGTCAGAAACAGCCCGATGAGCATACCGAAATAGACGGCCGAGATCGTGTCGACCCGTTTGCGACGGACCAGCGCGTCACCGGCGATCACCACGACGGCCAGCGCGAGCACACTGCCAAAGCCAATCCATGGTAGCCAGGGATTGTCACCCGAGAGCAAGTCGGTCTGAATCAACCGAAAACCAACGGCCGAGGCGACCATCAAGAACACGATGCGAAGAATAATAAGTGCCATAAGGCAATGCCGCCCTGCGGCAAATATGAAAACGCGAATAATGGGTCAAAATGATAGCCCCATTCTATCACTCCCCTGGCCGATAACCAACCCTCGGCCCCGGGCGTCGATTTCCCGGCGGCCAGGGCCGGCCTATGAAGCCGCTCTAAAAAGCCGCGTGTGCTCCTGTTGCGCATACCGATCGGTCATGCCTGCCAGATAGTCGCCGACCGTCCGGTGCAGACCATGGTCCGCCACGCGCTGCTGGAATTTAGGTGGCAGGAGCTCGGGTCGGGCAACATAGCCGTCGAACATTTCACGCAATGCAGCCTGCGATTCGACCCGCATCGCCGACACAGTCGGATGGCGATAAACCCGGTCGTGGAGAAATCCTTCCAACTCACGTTTTTGCTCGGCCAAGGCCCGGCTCGGTACGATCACCGTCTCGTGCCCACGGACCGCCGCCGAACTGCCCATCTCTGCCTCGGCCAACCGTTTGCCCGCCATGCTGAGCAGATCGTTGACCTGCCAGTCAAGCAGTTCATGCAACACCGCCCGCCGCAACTCATCCGGCGTCAGGCCCGTAAATTGCCGCTCGACTCGCGCGGCTGCCTCGCGCCATAGCGAGAGTTCCAACAACTCGTCCAGGCTCAGTAGCCCTAACTCGAGCGCGTCGTCGGCATCATGCGTGTCGTAGGTGGCGCTGTCGGCGGCTTCGACGACTTGAACTTCCAGCAGTGGGCTGTCTTCGGGTACGCTGGCTTCGGGCGCGGTGGTGGCCTTCTTTGCGGCGCGGCTGGCCTGGCCGTCCAAGACCTCTCGCGTCAGATTCAGCCCGGGAAACGGTGAATATCGGATCTCTAATTGCTCGACAATGCGTAGTGCTTGCCGATTGTGGTTGAAGCCGCCCACATCGGCCAGGCATTCGTCGAGAACATCTTCACCGGCATGGCCAAACGGCGGGTGTCCAATGTCATGAGCCAGCGCCAGCGTCTCGACCAGATCTTCGTTCAATCGCAATGCCCGTGCCACGGTTCGTGCGATTGAGCCGACTTCAAGCGTGTGGGTTAGCCGCGTACGAGGATAGTCTCCCAAATCGCCCGTAAAGACTTGGGTCTTATAACTCAGCCGGCGATACGCCGCGCTATGAACAATTCGGTCCCGGTCGCGCTGAAACGGGCCGCGATACGGATGCGTCGGCTCGGGATGCACTCGGCCCGCCGAGTCGGCACTTTGCATCGCATAAGGCGCCAACAACACAGCTTCCCGCTCGGCAATGACCTCGGGAACCGTCTCGCTCGATTGCGGACTTTGACCCATGCTACGCCAACTCCCCCATGCTATGCCAACTCCGTGGAAAGCCACTGCCACAGGGCGTCGAGCGACTGCGGGATCACTCGGACACCGGCCAATGTGGGCATAAAATTCGAGTCGCCGTGCCAGCGAGGAACCACATGCCAATGCAGATGGCCAGGCAAGCCCGCGCCCGCCGCGCGGCCCAAGTTCAGTCCGATATTAAAGCCGTCCGCCTTCATCCCCTGTTCGAGCAGATCCGTCGCGACGGCGATCCGCTGCTGAATCTCCAACTGCTGCTCGTCCGTCAACTCACTGAGCCGGCTCTTGTGCTGACGTGGCGCAATCAACAGATGGCCGTTATTGTATGGATAGATGTTTAACGCCGTGACCGTGTGTGCGGAGTGATGCACGACACGGTGCGCACGATCCGCCGCCGGGCTATCTTCATACTGCGCCACATTACGACACAGAAAACATTCTGGATCAGCATCGACGAGAAACTGCCGCGGATCACCGGCTGCGTTTCGCGCCGCATTGGCAGCCTCATGCTCGCCGCCCGCCATGTACTCCAACCGCCACGGTGCCCACAGCCGTTCATAATCCAATGGTCAACCTCCCAGAGCTAGAAATGCGCTACCAAAACCGCAAAGGTTTTTTAGGACTCGCCGCGCGGTGCCGGTGTCCCGAGGCGTCGATGGTGCCAACCATCTTGGCGCCGACCATCTTGGCGCCGACCATCTTGGCGCCGGTCAGATTGGCGTTGGTCATGTCTGCTTCGGAGAGATTGGCCCCGACCAAATTGGCGCCGCTCAGATTTGCTCCTCGGAAATCCGCTCGCCACGCATTGCAATGATGGCAGTTCGCTCGCACATCCGCCATACTGAGATCAGCCTCACTCAAATTGGAGCCACTTAGATCGGCATTGGTCAGCACGGCATAGCGTAGGATCGCCCCAGACAGATTGCAGCCGACCATGTCCGCATCGTGGAGATTGGCACTGGTCAGATCCGTGCGCGAAAGGTCTGCTTGCTTCAAATTGGCGCCACGCAGCGTGACCTCATTCAGCACGGCGCCGGTCAAATTGGCGCCGCGCAGATCGGCCTCACGCAGATCGCTGCTGACTAGATTTGCTCCTTGGAGATCGGCTCCGCACAGATTCGCACCACGTAACTTGACGCCAGAAATCTTCTTTCCAGCCAAGCTATCCACATCCATCCGCAGCAGGACGGCTTGCGTCTTTTTGTGCTTGATTTCGATCATCTGCACACGATGCCAATGGGTGGGCCCAACGACACGCTTGGGCGTATCACCTCGATAAGGATCGCGCGACGAGCAGTTATGTGGCTTCCTGAGACGGGATTCTCAAAAACTTCTGTTTTGCTCGTGCGTTGGAAACCATCGCCGAGCCTTTTCTCTGTTACGATATTCTGCCGACGCAAGCGAGTTTCCAATGTGCCGCGGCTTCGTCCTCAAGGCTTTATTATAGCAGTTCCCGAGGATCGATGCCCCCCCAACTAGGATACTGGGAGTCTGGGCCCGCTCAACGTCGTTCAAGTACCACCGATAGAATGGTCGACCATCAGATATACCGGGCCGTATCACGAGAGACCCCGCCAAGCCGCCCGACCCCGCTCGCCAAGCAAATACTCCGGTGTTAAACTACGTAGGCTTTCGATCGAGGGCTAAGAGAGACGACTCTAGCCGCCTGATTATTCATCGAAGTCGGCGTCTGGAGACGTCCGCCACACTTGAGAGCCTGTCGCGTTCTACTTCCCTTCTCACTCCTCCCCATCCCGTTGCGTTCCATGAACTTCCGCGTCGATCTCGAAATTTTCCGTGGTCCGCTCGACCTGCTGCTCTATCTGGTGCGAAAGCACGAGGTCGAGATCGTCGATCTCCCGCTCGTGCTGATTACGGACCAATTTCTGTCCTATTTGGCCGTTCTCGAGCGACTAGACTTCGAAGTGGTGGGTGATTTTGTGGACATGGCCAGTACGCTCATCGAGCTTAAGTCTCGCCTCGTGCTGCCCCGGACCGACGAGGTCGAGGAAGAACTCGATGACCCCCGGCACGAACTTGTTCAGCGGCTGCTGGAATACAAGCGGTATAAAGATGTCGCCAGCATGCTCGAAGAACGCGGCCGCGAGTGGCAGCATCGTTTCACCCGTCTAGCCGACGATTTGCCCTCTCGCCGACTCGACATGGCTCAGCAGCCGATTCGAGAACTCGAGCTGTGGGATTTAGTCAGCGCGTTTGGACGGATCGTACGCGACAGCGCCGCCACGCGACCCTCAAACATTGTTTATGACGAGACACCGATCCACGTCTTTATGGAACAAATTCATAACCGCATCGCTCGCGAAGGTCGCCTTGCCTTTTCCGCCGTGTTCACAACCGGCATGCACAAGTCGACACTCGTCGGGCTGTTTCTGGCCGTTTTGGAACTCATGAGGCATGACCACGTCCGTAGCGAGCAGAACGAACTTTTCGGCGAGATTTGGGTGCTGCCCGGCAGCAGTTTCGATCGCCCGCTGCAATCAGCCGGCCCAGACAATTACGATCAGGTCCCAGTTTAACCGACATTGCCTAACTTCAGTTCGGATATTTTCACTTCTACAATGTGGTCCAGCCCCTTAAGCCGGCATAGTTCGCCTTGGCTCCGTGATGGACGGTTGGCAGTCGCGCGATTTCCAAGCGATGGACCCGGCGTGGTTGTTTGCAGTCGGGCGGGCAGATCATTGCGATACTCCCACGCGGGGGTATTTTGAGCGGCCCCGTGGCCACAGTAAGACCTGCGACGCTGCAATTTCTTCGGTGTGGGCCGTCGCCTTCGCACGTCGCCAGGTGTCTGGTATCTGTGCGGCCGGAAGCAAAGACCAAGCCCGACTCTTGAGAGACAGCATCGAACGGATCGTGAGGGCTAACAGTTGGCTCTCCAAGGTCATCGGGCTCAACAATTACCAGCCTGAATGCGGCTGATCAACCGCTTGCCCTTCCACTCACCGCCGCTTGCAACCAGCAGGCCTCACCGCGCGAGATCCTTCGCGCTCATCACGACCCAGCCAGCTCCGCCGCCAACCACATGACGCATGGCAGGATCGACTGATAACCACTCGGCATCGTTCACGTCTTCATAGCCTGCCAGTCGGCTGTAGATTGACTGGCGCAACAGTGGCAAAAGCCTGTGTTGTTTGTTACTGCCGAGGCGACCGTCTCCGAGCAGATCGTCAGCCATTTCGGTGAGACCAAGCGCCTCGTCAAGTTGCCGATACGCCAACAGCCCGGCGTCGGTTGTGATCTGGCTACCCAAGAACTTGAGCTTCAAGCGGCTGTCAAAACTGACTCGCAAATTGTCGTTTTTGGTGTCACTCACTGGGTTCCCCTGTCACTTTGGCATGAAACGCGTCAAACTTCTTGTTTTCAAAGGGTTGGCGCAAATCACATGCCAAAGTCAGGCAACTCATCTGGGAAATAGGGGTTTAATGGCTCGATCTGCTCATTTTTTGGGTAACCGCTGACACATTAAGTGGAACCGCAGATGAACGCAGATTGTTGCAGTAGATCGTAGGGTGGGCCGAGTTCTACGAGGCCCACGCGTCTCAAATCTCAACCGAATCGTATGTGAAGAATAAACGCAGAGATCGCAAAGGACGCAAAGATTCGCAGAGAAGATGGATTAAAAAGTTTTCCTCCGCGCCTTGGCGTCCTCTGCGTTTATTCGCGTTCATCTGCGGTTTCTTTCCTTCAACCTGTGTTTTATCCGTGGCTCTTATTCCTTTTTTGTCTCGGTTGCCGAGTTTCGAGTCTCGTGTCCATCGCGTAGAATAGTGCGAGTCGCACACACATATTCCAGAGCCCGGTCTGCTATTTCAGCACCAAACGGCTGTTAGCGGAGCACTCCAGTGGTATTTGCTCTAGTGCGTTTCGTCACCCACAACGCGCGACTCGAAACCGTCCATGATCACCAACCTTCCCGTCAAAACGCTTAAACATAAAGACTGGACGATCGAAGGCTACTCGCGGGCCGCTGTGCAAACCTATTGGCGCGTCCCCGAGTTAAACGTCGGGTTCGATCTGGGCGCTCAGCCGTGGTCGTTCATGGGAACCGAAACGTGGTTCGTTTCCCACGCCCATTTGGACCACATCGCGGCACTTCCGATTTACGTCGCGCGGCGCCGCATGATGAAGATGGAGCCGCCGACCATCTACATGCCCGAAAGCTCCATTGAACCGATAAAAAAGATCTTACACGAATTCACGCGACTCGATCGTGGTCGCTTGCCGTGCGATTTGAAGCCGGTGGCGCCGGGCGACGAAATCGAACTATCGCGCGAACATGTGGTTACCGTTTCGGCGACAAAACATAGTGTTCCGTCGCTCGGCTTCGTCGTTTGGCAGCGAAGGCGAAAACTCAAGCCGGAACTCCTCGGCTTGCCCGGCGACAAAATCCGCGACCTCCGTCTCGCCGGCGAGCAGGTAACAACCGAACGTCGCTTGCCACTGGTCGCCTATCTCGGCGACAGTTCGCCCGAGGGGCTCGATAACTGTCCGGCCATGTACGAAGCCGAGGTCCTGATTCTCGAGGTCACTTTTATCGCACCGGGGCACCGCAGAGAAAAAATCCATAAGTTTGGGCATATTCATATCGATGATGTTGTTGAGCGTCGCGATCGGTTTAAGAACCAGCGCGTGATCGCCTCGCACTTCAGCACACGATACCACGATGGCGCGATTCGCGCGATGGTCGCCAAAGCCTTGCCCGACATGCTTGACCAGCGACTCACCCTGTGGCTGTAGGACGATTGTAAGAAAGTTTTGTAGCATGGGCCTCCGGCCCGTGTAGATTCACGGGCCGGGGGCCCATGCTACGGTAGGTTTTCATCTGCCGCTCGCCTAAACTGGCCCCTATCGCACCTCACTCCGGTGGAAGGTTACGAAATCCCCAATCTGAAATCCCCTCCTCCTCGCGCGGCTTATATCCACGTTCCTTTCTGCGATCATCGCTGCGGCTATTGTAACTTTACCCTGGTGGCGGGCCGCGACGACCTGATCGACGCCTATCTCGAAGCCTTGGAGCGTGAACTGTCGTGGCTCGAGCGGCCACGCGAGGTCGACACGCTCTATTTCGGAGGCGGCACACCGACCCATCTGGCGCCCGCGCAGTTGGACCGCCTCTGCCAGATCGCGCTCGGGTGGCACCCGCTGGCAACCGGCTACGAGTGGGCCGTCGAGGCCAACCCGGGCGACCTCGATCAGGCCACGATCGACGTCCTCGCCCGCTACGGCGTCAACCGGATCAGCCTCGGGGCACAGTCGTTCGACGCCGCCAAGCTAGTGACACTCGAACGCGATCATCAAGCGACCGATATCGCGCGTGCCGTGCAGCTTGTGCAGTCAATCAATGCAGACGTTGCGCTCGACCTTATCTTTGCCACCCCGGGCGAAACATTGTCTACCTGGTCCGCCGATCTTGATGCGGCGATTCAGCTTGCACCGAGTCATATCTCGACCTACGGATTGACGTTCGAGCGGGGCACCCTGTTTTGGAACCGCTTGTTACACAAGGCATTAGAAAAGGTAAACGAAGAGCTCGAACGCTCGATGTACTCGCTGGCAATCGACACGCTCACCGACGCCGGATTCGACCATTACGAGATATCGAACTTTGCCCGGCCCAACCACCGCAGCCGGCATAACGAGGGCTACTGGTCCGGCGCCGGCTATTTCGCGGCCGGCCCGGGCGCCGCCCGCTATGTCGATGGCGTTCGCTCAACCAACCATCTCAGCACGACCACCTGGCTCCGCCGCGTGTTGGCCGACCAATCGCCGGTCGCCGAAAGCGAAACGCTCGCGCCGGAAGATCGTGCCCGCGAGACGCTCGTGTTCTCTCTGCGACGGCTCGAAGGGGTCGACCGCACGGCCTTCACACGACAGACGGGCTTCGAAATCGATCAGCTCGTCGGCCAACCGCTACGTCACTACATCGAGCTTGGCATGTTGCTCGACGACCGACAGCGCATCCGCCTCAGTCGCCAGGGCCTGCTGGTCAGCGACGCCATCTGGCCCGATTTTCTCTGAGTACGCGTGGGCCTCGCTACGCTCTGCCCACCCTGCGTTTCCGCGACGCTTTGCAGGTAGGGTGGGCCGAGTCCTGCAAGGCCCACGCTCTGAAGCTACATCGACTCGGACGCGGCGTGTTTTAGATCTTCGATCTTGTCACGGAGGAGCTCCACCTGTCGTTCGAGTGCCGAACGATTCTTCCGCACTCGTTCCAGTATCTCGCCGCTGGCACTCTGGATTTTCTCGGCGAGTTTTCGGACTTCTCCTAGCCCTTCCGTACGGCGCTCGATCTCGAGGATGGCTTCGGTGATCGCTTGCCAGTCCGCCGTCCGATGTTCCTTTTCCTGTGTGCTACGGATGCAGAGCGCGCGGGCAGTCATTAAGCCCGCTTTGAGAAACACATCGCTCGCCGCATCCTCGGCATCCCAAACGACAACGACATCGTCGCCATATCGACCGAACGGTTCGAGACCTTCCGGTGCGATCCGTTTCGAAAAGACGAAAAGACCAATTTGGGCATTGCGATTGTTGCGGGCTTGCTCCATTTCTTCACAGGCCCTCGTTAGCGTATAGCTGAAATCTTCCTTTGCTTCGACCACAATATTCGCACCTGGCGCCGGACTGTCCACTCCAAGCGTTACCACACAGTCGCCAACTTTGCAGTTTTTGATCGAGCCAACGCGGCTGCCGGTCGCTTCGGCTTGATCCCCGTAATGCTGGACCACTCTCAAAATACATTCGCAGACGGCTTCTTCAAACTGCAATCCATGCCGCGTTGACTTGGCCGCTTCTTCTCGCGTGGCCACCAGCTTGCCGAGCGAGACTTTGACTTCTTCCTGAAACTTTGCGCTGGTCTCGGCCTGGGCTGAAAGAATCGTCATCAGTTCGGTTTTCATCCGCCGCAGTGCCGACTGCTCGTTGTCCAACGAAAACTCATCGCTAATCCGTTTTTGAGCCGCATCGACGTTGCGGACCAGCCGACTCAGAGCCGAATCGTCTTCGTCGAGCGAAAACTCCTTCATCACCTTGTCGATTTTGTCCTGCATTTCACCGGAAAGTCTCCCGTGGCTCTTGGTCAATTCGCCCACCAGCCGGCTCAGCGCCGACCCCTCTTCATCCAGAGAGAACTGTCTCAACAGATCATCGCGTTGCGATCGCAACTGCCGATCCACCATCTGACGCAGCGCAGCCAAAACGCCCTGGCTTTCGTCCGGGCTGAGGACCTTCATCAGCGGGCTGTTCTCGCCGACATGCTCCACAAGTGTCTTGGCCAGCGTCGACTGCTCGCCGCCGATCTGCCGCCGCAAGACCTCTTCCAATTCACCGTCGCGGCGCACGAGTCGTTCGACCCGCTGCGGAAAGTGACCGTCCTGCGGATCGAAGTATTTCTTCAACTCGGCGGTCAATTGATCCTGCATCTGCCGGCCATGTTGTCCCAACTGCCGATCGAGGCTGTCGATCATACGCGCGCTTTCGCGCTGAATGAGATCGGCATCGATTCGCTGGCCCGCATGACGGAGCGCCAGCACACCGATCTTCAGTGCCGAGAGCGCGTAGTCCTCACGATCGGTCTCCTCACCATGTTGGCAGAGCGCTTCGACAATCTCGCGATCTTTGACGGTCAGCTCCAAAACGAGCTGCAAAGGCAAGTCGTCCGTCGAAGCGTGCAGCACATCGACATCCAATTCTGAGCCCACGTCCGAAAGAGGCTCGGCTACATCGGCCATGACGGCTCATCCTTCCATGCTGAGAAACGCGATTGTACGTTTGAACAGTGTCTGCTCAATATCGCATGCCATCGCCGGGGAATCAAGAAGCTGGGTACGTCACCCAGGAAAATTGCAAAGTCCATTTTTCGCTCTATGGCATGGATCGGCGCCTGGAGGCCGATCTCGGTTACTCTTCCAGTTCGGCCTGCGCCGCATCCCAGTCAAGCTGAACCTGGGGAATCCGCAGTAGGATCTCGTCCTCCGCTGCCTGATATGTCGTCCCTCGGCGTGTCGCCGATCGGGCCATGCCCACTTCCTCCACAAGCGCTTCGAGCCAAGAAGGGAGATCCGACCCGACTCCCGACGGCTGTTCGGCTAGGCTTTCGATCTCCTGCTGCAACAACGAGAAGGCCGCTGCGTCACCACCCGTGCGTGCATCTTTCATCGCCGGACGCACGAGTGCTCGAACCCGATCGACGGCCAGCGGACGGACAAAGCGTTCGGAGAGCCGTTCGGCAATCGTCGGCAGCCGCATGCCATACTTGCGACACCGTTCTTCCAATCGTTTCATGTGTCGGTCCGCTGCTTCACGACTTTCCTTGGCCAACTCTCGCCGCCAGATTTCCGCCGCCGCATTTCGACCTTCTCGCGTCAGCACCTCGTGCGCCATCGTGATCGGTTTCAAGTTCCACGCCACGCGATCGTAATCACTCCGGACTCGCAGAAAATCAAACAACGTGTAAAGCATGTCTCCCCGATCCGACTGCGTCGTCGTGCCGTTGTAATCTCGGTATTCCGTGTAGCTCTCGACAATCGCCTCCAAGCAGAACGTCAAATGGTCCACCAATGGTTCTTGCGCTGAAGTGTCTTGCAT
>Ga0310123_10004805_pt1 | contig 10179 bp, 4 predicted proteins | sample CB6_AW_1057_MG_FD_203505 | JGI IMG/M metagenome (GOLD analysis project Ga0310123, IMG submission 203505) | Marine microbial communities from Western Arctic Ocean, Canada - CB6_AW_1057 | ecosystem: Environmental > Aquatic > Marine > Oceanic | place: Canada: Western Arctic Ocean | collected...
AATCACACTGATACGGAAAAAACGCTTCAAACCAGCAGTTTATAGGCGTTCCCTCTTTTCAATTCCTAGTGGACAAGCCCATGAATCATTATTGTTGTATATGGATGTACGTGTTGATAACATTGCCGGGCTGCACAACCCGTCCGGTTTTTGATTGGCCAGTTCAATCGCCTCTCGGTTATGGTCTAGATACATATACCCCGCCGTCCGAACACCGACTAGGTTCTGAGCCAGATACACCGTCTATTTTTTCAGAACCCCATACGCTAACACTTCGGGATGCTATGGCAGCGACGCTTCTGCATAATCCTGAACTGGCTAGTTTTGCTTGGGAAATCCGAGCCGCCGAAGCACGAGCACTCCAAGCAAGTCTTCCTGCCAATCCGGAAATCGGGTTAGGCATGGAAAACTTCGGGGGAAGTGGGCAGTTAAGTGGTTTTGACGGTATGGAGGCTACCTTTAGCATAAGCCAGATTTTTGTACCAGGTGAGAAAATCAGGACACGGGCCCGTCTGGCCTCTCTGGATCGTGAGCTTTCCGTATTCGACTACGAAACGACTCGCGTCAATATTCTTACCGATGTGACAACACAGTTCGTCCAGACCCTTCGAGCACAAAGGCGTATCACGCTTGCCGAACGTGCACATGAACTTGCCAGGCAGGTTTTTGATGTCGTAACAAAGCGGGTTCATGCTGGGGACCTTTCACCTATCGAGCAGGGTCGCTCAAAGATTACGGTTTCCACAACCGATCTTGCCTTGAAACAGGCCCATAGGACACTCAAGGTGGCCCGAATTCAACTTGCCGCTTTCTGGAGCTCGACCAGTCCAACATTCGACGTCGCACAGGGCAACCTTGACCAGGTGGCAGCGACTCTCCCGTCAGCTGAGGCAATTGCTCAGGTCATAAGTCAAAACCCAGATATTGCCAGATGGGCTGTTGAGATGTCCAAGCATAAAACAGCCCTTGAGCTCGCGCAGCTTGCAACCGTGCCGGACATTACAGTCGAAGGCGGTCTTCGCCATTTCAACGACATTGACGCCCCCGCCTTCGTCGTTGGGTTCGCCCTGCCTCTTCCGCTGTTTGACCGAAATCAGGGTGGTCGTCTCGAAGCCACGTACAACGCCAGCAAAGCTTATCACGATCGTCGTGCAGCAGAGACTCGTGTGCGATCTGTTCTTGCTGCGGGATATGAAGCTCTTTCGGCATCCCACACAGCAGTTCTCACTCTCAGGGATGACATACTGCCCAATGCCCGCTCCACATTTGTAGCCACAAAAAAAGCCTTCCAGGAAGGCAAGATCGGTTATCTCGACATCCTTGATGCACAACGCACGCTCATTCATCTAGAGGCCGATTACCTCGACGCGCTTACCACATTCCACACAGCGGCATCGGAGGTCGAGCGGCTTATTGCACAACCACTGGATAACGTCCTACTTTCTCAATCACAGGAACAACTGCCATGAACGCGAGACGTTCAAAACACCTTCTAAGCGGTGCATTGTCCATCTTTTTTGCCCTCGGGCTGTATCTTTTTCTTGAAGGATGCAGTGATCGCTCGACATCCAACAGTTCGCCCGGGACCCACAAGGAACACGGTGCCCATGATGGCCCCGATCACGGCGGTCATGAGGGTCATGGTCGCGATGATCATGACAGCCATCAGGGTGCCCACCATGATGACCATTCAGATAGCAAGCAAGGTCATGAAGGACATGATCATGACAGCCATGAGGGCAGCCACCATGATGACCACTCAGATAGCAAGCAGGGTCATGGCCACGATGATCATGACAGTTCGCTTCACATTGGACATTCAGAACAGCGGGAGTTAGGCATCGATATTGCCACCGCTGGCCCTGATACCCTTGCGATTGACATTAGCCTATCGGGCGAGCTTGTTCTGAATCCAGATAACGTTGCCCACGTTGTTCCCAGGGTTTCTGGTGTCACTCGTAGCGTCCATAAAAGTGTTGGCGACCCCATTCAAGAAGGCGACCTCCTTGCCATCCTCGATAGTCGAGAACTTGCCAAGGTCAAGGCCCACTTTCTTGCTACTTTGTCCAAAGAACGAATCGCACGGGCCAACTTGACTCGGGAGGAAAATCTGTGGAAAGAAAAGATTAGTTCGGAACGAGCATTTCTTGATGCACGACAAGCTCTTGAAGAATCACAAATCGCTCACACACTTGCAGAGCGCGATCTGCACGCTCTCGGTATCTCTAAAGATGAGATAGCGAATCTGCCCAATCAGTCAGAATCCCAATACACTCACTACGAGATCACTTCTCCCATCAGCGGCATGGTCATTGAACGCCATCTTGTCCGTGGCGAGGTGGTTCGAGAAGACACGGAGGAACCAACATTTGTCATTGCTGATCTTACAAGTGTCTGGTTAAATCTTGCGGTGCACACAACTCATCTTGGCCAGGTTCGTGCTGGTCAAAAAGTTCTGGTCACTCTTCCAAATCGCACGAAGCCACTTTCTGCGACCATCGAGTATGTCAGCCCTCTTATAGATGAATCAACCCGTACCGCAACGGCTCGCGTCGTGTTACCGAACCCAGACGGCACGATTCTCCCCGGCCTTTTTGTGACTGCAATGCTTACCTCGAACACTATTACAGCACCCATCCTAGTTCCAAAGACCGCTATTCAAACCATTGAGGGACGGCCAACCATATTCATCCAGAGCGATAAGGGATTCACCCCGATCACCGTGATCCTTGGTGCTTCTAATCAGACCCATGCCGAGATCCGCTCCGGCCTGGAGGTCGGCGACCTATATGTTGCTCATGGTAGCTTTGTCCTAAAGTCGGAAATGATGAAATCTGAACTTGAACATGCAGGGCATGCACATTGATGAAAGATGAATAATGATTGACCGCATCATTGATTATAGTCTTCAAAATAAGCTTCATGCCGTTGTTCTTGCCATTATCGTTATGGCTGCTGGCTATTACACGTACCGTGGCCTCCCCATTGATGCCTTTCCTGACGTATCGCCCAACCTCGTCCAGGTCTTCACCATTACTGAGGGACTTGCCCCGGAGGAGATTGAGCAGTACGTCACCTATCCCATCGAAACTGCCATGGTCGGTCTTCCCGGCATCACCAATATTCGAAGCGTCTCAAACTTCGGCCTCTCCGTTGTCAACATCTACTTTGACGATGGCCTGGATATTCATTTTACTCGCACCCTCGTCAATGAGCGACTCCAGGTGGCACGAGGGCAAATCCCTGAAGGATTCGGTGAGTCAGAGATGGGACCGATCTCGACGGGTATGGGCCTTATTTTATACTACTACCTTGAGGATACGACTGGTACGCATTCACTTGAAGAACTGAGAACCATCCAGGACTGGATTGTCAAGGTTCAACTCCAGACCGTTCCTGGCGTGACAGAAGTCCTGGGCATTGGCGGATATGAGAAGCAGTTCCAGGTAAACATCGATCCGCAGGCACTTCTTCGCTATGACCTGTCACTTCACGACATCATCGACCGAATAGATCAGAACAACATCAGCGTTGGCGCTCAGTTCTTGACAGTCAACTCTGAAGAATATGTTATTCGTTCGGAAGGGTTGGCACACGGTGTCGATGACCTGGCCGGCATCGTTGTCAAGACAGATGATGGACGGCCGATTTATCTACGTGATGTTTCCGTAATCCAGGTCGGTGGGGCGATTCGGCGAGGTCTGCAAACTCTCAATGGCGACAAGGAAGTGGTGGCGGGCATGGTCGTGCAGCTCTACGGCACGAATGCCTCAACCGTCATTGAACGTGTCGAGGCCAAGGTCGAGGATGTCCAGAAGTCACTTCCCAAAGGTGTGCGAATCGTTCCATACTACCAGCAGCGCGAGTTGGTCCAGGCCTCGGTTACCACGGTGCGTAACGCTCTTGTCCAAGGTATTGCCCTGGTGGCACTGGTGCTCCTTGTCTTTATGGGAGCAATGCGTCCTGCAATCGTGGTAGCACTTTCCATTCCGTTCTCTGTACTTTTTGCAACGCTCGCTATGGGCTATTTCGGGATGTCTGCTAATTTAATGTCACTTGGCGGTCTAGCCATCGCAATCGGCATGATGGTCGATGGTGCCATCGTCATGGTCGAAAACGTTGATCGTCTCCTACGGGCATCTGGTGAAAGCGAACCGAGAATGCGAGTCGTGTCACGTGCGTGCCATGAGGTCGGTCGCCCCATCGTCTTTGCCATTGGCATCATCGTCATCGTATTCCTGCCATTGGTCACCCTTCAAGGCATTGAAGGGAAAACGTTTCGACCCTTGGCGTATACCGTGGCGTTTGCGATGTTCGGATCACTTGTTTTTGCAATTTTCGCTGCCCCGGTATTTTCTAGTCTCTTGATGCGTCGCCCCAAGCGACGAGCATCATCGGCCGCACGCATCGCGCCACAGGAGAACGCAATCCTGCGGGTATTGTTTGTCCCCTACCGCCCACTGGTTCAGGTGTTTGTCAGGCATCGTTGGCTTGCCGTGGGATTGGCTGTCGGAATGCTGGCAGTTGGAGCGGCTATTTTTCCGCGATTGGGAAGCGAGTTCACGCCTCGGCTCAATGAAGGAGATCTGATTGCCAATCTCACCATGGCGCCATCCATCTCCTTGGAAGAGACAACACGCCTAACGATGCTTGTCGAGCGTCGACTTATGAAGATCGCCGAAATACAGTCCGTGGTCAGTCGGATCGGGAGGGGTGAGGTTGGGGCTCACGCTGACCCCATCAATGCGGTTCATTCCCTTGTTGTCCTCAAGCCAAAGGACCAATGGACGACAAACACAACGCAGGCGGATATCGAAGCGGCGATGCGCGACACGCTCGATGGCATGCCTGGTGTATTCGTCAACCTCACTCAACCAATCCAACTTAATATTGACGAACTGGTTGGTGGTGTAAAAGCACAGATCGCCGTCAAACTCTTCGGAGAAGATTTGGATGTGCTCAAGACTAAGGCCGACGAAATTGCCGGGGTACTCCAAACACTCCCTGGCGCTAAGGACGTCCAAACAGAGCAAGTCATTGGCACGCCCCAATTGCTCATCCGCCCGAATCGCGAAGTGCTGGCCCGTTATGGCATAAATCTAGTTGATGTACAGGAGACCATTCGTGCGGCAATTGGCGGTGTTGTCGCGGGGCAGGTTTTCGACGGCATTCGCCGGTTTGATATCTATGTTCGCTATCAGGAATCGTATCGAGCAACGCCTGCGGATGTAGGGAGATTGCTCATCACCTCGCCTGGCGGACAGCGAATACCGCTTGAAGATCTGGCTACTATCAGAACACTGGTTGGCCCTCGACAAATCACCCGTGAAAACAATCAGCGTTTTATCACTATTCAGGCCAATGTCGTTGGCCGGGACATTGGTGGATTCGTTGAGGAGTCCCAGGCAGAAATCGCTGCCAAGATCAACCTGCCACCTGGATATATTCTGACATGGGGCGGGCAGTTTGAACTCGCGCAGCGGGCAAATAAACGGCTTATGGTCGTTGTGCCGATTACTCTCGGTTTGATCTGTCTCATGCTCTACACCAGCTTCAATTCGATCAAGAATATGTTGTTGATTCTCTTGAATATACCTTTGGCGCTTGTAGGTGGGGTGATCAATCTATGGCTATTTGGTGAGAATCTATCGGTTCCGGCGTCCGTGGGTTTCATTGCTTTGTTCGGCATTGCCTTGGAGAACGGTATGGTACTGGTCACTTATCTAAATCAACTTGTTCAAGAGGGACGGCCCATAGACGAGGCATCGACTGAAGGCGCATCCTTGCGCATGCGCCCCGTATTGATGACTGCGATGACAACCGCGCTGGGATTATGCCCACTTCTATTCGCTACGGGAACCGGAAGTGAAGTACAGCGCCCCCTCGCTGTCGTGGTTGTGGGTGGCCTGGTCACGTCAACCATTCTTACACTTCTTGTACTTCCGGCACTTTACAAATGGTTTTCAATTCCAGTTTCAACTGACTTAACCTCAAAAACTTAAATCTAAAGTTATGAGAAGGTCAATCACTCAAACAAGAATAGGCGCCTTGATAGCCGAACAGCATTGGTTGAGGGCTCCTGGGCAGGCCTCCATCGGCATTGTGACATCCTATGCCGTTACTCGCTCCGGGAGTTCGAGTCCGACACCTCATTTGGGTGTATATTAACCTCGACTTGTCCATTCAAGGTAAGTGGGACAGTCAATATCCCATCAATTTCGTGAATGATATGTAACTGATTTGCGACAGTGACATGATATGCTGCCCCAGCACCGGGAACGCTAAATCCGCCCACTGCATGACCCCAGCCTACACCTTGCGAATGCCCGGATTTTCCATCTCTTTTTTCCAGGTAATAGGCTGTTCCAACAAACATTGAAAGTTCTGCTAGCCCCTGTCCATTAAGAATAATTTTCAGGGAATCGTCTTTGTGCCATTGGACCAGTACATTCACGGGATCGGTTGATTCTAGCCATACGGGTATCGGCTCGATGACTGCGGATTCTTGGTCAGAAAATTGCAGATCGGTGCGCACGCCGCTGGTGTTAACGGTTGTAATAAAATCATGGTTCGACATGGCACCACGGGAATCGTATTTATAGACCATGTGGAGACTGCGATCTCCGGGCCATCCGTAGACTCCTGAATTCATGGTCACTATCCGCTCCTTGCCCCGGACAAGTCCATCGCGGATTTCCTCGAACGTGATCGGGAACTGCCGTGATGCCAATGACGGATAGGTCAGGTCCATTCGTTCTTGGTAATACATGAAAAGCTCACCCCAGCTGAGTTTGTCCAGCATATCGAGATAGATCTGTTTCTCCGTGGAAAACGGTGGACGGGCCAAGGCGGTGACTGTGGGGGCCAGGTGCAATTCGGGCCCGGAAGCACATTCATTGTCAAAGATGATGTATTTTTCACTTGCGATACTTCGCGTCATCACCGAGTTGTTAACGACGATGACGCCGCCCTTGTCCCGGACTTTTCGCGCAAATTGAATCATTGACGGCTGTGAGAGCAAAAGAACAGATCCGATCTTTTGTGTGATTGTCTTGGTCTCTGGATCGATAATGGCCGAGTGTCCATCCCATCGGCCATCGTGGGTCCATCGGCTTATCATCCCGTACAAGAATCCGTCCATAAACGCTCCATCCATCCCAATTTCGTCCATCATCACGTCCACACTTTTCATCAACCAGTCGTGGAAGCTGTTGCCGGGTGTGGGATAGAACACATACTGATGCCAGCCTTCTTCTTGGCGGCGTTTGCTAATCATGTATCCGGTCGGATCAGCCCAGATCGCTTGTGATCCATCGGCCAGGATGACCTTTGAATCGGCAAAGCGATCGGGGTTGTTCGTAGCGTAGAGGCTGTGTGCAACATGAAATATAACCTTGAATCCTGGGTGCTTGCGGTGGATGGCCTGCGCCTGGGATCTGATAAGTCGCCGTTCCTGCGGGTAGTCCATGAACTCGATCCCTTCGATGTCGAGTTCTCGATCTTCCACCGGGCCGAGCAGCCAGTGAATGATGCCAATCTTCATACCGCGTTTTTCGAGGAAATCATTCGTCGGGACTTGGTGACGGTTTCTGGCACCATGAGTAAAAAATCCTGGTGCGCCAGATACAGTGCCAATCCGGTTTTCCACTTTTCGGAACGTATTGATGAAGTCGTAGTAATCCCCCGAACCAGTTGGGTAGATGGCCCACTCTAGGGTGTATGACTTGCCTGGTGCCAGGGCAAATCGTTCAGTACCAACACCTGCAGCATTCTGCCAGTCCGCATAGGGGACAGCCTGGACGACGTAGACATCGTCTATCGGAATGATGCCCATTCCGGAAATTTCATCAGTGAAAAAGACGGTTGGACCATGGTCTGGGTAAGCCAGATCAGCCTGTCGGCCACGCCGATCGTGCCCAGACAGCCACGAGCCAGTGATCTGGTCAGGCTGAAGTGACGTTTCGTTGTAGATCAATAGCCCGAGGTCGTCTTCGGTGATATTGGTATAGGTGTCTTTGATATAGGCGTGGGTCGCAAACACTTCGATATTACGGTTGATGGTATAGAAGTCGCCAGATGCCTTGACTTCGTATCTCCGAGGATGCGGAGCGGTGGAACTGTTGTGCTGTGGAATTTCAGTTGCAGTTATACGCCAATTTTTCTCTTGTGGCTCGTGTGTTATTTTGCTTGCACCGAGGTAATTGAACTGACCGTGGGGCCAGGAGATCCGGGTCTGAAATGGGTAGGCTTTCTTGTTGATGGTGACGGTAAATCCACCAGACTTTTCGATTGAAAATTCGAACATCGTTGGCCCAGAATCTGGGGGAAGCGGTCCGGCCTGTTTCGCAGACGGATTTGGGATCATCGCTATTGGCGCCGGATGCAAAAATTTCAATTGCTCCACTGGGCGTTTACCCCGTTCATCCTCTAACGTCACGCGTGCGATATATGTGCCCGGAGCCAATCGACCGGTGTCGAACTTGGCTTCTGCTAATCCGCCCTTTGGCAGATTGTCAATCAATTGCCGTTGAATGATTTGGCTGACGTTAGTTTCATGGGAAAGGGTTACGACCAGATGGCCGTTTCCATGCAATGGCTGCAGGCCGCGGTAATCCGCTTCAACTATGATTTCATTGCGATTGGGGTAATGGAAATCCGATACTTTAACCCGATTAAACCAGGCAGGATTAAATCCGTATTCACTCGCCTCGGATTTAAAATGTTCCGAAGCTTCTTCTCCTGATAGTGCGCGGTTGTAGACACGCACGTTGTCCACCAATCCCTTGAATTGTGGCAAACCAGGAAGACTCGGGGTGGCGATGCGAAACCGTTGTTCCGGCCTGTATCCGTCGACAGAAGATTTTCGACTTTGTACCAACCGACCATTCAGCCACAAACTCATGAACTTACCGTCATATGTAGCTACCACGTGGCTCCACTTTCGGACAGTGAAATGGCCGCCCATCCAGGTTGTAAAATCTGCACCGGGATTTGTGATCGGTGTACCATGGCCGATGTACCAGTTGCAGAGTTCACTGTTGTAGTAGTAGATTCCGTACGTGGCCATCGATTCGCCAAGTACATGAGACTCTCCGTGAGCTTTGCGCGTCGGTTGTACCCAGGCTTCGAGAGTGATAGGGCCTCCGATGCCAATAGCCTGGCTTTGTCCGCAATCCACGTAATCATTGAACCCATCAAGGTCGATAGCAAATCCACGTCCATGTTTATGCCATTGTGCGCCGTGCAGTGTTGCATTGTGTCCATTTCCACTGGAATCCTGTGCAACGTTTCCCTTGCCTTCGTCAAAGGTCCATTGGGCAAGAAGCCCTTTGTCAGTTGCCTTTGCCATGGTTGGCAGCAGGACCAGGCACATCCACCAGGTTGTTGCAGTACGAACGGTCATGGTTGGTGCTCCAGATCTGATCTGTTTTCGCAGATCGCATCAATACTTGTTTGCCGGATCGCGTTATTTATTTGAATAATTTTAACAATAGCACATCGGTCGTGCACATGTTAAATGGATTTGTCCGATCAGCATATTGGTCAAATAGAGATTTTTTACTTGCTTGAACATTTGTATGCCGCTGTTATCGAAGTAATTGGAATGCGTCCATGGCACGGCAGTAGGCCTATTTGATTACCAAGATTTCCTGGCTGGTTAAAAATATTCGAAGACGAAAAATCCAAGTGATCGGAATCGGAATACCTGCAGACAACTGGGCACGTGAGACACTTTCATTCGTTGTCATTTAGTGTGATATATTTGCCTGGATACAGTGCCGATCTGATTCTACGCTAATATTTTTTGGCCTTTATGTATTGTATTGAATCTTTTAAGTAACATCCGTGTTGGTGGAAGTTTGCGTTTTCCGTTTGCTTATCCAGATTATTTGAGGCGGGCAGCCTAGTTTTCTGGTGAATTCTGGGTACAATCTTCATCAAAATAACTGAGGCAGGAACTTTTTGAGTTCCTGCCTCAGCAGTGTTCTTTTTTTTAAAATTGTGTGATGTTATCGCGTACGCCGGGTTTTACGCATGAACAACAGTCCAGCGGACATCAGGGCAATCGTTGCCGGTTCAGGCACGGCGGCAACAACGGCGGCATCGGTGGATTCGACCTGCCCGAAGGTCTGCTGCACTTCGATCAGGTCCATGCCGGTCACCTGACCGTCATCGTTG
>Ga0310123_10004806_pt1 | contig 10178 bp, 10 predicted proteins | sample CB6_AW_1057_MG_FD_203505 | JGI IMG/M metagenome (GOLD analysis project Ga0310123, IMG submission 203505) | Marine microbial communities from Western Arctic Ocean, Canada - CB6_AW_1057 | ecosystem: Environmental > Aquatic > Marine > Oceanic | place: Canada: Western Arctic Ocean | collected...
GCCACCGCAATGGCCGCTTGATATTAAAACTGGAACGGCTCCGCCTGACGACGCTGACGCTGAGACTGCATCATGCCGCCGAACACCTGCTCGGATGCCAAGAAGACCCGCAAGCAGAAACACCAGAATGGCAACCACTTACGATCGAACAACGATGCGTTGTATAACTTGGAACTACTGAAACTGTGTAGCAGTTTCTTCTGACTGGTCTGATCTCGCTGGCCCCGGAGGTCGGCGCGACGCAGCTGTTGGAGTAACAGAGCGAGAAGCTGAATTCGGCAATTCAACGTCGGGTTTCTCGCCAAACTTGCCTGACGATGCAACAATTGTCGTCGGATCGGTCAGCTCCAGGCGACACCCGTGTGTGCCGAGAGATTGGGTTGCCACAGGCGAACCGGACTGCGTCGATAAATTCTCACACTCAGGAGTCCTCGCCATGAACTGTAAACTCATCACGGCTTTCTCGCTTCCACTTCTCTTCCTTTGCAACATCAGCAGTGCGCAGAAACTGACGTCTGACATTCCCTATGTCGAGAACGGTCACGAACGTCAGGTTCTCGACATTTACACATCCGAAAGAGCGGCCGATGGGAGCCATCCGGTCATGTTCTGGATTCACGGTGGCGGTTGGCAGGTCGGCGATAAGAGCGATGTCGCGCTGAAGCCCAAAATGTTGACTGAGAGGGGGTTTGTCTTCGTATCAACGAACTACCGTCTCTTGCCCGACGTGGAGATGGATGTGCTGATCCGCGACGTCGCCAAATCTCTGGGTTGGGTGCACAGGAACATCGCCAAATATGGCGGCGATCCGAAGCGAATCTTTGTCGGCGGACATTCCGCTGGTGCCCAATTGGCAACGTTGATTTGCATCGATGATCGTTACCTGAAAGAAGAAGGCGTCTCTTTCGATGTCCTCAAAGGGTGCGTGCCGGTAGATGGTGACACTTACGACATTCCCAAAATCATCATGACGGCAGAGTTCCGGCAGGCTCTCTATGGCGGCAAGATGTTCACCTTTGGTCATCGGCAGAAGTTTGGGAACGACCCGGAAAAACATATCGATTTCTCAGCAGTGACGCACGTGGCAAAGGACAAAAGTATCCCGCCGTTCCTCATTCTTTTCTTCCCCGGCAATCCGAACACGAGAGCTCAGGCGCGGCGTCTCGAAGCCGTGTTGAAGGAAGCCGAGATTCCAGTCACGGCCTATGGCAAGCGCGACAGCAACCACAGCCGCCTGAATAACGATTTTGGCAAACCCGACGATCCGGCGACGCAGAGATTTTACAAGTTTCTCGACTCGCTTATCGGCAGGAGATAGAAGGCCATGAAGCAACGCGGTGTCGCGGCCACAGTGCTTTCGGGGCGCACGCCGCACTTTCGAGAGCAGCCAGCAAACCCGCGTGCGTGTCAACAAGTCGTGACGCGTGACACGCTCCGAAAACGACCCCTTTGTGTAGCAGAATCTGGCGCATCAGAGTCTCATGGCCATGCGACGGCATCGCTGCGACGCACTCGAACTGTGAACCGTGCGTTCAGAGTCCCACGCTTCTTTGGACGGGACTTCAAAGGAACGTCGAGGGAGTGTTACTATCTAGAGCCAGACTCTGGTACGGGAATCGACGCCGAGCCGTAGATCTTTCCCGCCTTGACGGTGGCCACCGGGACAAGTTTGTGATGTCCGATGCGCTTTTGCTTCAATGTATCGACGAACTCAAAGTCGCCTTCGATCAACGAGAATACGGCAATGTCGGCTTCCGTGCCTTCACGTAACGTTCCCAAGCCTTTGGGGAACCCGAATGTGCTGGCCGGATTGGTGGTTGCACGTTCGATGACCTGGTCCAGTGTCAAACCCAAGTGCATAAATTTCGACAGCGTCGTCGCCAGGTCGAACACCGGACCGTGCACATTGTACTGGTGCAGGTCGCTGGAAATGGTGCCGGGAATCACGTCCTGCTTAAGCGCCTTCTCGCAGACGTCGAACGAGAAACTACCGGCGCCGTGGCCGACGTCCAGGAGCACACCACGTTCCACCGCTTTGCGAACTTCCGGTAAGACGCGGTCCTTTGCATCCAAGATGCCGCGTTCGCGTCCATGAAACGTGTGCGTGAGTACGTCGCCTTTGCCCATCACCTTCAGAATCTTCTCAACCGGTGAGTGCGAATCGCCGATGTGCACCATCATGGGAAGCTTGACGGCCGCCGCGGCTTCCTTAGCGAGCCCTAGCACTTTGAGGTCGTTCTCGCCGGTGATGTTCTTCGACAAACGCACCTTCAGGCCCAGAATCACGTCGCGGTTCCGCTCGATGGTGCGAATGGCGGCCGCCGGACTGACATAATCCAGAATCAACAACTCGCCGAACGGTGTGTCCTGGGACATCGACGATTGGCCAATGAGCGATATGTTCAATAGCGCAAAGACTCGCGTATCGACGACATTGATGACGTACTTGCGCAAACCTGGGAAGGTGTGGGCACCTGAAGAACCAGCGTCGAGCACGGTGGTGACGCCTTTGGCAATGCAGTTCGGGTCAGCAGGAATGCCCAGCGGTGCGACGCCGTCGTAAACGTGCACGTGGACATCGATCAATCCTGGCGTGACGATCTTGCCACGGGCATCGAGCACCTGCCGGGCTTGGTTCTCCGGAATGTTGTCCGCGACGCATGTGATACGGTGGCCCGTGATGGCAATGTCCTGCGGACTTGAGAGTTTCTGTGACGGATCAACAACTTTCCCCCCTTTAACCAACAAGTCGTACCGGGCCGCCGCTTGTTGCTCCGCCCCCAGCAATTCCCGCCAACTTGCCGCCAGACTGTAGACCAACGAACCCACTACCGTTTGCTGAAAGAACTCTCTTCGTGTCGAATGCCTATCGATGGTTTCGGTGAGGGCTGGATGGAACATCGAGTTCTGCTCCTGACGTAGATTGCAAGCAGCCACGTCGACAACGAGACCGATTCATCAAATAGTAATCAGGTATCATTGAACCTGATAGCGTACGTCCTGTAAACCGAATCGTGGGGACATGGCAGTGACCTGCGAACTTAATCAACGATCCAGCCGATGACTGCCCCGAAAAGCATCACGCGATTATTGAAAATCGTGCCCACGACGATGGATGTCATCTGGGTGACGGGTACCGCGACGCGAAAACTCATAATTCGTTTTCTCGGACTCGCTGCATTTCTATGGTAGAGCCGAATCTCGGCCACTCCCCATGGATGTCGCCTAACACCACAATCACTCCTCAATTCCGGTTGAGGGGGGCAGAACCTGAACGAGAGAGGGCGGACGGGGATTTGACTCCCAATTTCATCGAGTTTATACTCAGTCAATCGTGTCACAAGATAGGTGAAGGCGCGCTTCAATACACCTATTAGTCAGTCGTTTCCTTCGGCAATCTCACCGAATCTTTTTCCCATCCGGGCACGCAACTGCGGTTGTTCGGCAAACCGGAAGTCGCCGGCAATCATCGTATGAAGCGTCACGGTCGCGCGGCGGCTCGATCGAGGAATCGCTTGAAAAGGCCCGCGCGGGCGCGGTAGGCATTCAACTCTAACTCAACGAACTCAAATGCCCGTCTTCACGTTTAGCCCATCACGATATCGCATTGCGACGTTCGGCGCGATTGCTCTTTGGCTCTCCAGCTTACCGACTTTCGCCGTCGAAATTCCGTTTTCCGGAGTCCGTGAAAAAACGGGGCACGTGGATCGAGGAATCGAAGAAGTGGACATGCGACATCGCTCGCAGGTGAAATTCCCCAAGTCGCAACTTGATACTCTGGCCAAGTCCTTTGCAGGCCGACTGGGGTTTTACGCGAAGGACGTGCGCGGTGGAGCGAAATACGCCTGGAATGTCGACCTGCGTTTTCCACCTGCCAGCGTGATCAAACTTCCGGTGATGATCCAACTGTATCGCCAGGCCGCTGCGGGCGATTTGAAACTTGACGACAAACACCAGCTTCCCGACGACATTTCCACGCATGGCACCGGGGTCTTGAAGGACCGCGATAAACCGGTGGAACTCACGCTGCGCGAATACTGTCGTTTGATGATGATCCACAGCGACAACATGGCCACTGACCTGGTGATCCGTACGGTCGGCAAACAGGCGGCGAACCAATTTCTGGTCGATCAAGGCTGTAAGAACACGTGTGTATCTTTGGAACTTGGTCGGTGGCACTATGTGATTCTGGGCATGACAAACATGCCCATTTCTCGCGCGAACGACCAACTACTAATTTCGCGGATCAAGGCAGGCCGGTTCGACAACGACGGGCTGGGCTATTCGGATTCGTTCAAGAACAACGTTTGCGGTCCGCGCGATATGGGATTATTGCTTGAACGGCTGTATCTCGGCCAACTGGCCAGTCAAGCCGACACGGATGAGATGCTCAAGCTGCTCCGCGCTTCGACGCACAAACAGACCATCGCCAAGTACGTGAAGCCAGGTATTCGAGTGGCCAACAAGTATGGCGGCAGCCAACGTATTGCTGCCGACGCAGGCCTTGTGGAACTGCCGGATCGACCGCTTGTCATCACTGTTTTCGCGCTCAGCAACGATGCAAATAATCGTTCAGGCCGAGAGATCCTGGCACGGATGTCGCGATTGGTGATCGGGGCCCTCGATCCAGCCGCGGTGAAACCGATCTCGGATGATTGAGCTTCCACCCGTCGGAACCGTCGGCCCACGGTGATGTGGGAGCATCCGCGAAATAGGTCCAAGGTGCCGAAGACTGATAGACCGCGGCCCCTGAGATCCTGCACCCGCCATCTGACAAGTTAGTCTCAAGGAGTCGTCGAGACCAGAATGGATCTGAGAATCCCAAATAATGACCCATTTTTGATTGGCGTGATCGGTCTGTGATCAGTCCGACTCAGCCATATGTTTTTCGGTGCGCGCTCAACGTCCTAGAAAACGGTCCGGGCGAGCAATTCGGCACTGATTCTGAGGTCGCGACCGAATGGTGCCGATTTGACAGCGCATCAATCAAGTGTTTTTTGGTCTGTCGTTCGACGTGTCGGCCACGCAGACCTCCGTGGCCAAACTAAACCGTCGCTGTCATCTTCCTGACTGCACGAGGCGTTGAAGTCCAGTGACCCCAAAATCAGTGTCGCGACAAGACTCAGCCGCGCTCGGCTGTGCCTCACGGCGGCGGAATCATCGCGAAGTGCGGACAATTCTCAGCTTCGACAATGGCCTGACGTGGGAGACAAAACCGGGGGCAAAGTTCTATAATCATCGTTCACGATCGACCGAAAGTACCAAGAAGTTAAATCTAAGCTAATCCACCAGTTCTGCTGGTGAGAATTGTACAGGCTCTGCCGTTTCCAGCGTGATTCTTGTGTAACGTTTGGTTGCTCTAAGAGAGAATGAGAGATAAATGGTGTCCCTCCCAATTACGCTTCACTCCCCAGCAATCCGTGTGCGTCTGTGGGAGCGAGTAGTGATTGAATGGCGTCATGCGCTTGTGGCAGCCCGAATTCCGGCTCGGTCTGCGATCGCCGACGCATTGTGATCATTTTTCCTATACGGCCGTGCCAACACCGAAGATCGTGTTGAAAATGAATCCGTCCGCTCAAAATATTACGTATACACACGACCCCTTTTAGGGGGCATCCTCATATCACCGGCTCTGCCGATGGTTGCTGATTTGAAACCCATGCGGTAATCCCAGAGGGGGAGTGGATGGACATCTCTATGCACCGGCGCAAGTAGGCCTTCCTGTTTCAAGCTGCGGTGGCTGCTTCAGTTGTTCTCAATGTTGTCTCGGCCTAACACGCGCAGGGGCAGGCGTTGTTTTATACTGTTCCTTTCCGGGCGGGTGCGGAGGGATATCGCATCTTTCGTATCCCTTCCATCTGCTGTACGCCAAAGAAGCCCTTGCTGGCGTTTGCCGAGGGACGGGTTGATGAGCGCCACATGCGAGGCAATATCGATATTGTGCTTCGCCGTTCGCTCGATGGTGGCCAGACATGGGAACCGATGCAAGTTGTGGCCGACCTCGGAAACGACGCCTGCGGCAATCCCTGTGTCGTACGGGACGAAGTCACAAATCGACTCTGGCTGACCTTGACCCGCAGCCGGGGCCAGGACACCGAAGAACAGATCGTTGCCGGAAAAGTCCCCGGCACGAGAGTCTATGTGACGCACAGCGATGACGACGGTGTGAACTGGGCGAAGCCGTCTGAAATCTCGGCGACCGTGCGGAAACCGTCCTGGGGCTGGTACGAAACCGATCCCGGAAAGGGGCTCTACCTGCGACGCAATCGGACGGAAAGTCAGTTACTGATTCCCGTTTACCATACCGTGGTGGGCGTCTACCGAACCCATTGCTTCTTCTCTGACGACCACGGCGAGACGTGGCAGCTCGGCGGCACCGTAACTGACAACAGCAGTGAGTCGCAGGTCATCGTTGCAGAGTGCCACAATCTCCTGATGAATGCGCGAACCATTGCCGGGCATGGTGATTACCGGACCCTTTACGAGAGCGAGGATCGTGGACTCAGCTGGAAGCCTGCCCAGGGCCTGACACCAATGATTGAGAACAAATGCCAAGGGGATTTCTACCGCTGCTTTCGGTTGGGATCTAATGGGCAATGGGACTGGATCTTCACGCATCCAATTAACTCGGGCCGCGTCAACGTGCATGCCTGGATCAGCGAAGACGGCGGAAAATCCTGGCCGCACTCGCAGCCGCTCTGGTCAGGTCCAAGTGCCTATACCTCGATGGAGCGAGTTCACGGACTCGTCGGAGTGTTGCTGGAGTGCGGCGAGAAAGACGCCTACGAGCAGATCTCCTTCCTGAAGTTTGCTCCCGAATGGCTCAAGGCAAGGAAAGCTCCTGCCCTGCCGTCACGGACTAGGTGACGCCAGGTTTCATCAAACCAGGGTTGGCGGCGGGGCGGCCTGTTGCATAAGTGCAGCGGCTGGACGACCATGAGGTCGTGGGATTTCTACCCCGACGAAGTGACTGCCGCACCCCACGAATGGCTGTTGATGAGGGGGCCGTTTGAAAGTTTCGCGACCGCGCACGCCTGAGAACGACTGGAGCCGATGCATTCATGACCGCCGTAACTGGATACAACGAACTTGTTGAGGGATTTTTCCAGGTTGGACTCAAAGCCGGAGACGTGGTACTCGTACATTCCGCAATGCGAACCTTCGGCAGAATCAAAGACGGCGCCGACAGCGTCATTGATGCTCTGTTGGAACTGATCGGGCCGCGTGGGACGCTGGTTGTTCCGACATTCACCTTCACACACGAAGCGGAGGACGATCCGGTCATCGACCCGGCCAACGATCGTTCCGAGATGGGCATCATCACCGAGACCGCCCGGAAACGTCCTCACGCGCTTCGCAGCACAGCGTACCGTCACAGTTTCGCCGCCATCGGCCGCCGTGCCGAAGTCATCACGCAGATCGATCCCGCGTTGTCGGCGTTCGACCTACGATCGGCGTTTGGCGTGATGCTGGGGCTGGGCACCAAGGTGCTGTTGCTCGGCGTGACCTACGGCAGTTCGACCAGCCATCACTTCGCTGAACTTGTCTGCGATGTGCCCTATCGCGAGACGATTCCGCGTCAGGTTCAGGTCAAATGCCCGGATGGAACCGTAATCCGTCAGGCGATGACCGATTATCAGCCAAAAAGCAACGGAGGTAGCTATTACGGTTCCCGCGGACCGGATTTCAACCGGCTGGGAACGATGCTGGAACGTAACGGCGTGGTTGGAAAAACTATTGTTGGCAACGCTGCCATTCGCCTGTTCCCTATGCGCAACCTGATTGATTTGTCACAGTCCGAGGCTGAGAACAACTACAACGTCTTCCGCACTGCTGACGGCCAGGCCGGTAACTTCACCCAGCTGGATTTCGGGCAGTGTGTTATGAGTCCCGTGTTCCCCGATGGTGCAGGTCGGCCCAACTCGGTGCAATGGTGCGTCAAAGACCTGAGTCAACTTCAGATGCCGGAATAAAATATCGAAATGTTTCTGGGACTTTCGATTCTCGACTGGGTCATCATCGTCGCGGCGCTTGTCGGAATCGCGGCGCTGGGCATTTTCATGTCGCGCCGGATTCACGACCAGACCGACTTCTTCATGGGCGGCCGGCGGACCGGCAAACTTTTTATGGTGTTTTTCTCGTTCGCCTCGGGCACGAGCGGTGATGACGCGGTGGGGACCACCGCGGGTACCTGGCGTGCGGGGCTGGCCGGGATCTGGTGGACGTTTCTCTGGCTGTGGGCCACGCCGTTCTACTGGATCGTCGGCCCAATTTTGCGTCGCATGCGCGCGCTGACGACGGCTGACTTTTTCCAGGCCCGGTACGATACCTCGACCGCAACGTTGTACGCGGTTTACGGGATTTTGATGACTATCGCGATGATCGCGGGAGGGTTGTTCGGTAGCGGGCACTTGATCAACGCGCTCACTGGCGGTGATCTGAATGAAACGGCTGAGCAGCTCGACTGGCGCGTGCCGAAGTTGGAATGGAACACCGACCAGTCACAGTTCGAGTTGGGCCAACATGAACTGAAAGGGAACGAACTGGCCGTACTGGTCATCTCGGCGTTGTTCGTGGTTTATGGTATGGCGGGCGGATTGGGCGCGGCGATCGTGACCGATTTCGTCCAAGGAATTCTGACGATCGTGTTTTCATTTCTGCTGTTGCCTTGGATCTTCAGCCAGATCGGCGGCTTCAGTGGCTTGCGGATGTACGGCGACGTGAAGACGGGCATGTTCGAACTCTTTGGCCGCGAAGACGTGGCTTCCTTGCTCGGCAGGGAACCGATCACGCTGTTTTATGTGGCCATGTTAGGAATCACTGCGATTGTCGGCGTCGTGGTTCAGCCGCAGATCATGAGCATGTGCGGCGCGGGCAAAACGGAGATGGAAGCGCGATTGGGATTCACCTATGGGCATTTGATGAAGCGATTCTGCACGATCGCGTGGACGTTCATCGGGTTGGCCGGCGTGGTTTGGTACCTGACCGCGGAGATCAGCCCGCTCGATTCCAAGTTACGTGCCAGTCTGACGCCTGGAAGCCCGACTTACGATCCCGCGCTCGATCGGAGTTTCGGCGACGGGTTGTTTGGCCGCATCGCGCACGATCTACTACCGTCGGGTTTGTTGGGATTGTTTTTAGTTGCAGCGCTGGCGGCAACGATGAGTACGGCGGACACGCGGATGCTGGCTTCTAGCGCTTTGTTTACGGAAAATATTTACAAACGTTTCTTGCGACCGGGACGGTGCGAGAATCATTACCTCTGGACCGGTCGGATTGCGGCTCTGGTGATCGTCGCGCTGTCGCTGATTCTGCAAATGAGCTTCACGGACGTGATCGACGTGATCAAGTTCACCGTCAAAACCATCGCGCCGATCGGGTTGAGTTTTTGGATCGGAATCATCTGGCGCGGCTGGACTCCCGCCGCGGTTTGGGCCTCCAGCCTTTCGGCTTACGGCATGTGGGCCTTATGCGCGATGTTTCCACAGGTGTTTATCGCCTTGGGCAAACCGTTCGTCGTCGAAACGGGGAATCACATCAAGTTGGTCGATGCCTGGACGATGCTGTTTTACCTGACCGCGGGAGTGATCTGCGGAACCATCACCAGCCTGGTGACACCCAGACCTGCGAAAGAAAAGCTGGACGCGTTTTTCCGTCTTATGCGTACGCCGGTCCGCGAGGGTGAAAAAGTTGCGGCACCCTGTACCCTGCCGGAAGATCCGCTGCCGCCGCTAGAAAAGATGATCAATCATCCTGAGATCGAGATCCCAAAACCAACGCGGATAGACATTGGTGGGTTTCTGCTAACTTGGGTATTCGTGGGGATCATCGTGTTGATTCCATATTTGTTATCGCGGTAGTCCGCGAGGACATGAGTCCGGATACAAATATAATAATGAAACAACCCGACCTATCCAGAAACCCCACCGATCCGGTCCATTTCGAAATCCGCGAATCCAACGGGAAACTTTTTGAGGACAAAGTCGGCGACTTCATATCGCCGAACGCGTTTGACGCCCACGCGCACTGGTATGACCTGCGCCACATCACCGAGTTGGGGCTGACGACGGAAGTCGAAGAGCTGGGAATCCACGATCCCCGCACCGGCCAAAACACGCAGCACAGCGTGACGGCGATGGTACGGCAATCGGTCTATAGCCGTCTGGCCGGTTACGAAG
>Ga0310123_10004808_pt1 | contig 10176 bp, 6 predicted proteins | sample CB6_AW_1057_MG_FD_203505 | JGI IMG/M metagenome (GOLD analysis project Ga0310123, IMG submission 203505) | Marine microbial communities from Western Arctic Ocean, Canada - CB6_AW_1057 | ecosystem: Environmental > Aquatic > Marine > Oceanic | place: Canada: Western Arctic Ocean | collected...
GAGCGGCAGGCAATACCAAAACAGATTAGAAACGCGGCAATAACTGCAAAGCACTTCACGTGCAAAGCAAAGAGAACCACCGTCAAAGCCAGCCCGACGTAGGCAATTTTTACCGTCGGGCGCCGTCCCATCCACAGTAACACCAAGGCGAGAGCAGCGATGCCGGCTACCATGAATCCCGCATCCCAGATCGCGCGCCTGACGAAGTATGCCGATGGCGAGACGAACAATATCAAGATCGGCCAGCGATTCAGGTTCAGCTCCCGTGCGATCGCGAGCAGAACAGCGAAGTCAAGCGCGAACAACAGCACATTCTTGAACTGGCTGATCAGGACCAGGTTGGACGTGCAAAGAAGACAAATCTGGTAAAACCATGTCTGTAGCGGTCCGTACCGCACGCCAACGGATCCCAACAGTCCACTCTTCGCCAGCTCGCCCCGGGCATTTGCATCCAACGCATTGCGAATCAGGTGTGGCTGGTCATTGATCCACGAGATGTCGACCGGCCACAACAAGGATAACCCGAACACCGCTGCGACCGCGATGATGAATGGGTCGAGTCGATGCTGCAGCCATCGCTCGTCGGATGCAGAGGACGCGTGGTCCATTCTGTTGACCGCTTACGAGTTCTTTACTGTCCGGCGGGTAAAGCCCTCTACTTCGACTACGCACGAGCTCAGCATGCGCGTAAACATCCCTCCGTCGAGCACAGTATGCAGGGCGCGTTGGTGGCGATACACGTAGTCGTACACGCGGTCGAATCGCTCCCCGGTATCCGGCGCCGCCTGCAGATAGGCTGCCCGTGCCGGCAACAGCAGCTCCATGATCTCGAGGTAATGCACCAGATACTTCCACGACTGACGGACGGTTCCGGTCTGCGCACCCACCTGTCTTTTCGCCACGGGCTTGATCGCGGTTACCGCGGCCTGCATCTTGGGGATGTTCTTCAGCCCGGGCCCCTTCCGGCTACCATCGTACACTGGATAGTAGATGGACTCGAAAAACGGCTTTCCGAGCCGTGACATGTCCACAAAAAACTTCGCGACCTTCGCACCACTCCGGCCGAATGCGTCGGCGAATGTATGGTCAACAATCGACTTGAACGACCGATTTTTGTTCCACAACGTCTCGGCCAGGACGTTCATCATCAGGCTATGCGGAAACCACTGGCGCTGCGCCTGACAACTGTTGAACCCGTGCAGTCCGATGTCGTTGAGCCCGCGGATGTCATTGAACAGCGTGCGCGAAATCGTTACCTGCGCGAGGTCACTATAGCAGGCCGAGAGACAGTGATAGTCGAAATCGAAGCCGTCGCCGTCAAACACCTTCTTCCATTCACGCAGGTACGCCACGTTCTCCGCTACCGACCTCGGGAACTGCAGTTTGTTGCAGCGGTACGGCTTGATCTTCGTGTCCGTACCGGCGGCCTGCTCAAAGGAACTGGCAAACGAACGCGTGATTGGTGCGAACATCAGGATAAAGCGGTCCGGATTCCGTATCCGCCGCCGCTTCGGCGGCCACAGCAAATCGACGTAAATGAGGAATACGATGCGCGTGTCGAGACCGGCTTTCGCCAGGGCCACGTCGACGTCATTCAGTAATTCGACGTACCAGTCGGACACCCGCATTTTACCGCAGTTGCTGCACTCGCAGTTGTTGTTGCGCTGGTCCGCCAACCACAGATGAACGACATCGACCTCCGGATTCTCACGGGCGTAGTCGACAACACTCTTTGCCATCGTCCTACGCACCTGCCGATTCGAATAGCACAGGTTCGTATCGGACGGGACCCCGTTATGCAGTTTACGCTTACCGTTGACCTTGGCGAGCATCCGCCGCTGTTCGGGAGCCAACTCCGGATGCTCTATCTGCGTGCAGCCTTCGTCGTGCAAACCGATCGGGATGCAGGTCCAGCCGTGGCCCATGCGCTCGAAAATCAGGCCGCGTTTCGTTATCTCTTTGACAACCCTTCGGATAACAGCTTCGAGGTCGTACGACTCCTTCTCTCGCTCCCGGTTATCGGGAGGCGAGTACCAGCGCTCGAAAAAGACGGTAGCACGCTGGAACTGTATGAAATAACCATTGAACCCTTTCTTGGCCAGCCAGTCGATCATATTCGTGACATGCTCGACCGAACTCGCGCCTTCGATACAAATCGTGCGATACCGGTGATCCGGCCGCTCGTTGATATCGACGCCGCGCACCCGCAGACTCCGCAACTTCGGAATGACTTCACCGTTGCGCCCCGGCCGCAGCCATCGACAACCGCAAGCTTCGAGGTAGCGATAGACCGCAAACAACACGCTGCGCGGATTGACGCCGGTCAGGAGATAGCCACTGGCCGTTTCTTTGACACGCACCCAGTCGTCAGCCTCTTTGAGGCCATGCGGGACATCGATACCAAGCACATCGGCGAGCCCAACGGTAAACGTCGGGTTATCGGTATCGACGACGGCAAACGTTTTCCCGGTGACCTTACGCAGATACCGTCTCAGTTCAGCGGCCGCGAATCGAACGGTCCTGTCCTTACCAATTATCCGAATCGTATGTTCCATCAGTGCCCCCTGTTTCTATTGCTCGGCGTCCAGTGACTCGGCAATACCGATTGCCACATCCTCCCGGTCTGCAATATACTTCGTGTCGGGCAGCCGGTACAGCGGATCGTTGGTGTGTGCCATAACCTGGTTACCTTGCCTGTTCAGCCAATGTCTATAAGGATAATGAGGTACGGGGCACCCGTCGTTGCCGCGATAGACAGTTTATTCGGGTCAAGCACCGCAACTCGGACGCGGAGCCACCTAATCTTTCGCCTTAATCTTTCGCCTTAATCTCGCTACTCTCGTGTCGGTTCCCGCATAGGCCCATACTTCGCGCGAAGAGTGTCCAGCGACGAGGCTTACGGGAAAATTAGGGTAAGAAAAGATTACGGCGAAAGATTGGGTGGACAAAGCAGCCGGAAGGCACATAGTCGGTCACCATGTGGTACGACCTGCAGCAAAGATAGTAATGGTGAAGGCCGGCCTCGTCACGCGGGCCATGACATAAATCAGCTTGGAATCATCTGGCATATTGGCTCGTCGACCACAGCTTCTGCAGCTGATTAACGGCATGGTCGGCAAGATCTGGCGCTAATAAAAGAGGCGGCAGTGCAAATCGAGCGATAGGCTCAGGCCAGTTCACGTTGCTCGCGGCGTTTCTCGGAGGAGTCCAATATTTTGGTTTGTAGCGCCGGCACAATTCACCACTCCGGATGGCACACCTTCGCGGCCGCGGCAACGTCGGGCAGATACATGGGCGCCGAACCCAGCATAACAGCTGCCGCCCCGGCTGTGAAAAAATCACCCATGTCGTTCGGCGATGAAATGCCGCCGACCGAGACGATGGCAAGATCGAGTCCCAGTCGTTGCACGATTTCAACCGCCGTGCGTGTGCTGGCAACGGATGTATCGTGAATCGCACGGCCGAACACGCCCGCATTGACGCGGTCCGGGCCAAACGCCGGGCTGCCGTCACGGTTTACGATCGGCCGGGTGATGCCGTTAACGAGCACGACCCCATCAGCGACACCGTCGAGCGATTTCAGGAAACGCAACAGGCTCGCCTCTTCCTCAAAGGCGCCGGCCTTGATCAGAACAGGCACTCCGAGTATAGCACTGCGAATCTTCCTGCAAATCAGACTGGGCAACTCCGGATCCAGATAAATACTTCCCTCCGCCGTGCCGACATTCGGACAGGAAAAATTGGCCTCGACGATGTCCGCGCCTGCCTCCACCGCCCACACGGCGCATTGCATGAAGTCCGCTGCCATATCCATTGCGGTTGTGGTGTCCGCAGGCGTTGCCACGACCGAGACGCTGAGGAGTTGACCGGGACTCAGACTTGCCTTGGCGATCTCAACGTCGGCCCGCCACACGGCTGCACTCATCGACGGCATGCCGAAGCAGACGGCCGAGTTGAGTGCCGATGCATCGTCGTCGGGCTGCTCGCTGACGTAGACCGGCCCGTCTTTTGCGCCCAGGTCTTCGACAAAGACCCAATTGGGCAGGTCATAGCACTTCCGCGGCCGCGAGCGCACGGTCTTGTATGTGAGAATATCGAATCCTCGTTCAGCGTATCCGAGGACCCAATTGCTGTTCAGCAGCAACCCGGCCGCGATCCCGATTCGGCTGCGCACCGGTAGCCCGAGAAACGTCTTCATCGGCACGCGCGGTACGTCGGGGGCCGGGGTTGTGAAGGCTGGGCCGAGTTCGTAGTTTTCCGCGTATGACCGCTCGATGTCGTAGGTGAAGTTGTGCATGTGGCGATGCCTCTTTCGAGTAATCTAACACGACTCCCCATGGTTGCATCGTCGTGTCCCGCGGTTTTTCCAGGTCAACTTTACAAGTGGCTCTGCAGGAGATTATTACGCTCGAGGAGATCGCCGGCTGAATGGGAAGGGCCGCTGGACATCTCGCCTTTGTTGGCTGTTTAGGAGAGCGAGGTGAGGGATCACCACATCTCCAGTCCCGACAAATGAGGCTCCCCAGGATCGATCCTGCCGCACGGCAGGACTTGACCGCCGATTTACATACAATGCAATTCTTGAAGAGCCACTAATCAGAAATGAAAGGATCGATCCCTGAAACCTTCCCGAATATCGCAGATTCCGCGTATGCGGGAAGCGGGATCTGCGAAAAATCCATTGTATTCCCGGTGAACTCGCCCTCCAATTCCCGAATCCCCAATTCCGAATCCCGAACCGTGGATTAACGTGAATTCAGCTCCGCATCGAGAACACCCCAATCCGAAATCCGAAATCCCCAATCAACTCGCCTCATATCCATAGATCTCGCGGGCGCGCTTGGCGCTGATCAATCCGTCCCGCACGTCCCGGGCGATAGCCTCCGGCCGCCGCTGTCGCGGATCCCCCCAGCCGCCGCCGCCCGGGGTTTGTATTGTCAGCTCATCGCCTTTCCGCAGCTGCGTCACAACTTTAGTCGGCAGTTGGACAATCTCGCCGTCAGGCGATTTAACGGTAGCGTTGGAGCCTTTGGCGTTGGCGCCGCCTTCCAGACCCCAGGGCGTGAATTTTCGACGGTCGGCGCCAACGGTTATTGTCGTTCGGTCCGCAAGACAGCGAAAGACGCGCTCCATGCCGCAGCCGCCGCGAAACCGTCCCGACCCCTCGGTATCGGCTATGAGCCCGTAACGGACAACCCGTAACGGATAGGTTCGCTCAATTACTTCGACCGGGGCGTTCCGGGTGTTGGTGAGATGCGTATGAATGCCGTCCTGGCCGTCGCCGTCATGCATGGCGCCCTGCCCCCCGGCGTACGTCTCGACATAATTGTAGTAGGCGCCGTGGCCGGACCCCGGACGGTTGTCGATGCCACCGATGTTGAGGAGGTTCATCTCGCCGCTGCAGGCTGCGCAAACTCTGTCCGGTACCGCCTCGTACAGAGCGCCGAGCAGGACATCGACAACCCGCTGATCCGTCAGAATGTTGGCATTACCGATGGCGGCCGGATAGCGGGCCTGCAACAACGTCCCCTCCGGTGCGTAGACGCTGATAGGGCGGTAAGATCCGGAACAGGTGGGCAGGTCCGGATCGATTACCGCTTTGCACACATAGTACACGCAGGCAGCCGCCGCGGTGATGCGAGCGTTCATCGGTCCCAGCACTTGTTCGCTGGTACCGGAGAAATCGGCACGAAGCTCCTCATTCTCGATGGTGACCGTCACGGCGATCCTGACGGGTTGGTCCACGACCCCGTCGTCGTCGAGCCAATCCTCATACCGATAGACGCCATCCGGCAGCGTCCCAATCCCGGCGCGCATGCAGCGCTCAGCGTGATCAAGAATGGCGTCCATATACTGCTGCATCTCCTCGGCATCCTCGCGCAGCAAAAGCTCCTCGATTCGTTTCTCGGCAATCCTAGCGCAAGCAAGCTGTGCCATCAGATCACCCCGGACTTCGTGCTCCGTGCGCACGTTCTGATTTATTAATCGGAGCACTACTTCATCAATCTCGCCGTCGCGAATAATCGGCGTCGGCGGAATTTGCAGGCCCTCCTGGTAAATCTCCGTCACCCCGAAGGGCATGCTGCCGGGCGCATAGCCGCCCATGTCGACGTGATGCGCGGTCGAGGCCGCAAGTGCAAGCGGCTCGTTGTTATGAAAGATCGCGGAAATCATGGAGAGATCCGGGAGATGTCCCGGACCCTCGGGATAGGGAAGATTCGTGATATAGAAATCACCCGCGCGCATAGAAGCCACCGGATACTCCTCAAGGACAGACCGAATGACACCGGGCATGATGCCAAGATGCAGCGGCGTGCCGACTTCGGACTGGGCCAGAACTTCGCCGTTCGGCAATGCGATCGCCGCCGAACAGTCACGTCGATCCTTTATATTCGTCGAATAGCTCGCTCGGATCAGAGCGGCGCACATCTCCTCCGCGATTCCCTTCCACCGGTTGCGCACGATCTCCAGTTTGATCGCATCAAAAATCGGCGATTTCGATAATTCCTGGGCCGGCACCGGAATACTCATACAGGTTCACTCCTTTTCGAGTCGACCCAGAATCAGGTGACCGAAGCGATCGACCGCAAGCGTCTGCCCGGGCCAGAGCACAGTGGTCGAATCGAGTTGCTCGATGATTGCAGGGCCCGTCAAAGTGGCCCCGGCACCGAATTCGCCCCGCCGGCAGACGGGCGTCTCGTGCCCGCTGCCGGCAAAAACAACGCGACGGGTGGCGACCGGCGCCGGGGGTTCATGCGACACCGCGACTTCGGGGAGCTGCGCGGACCGGAGGCCGACCTCGACCGACACCCAGACACTGGCCAGCTCCGGCGCTTGATCGCGACGTTCGAAACCATACATCTTCAGGTGTTCCGTATGAAAGTCATTGGCAATGACATCACGGACCAGGCTGCCGTCCGCTATCGGGACGGGCAGTTCATAGCGTTGGCCCAAGTAGCGCATGCCCAGCGCGCGCGTAACCCGGAACCGGTCGCCCTCTGTCGATGCGTCGCGCAAGCAATTGGCAGCATCCTCTGCCATGTCACTGAAGACATCCTCGAGTTCGTTCATGTCGACGTCGTCAAACGGCTGCACGCAAGTGCGGATGCGGTCTTCCCGCAAATTCGACATGAGCAATCCCAGGGCGGAGTGGACGCCGGGAGCAATGGGAATCACTGTTTCCCGGACACCGAGTTCCGCCGCCAACTCGGCCCCGTGCAGCGGTCCGGCCCCGCCGAAGGCACACAAGCTGAAATCGCGTGGATCCAGGCCGCGTTCGACGGTCAGGCGCCGGATCGCAGCCGTCATAATCGTGTTGACGACGCGAACGATCCCTTCTGCGGCTGCCTCGACGGCCATACCCAAAGGCCCCGCGACCGTGTTGTAAATGGCGCGCTCAGCTCGTTCCATGTCAAGAATCATCGAGCCGTCTAGTAAGGAATCGGGTGCTAGTCTGCCCAACACGAGATTGGCGTCGGTGACCGTTGGTTCCTGACCGCCGCGGCCATAACATGCCGATCCGGGATCGGCGCCGGCTGAGCGCGGGCCGACGCGCAGCAATCCGCCGGCATCAATCCAGGCGATGCTGCCGCCGCCGGCACCGACGGTATGAATGTCCAGCATCGGCACCGCGATAACTAGGCCGCCGATCTCCGTGTCCCGTGCGAATGAAGCCGCGGCATCCCGGATGACGGCGACATCGAAACTCGTTCCACCCATGTCCGCAGTGATAAGATTGCAATTGTCATTGTGTGCGGCGATGGCGGCACCAGCCACGACGCCGCCGGCCGGCCCTGAAAGGATGGTCTCGACGCACTGACGTCCGGCACGATCGGCCGACATGACGCCGCCATTCGATTTCATGACGAATAACGGGGCAGTGATTCCGGCAGAGGCCAGTTCGTCATCCAGACGCGTGAGGTATCGCCTTACGACCGGCTGGACATAGGCATTCATGGCGCCGGTGCTGAAGCGCTCGTACTCGCCGTGTTCGCCCACCAGTTCGTGAGACAGACAGACAGTCACTTCCGGCAATCGCCCGGTCAATACCCGCCCCACCTCGATTTCATGGCCGGGGTTGACATAGCTGTGAAGAAATCCGACGAGCACGGCCTCGACCTGCTCGACCTCGAGCTGTTCGATAATCCTATCCAACTCGGCGGCGGCGATGGGTGTCTCGACAGTGCCGTCGAACAGCGTCCGCTCGCTCAGTTCAAAACGAAGATGGCGGGGAATCAAAGCAGCCGGGCGCCGGCAGCGCATGTCGTACAATCGCGGCCTATCCTGTCGCTGAATATGGAGGACATCCCGGAAGCCGGACGTCGTGATTATGGCAACGCGGGCACCGGCACGCTGCAGGACCGAATTGGTCGCCACCGTCGTACCGTGAACCAGCAGCTCGATGTCGGCCGCGGCCGCGCCGGCGGCGTCGACGCCTTGCGCCGTCCCCTGAACAATCGCAGTCGCCGGCGAGCGGGGCGTGCTGTTGACCTTATGAAACGACAACTGCCCGCTGCCGGCGTCAAAGACGACGACGTCGGTAAACGTACCACCTGTATCAATACCGATGCGTAAGCTCAAGGTCCTGCCTATTCGTTCCTGAACCAAGCCACAATTGCGCAAGCCGTAATTCCATTACATTCGAACGAAAAATCTACCTTGCTATTGAGAACTGTCCAAATAGATTGATTCAGGAAAGAACGCAAATGCAACTCCGCCGGGCAACGTGCATCGAGACGCGGGGACAACGGCAATGTGTCCGGGAACGGCCAAAGTAGCACTGGTTGGAAGCCTGTGCTACAATCGACCGATCCGTGCTACCGATGCCGAAACGGACAATCCAAGTTTTTCAGGAGCACCTGAACCGCGCGTTACGCGGGCGGCTTAATGCGTGACAGAAACATTGACAGGCGGACAGGCTCAATGTGGGAGGCCGCGTGCCACGGGCGATTCTCAAAGACGCCGGAAGATTCACCCGCGGGGCGCGGCTTCCCACATTGAGTGCAACCAAAACCGCGTCCTCGAAATCCCAAGTTTCTAGCAATATTCGCTACACACAGTTGTGTGTGGCGGGCGGACCAGCAGTCGTACCGTGCGATAGGATGCGGCAGTTCTCCGTGCAAGTTTCATAACTCCAATTCCCCGGCATTCCATCATTTCAGCGTTCCACGACAAAAACAACGATTCTTGATGATCAACATCCCTGAGATTCCACAAGACCTGTTTCCGATCGCCTGCGGCTGCATGAAATTAGGCGGTAAGTGGACCGCTGACCCGCTCGAGGTAAACGCGCAACGTGCCGCCCGGGCCGCGGTTGAGGCGGCGCTGGAGGCGGGTATCAATGTCTTCGATCATGCTGATATTTACGCCAGGGGAAAATCGGAGGAGACTTTCAAAACCATTTTCAACGAACAGCCGTCGTTGCGGGAAAAGGTGGTAATCCAGACCAAGTGCGGAATCCGCTTCCCCGGCGAGCCGCGCCAGGAGTCGCCCGGCCGCTACGACTTCAGTTTTGGCCATATCATGCGCTCGGTGGAAGGGAGCCTCGACCGACTCGGAACATCGTACGTGGACGTACTCTTTCTTCATCGGCCCGACCCGCTGGTCGAGCCCCAAGAAGTCGCCCGGGCTTTCGAGGAGTTGCATACGTCGGGGAAGGTACGTGCCTTCGGCGTCAGCAATCACACGCCGGCCCAAATGGAACTTCTGGCGCTGTCTCTGAACCCGCCGATCCGTGTAAGCCAGGTGCAATTCAGCCTTCTGCACACGGACCTGATTGACGGCGGGCTGACCGGCCGCAGCCCGCGGCCAGTCAGCGCCGCCGGCACCATCGAATACTGCCGGCGGCACGGAATCCTGCTGCAAGCCTGGGGGCCCTTGGCCGGCGGCATGCTCGGCGGCTCAAAGTCGAGCAAAAAGGATGACCCAGATTGCGTCAAAGCCGTCCGTGCACAACTCGCGGATATCGCAGCCGAAAAAGGCTCGTTGCCGGAGATCATCGCACTGGCGTGGATACTGCGCCATCCGGCAAAGATCCAGCCGGTCATCGGTTCAAGACGGCCGAGGCGCATTCAAGCCCTCTGCCGGGCAACCGAAATTGACTTGACACGCGAGGAGTGGTACCGCCTGTTCATCGCCGGTCGCGGGGAGCACGTGCCGTGAGGAGGAGACGGATCC